>Ga0079219_10000079_pt1 | contig 13351 bp, 12 predicted proteins | sample GAControl_FD_77074 | JGI IMG/M metagenome (GOLD analysis project Ga0079219, IMG submission 77074) | Agricultural soil microbial communities from Georgia to study Nitrogen management - GA Control | ecosystem: Environmental > Terrestrial > Soil > Agricultural land | place: USA: Georgia...
CGGCGACGCGAACGTGCGCTTCGCGAACGGCACCCTCCGGGCGTCGTACGGCACGGCGTTCGACGGAGAGCTCGAGCACTGGCACTACGACACCTTCCGCGCGAAATGGAACAGCCGCGCTCTCGCCCCCACCTTCGTGACCTTTACGTTAGGCACGGACGGCAAGGTGAAGAGCGTCGACTTCGAGGGAATCGGGACGTTCAGCCGCAAGCCCGACGCGCCGGACACGACGCGCAAGATCGTGCTGGCCGCGAACGAGGCGGGGAAGCTGACCGGTACCTTCGTGTCCGAGGCGCCAGCGCTCTCGATCACCGTCAGCTACGACGGCGAATTGAAGCTGACGGTTCCGGGCCAGCCGGTGTATACGCTGCTCGCCGATTCGCCGACGCGCTTCCGTATGACCGGCGCGAACGTACCGGCTGGCTTCTTCGTCGAGTACGAGATGGCGAATGGCATCGTGAAGACAGTAAAGCTCGTGCAGCCGTCGCCTCGGCCGACGTTGACCTTCGTTCCGAAGCGTTAGGCGAGAAGATTGCGGCCGTCGTGGAGGAGGGCAGTCACCTCCTCCCGCGACCGCGTCGCGAGCGCGAGGACGCCGGCGCGCGGCAAGCGGACCTGCCGGCAGGTAAACACGCGCAGCCATCGCGCCGACCGATAAAACTCCTCGGCCAGCTTCGGCAGGTTGATCGCGCCTCCGCCGCTCGTCGTTAGGTGGAAGACCTCGCCGCTGCGCCTCTGCACCGGAATGTCGAGTCCGAGCATCTGGGTCTTGACGGGATAATCGAGGAGGAGCTCCCCCGGATTGAGCCCCAGCTCGCGCGCGAGCGCGTCCTCCACTCTGCGTGTCAAGGCCGGGTCGTCGGCGATCCACTCCGACGCGTCCGACGGGAGGTCACCCGCGGGGCACTGAAATGCCCGCTTGAAGAGCCTTCGCTCGCGGAGGGCGACGAGCAGGGGGCTGGGCGCGCGCCGCGCGAGGTCGTGCAGCAACCCCTCGTCGGTGAAACCGGCGAGCGTCTGCGCGTCGAGCGAGCCCGCGTTCACCGCATCCTCGACCAGTCGCTTGTACATCGCCGTGGCGCTACGCACCGCGTGGTGCCAGTAGACGTTGCGGTACATCTGGTAGCGCGCGAAAAGCAATGACTCCAGAGCAGAGAGGCCCTTCTCGACGATCCCGATCTGGGCGCCATCGTCCGTCGGCACGACGGTGAGTGAATTGAGCAAGCGATCGACGTCGATCTCCCCATAGGGCACGCCGCACATGAAGGCATCGCGCCGGAGATAATCGAGCTTGTCGAGGTCGAGCGAGCCGGAGATGAGCCGTTGCAGAGGGCTCGCACTTTCCCCGCGAATGAGCGCCATGATCTCGGCTGGTGTGTCATCGCTCATCTCGGCGCGCAACGCATCGGCGACGGCGCCGCTGGTGACCAGCGGCCGCGCGACTTCCTCGTGATGGAGCGCGCCGATCTCCTCCAGCGCGTGCGAGAAGGGGTAGTGCCCGATGTCGTGCAACAGTGCCGCGACGCGCACGGTGGCGCACGCGTTTCTCGCGATGCCCGCGAGCGCGCCGCGCTCATCGAGAAGCGAAATGGCGCGTCGTGCGAGATGATAGGTGCCGAGCGCGTGCTCGAAGCGGCTGTGCGTCGCGCCCGGATAAACGAGGAAGGCGAGGCCCAGCTGTCGCACGTAGCGAAGCCGCTGGAATGCCGGTGTGTCCACCAGCCGCATCGCCAACGGATCAACGGCGATGTTGTTCCACAGCGGATCCCTGATGATTTCCATCTTCACATGTCATCCTGAGCGAAGGATCGAGCGTGCCCTGCGCGAGGCTAGGCATTGCGATAAGGACAGTGGATCCTTCGCTTCGCTCAGGATGACAGGTTAAGCGTGCGGGCCCGCACCTCGCACCGTGTCGCTGACGAACGATTCGAACTTCTTGAAGTTCTCCTCGAACATCCCGGCGAGCTTCTTCGCCTGCGCGTCGTACGCGGCGGCGTCCTTCCAGGTCTCGCGCGGCCGCAGAACCGACTTCGGGACGCCCGTAATCTCCGCCGGTACGGCGAGGCCGAAAAGCGGATCAATCGCGGTCTTCGCGTTCGCCAGATCACCCGAGAGCAATGCGTGAACCATCCGTCGCGTATGAGAGAGCTTCATTCGGGAACCGACGCCGAACGGCCCGCCCGTCCAACCGGTGTTGACGAGCCACACGTCCGCGTGATGTTGCTCGATCAGACGGCCCAGCATCTCCGCGTACTTCGAAGCGTGCCACACCAGAAACACAGCGCCGAAGCAAGAGGAGAATGTTGCTTGCGGCTCTTTCACCCCCCGCTCAGTTCCGGCGACCTTCGCGGTGTAGCCTGACAGGAAATAGTACATCGCCTGATCGCGCGTCAGCTTCGCCACCGGCGGGAGCACACCGTATGCGTCCGCCGTGAGGAAGATGATGTTCTTCGGCTGACCGCCGCGCCCGTTAGGCGCGAAGTTCGGGATGTAATGCAGCGGGTACGACGCCCGCGTGTTCTCGGTGATCGACTGATCTTCGAATTTGACTTTACGCGTAATCGGATCGAGGACCACATTCTCGAGGATCGTACCGAACATCTGCGTGGTCCGATAAATGTCGGGTTCACTTTCGGCTGAAAGGTTGATGACCTTGGCATAGCAGCCGCCCTCGAAGTTGAAAATGCCCTCGGGTGACCATCCATGCTCGTCGTCGCCGATGAGCGACCGCTCCGGATCAGCAGACAATGTCGTTTTGCCCGTTCCGGAGAGCCCGAAGAACAGGGCGGCGTCCCCCGACTTCCCCACATTCGCCGAACAGTGCATCGAGAGGACGCCCTGCTTAGGGAGGTAGTAGTTCATCACCGTGAACATGGCCTTCTTCAGCTCACCCGCGTATCGCGTTCCGCCGATGAGGATCATGCGCTTGGCGAGGTTCAGCACGATGAAGGTGCTCGAGCGTGTTCCGTGCTTCGCGGGATCGGCTTGAAACTCCGGCGCATGGAGAACCGTGAAATTCGGGTCGAAGGTCGCGAGCTCGGCAACGTCCGGGCGGATGAACATGTTCCGGACGAACGCCATGTGCCACGCGCTCGGCGACACGTAGCGAACCGACAGCCGGTACTTCGGATCCGCGCCGCAATAGAGATCCTGAACGAAGAGCTCTTCGCGGTCGTTCAGATACGCCCGGACGTCGGCGAGGAGCGCCTCGAATTTCTCCAGCGGGTATGGCTGGTTCACCTTACCCCAATCGACGTCGCGCTCCGACTGTGGCTCGCGCACCACAAACTTATCGTTCGGAGACCGGCCGGTATGCGGCGAGGTGATGGCGACAAAAGGTCCCATCTCGGCGAAATCACCTTCACTGCGACGCGCCGCATGCTGGATCAACACCGCCGCGACGAGGTTCCAATGCACCTCGCCGTTAGGCTTCAGCCCTTGTGCTTCGAGCCCGACTCGGCCTTGGAGATCAGCTGCTTCCTGCTGCGGTTGCGCCTGCGTTGCCATATGGGTCATAACCTCGAGTAGACTGTCGGGGCGATTCCGTTGGCGGGCGTACTCCGAGCCGCCGCCGGCTCCGCTGGCTGTGTCCGTCCCTGCGCGTCGACGACCGCGACGGCGGTCATATTGACGATGTCCTGGACATCGGCACCGCGCTCGAGCACATGCACGGGGCGGCTCATGCCGACGAGAATCGGCCCAATTGCCGTCGCGCCACCCAGATGATCCAGCAACTTGTATGCGATGTTGCCGGCGCTCAAGTTCGGGAAGATGAGAACATTGGCCTGCGACTTGAGCGCGCTGAACGGATAGTCGCGCTGCAGAATTTCCGTGTCGAGCGCCGTGTCCGCCTGCATCTCGCCGTCGACGATCAGAGACGGATCGCGCTGGCGGAGCAGCTGCACGGCCCGAGCCACCTTTTCCGCCTCGGGATGGCGGACGGACCCGAAGTTCGAGAACGAAAGCATCGAAATCCGCGGCTCGATCCCGAAGTTCCGTGTCACCCGGCTCGCCGCGTAGGCGATTTGAGCCAGCTGCTCGGCGGTCGGATCGATGTTGACCGTCGTGTCTGCGCAGAAGACGACGTGCTTCTCGAAGACCAGCATGTACATGCCGCTCACCAGGCCGGACTTCGGATGCGCACCCACAACCTCGAGGGCCGGACGAATGGTCTCGGGGTAGTGCAGATTCACGCCCGACAGCAGGGCGTCGGCGTCGCCACGGGCGACCATGCAGGAGCCGAAATAGTTGCCGTTGTACAGTCGACGGCGCGCCTCCTCGAGGCTCGTCCCTTTGCGCTGGCGCTTCGCCCACATGAACTGGGCGTATGCCTCGCGCCGCGGTGAGCTCGCCGGATCCTCGATCTCTATTTCGTCGAGCGAGACGTTCATTTGCGACGCCGCGCGCTCGATCGCCGCACGATTACCGAGCAGAATCGGTTGACCGATCCCTTCGTCGACCACGATCTGCGCGGCTCGTATGATCTTCGGCTCCTCGCCCTCCGGATAGACGACGCGCTTCGGGTTCGCGCTGGCGCGATTGATGACGCCACGCATCACGCCGCGCGCACGTCCGAGACGCGCCTCGAGTCGCTCTCGATAGGCATCGAGCTCGACGAAGTCGTTCGCCGCACCACTCGCGACGGCAGCCCAGGCGACTGCCGGTGCGATCCACAGCAGCACGCGGGGATCGAAGGGGAAGGGAATCAGATAGTCCGGACCGAACTGCACCTGTCTCAGCCCATAGAGCGAAGCGACGCTGTCCGGCACGTCCTGCTTCGCGAGCAACGCCAGCGCGCGCGTCGCCGCCATCTTCATCTCTTCGTTGATTTCCGTCGCGCGGACGTCGAGCGCGCCCCGGAAAATGAACGGGAAGCCGAGAACGTTGTTGACCTGATTTGGATAGTCGCTGCGGCCGGTGGCGATGATCGCGTCGTCGCGCACGGCCCGGACCTCGTCAGGCAGAATCTCCGGAACCGGATTGGCCAGGGCAAAAACGATGGGTCGCGGCGCCATCCTGGCGATCATCTCGCCCGTCACTGCGCCGGCGACGGAGAGCCCGACGAACACGTCGGCGTCCTCGAGCGCGTCGGCGATCGTCCGTGCCTTCGTGTCGACCTGGAAGCGAGCCTTGTACGGGTCCATGTCACCGGTTCGGCCTTTGTAAATCACGCCTTGCCGGTCGCACATGAGTATATGCTCACGGTTCACACCGAGGCGCACGTAGTGCTCGGCGGTGGAGATCGCCGCCGCGCCGGCGCCTGAGAACACGATGACGACGTCCTCGATTGCCTTCTCGACGATCTCGAGGGCGTTGAGCAGCGCCGCGCCGGAGATGATCGCCGTCCCGTGCTGATCGTCGTGGAAGACGGGTATCCGCATTGTCCGGCGGAGGGTCTCCTCGATGTAGAAGCAATCTGGCGCGCGAATGTCCTCGAGGTTGATTCCGCCGACCGTCGGCTCGAGCAGCTGGCAGAACTTGATGACGTCGTCCGGATTCTCCGAGCCGACTTCGATGTCGAAGACGTCGATGTCGGCGAATTGCTTGAAGAGATTCCCTTTTCCTTCCATCACCGGCTTACCGGCAAGCGCGCCGATGTTGCCAAGACCGAGAACGGCGGTGCCGTTGGTGACGACGGCGACGAGGTTGCCCTTGGCCGTGTACGAATAGGCGAGATCCGCGTCGCGCTTGATCTCGAGACAGGGCTCGGCAACGCCGGGTGAGTACGCGAGGGAAAGGTCCCGCTGATTGGTCAGCGGCTTCGTCGGCACGACGGCGATCTTGCCGGGCCGGCCACGCGAATGATAGTCGAGAGCGTCTTGTTGCTTGGTCATAAGAGACAGACAAGAACAATAGCTAAATGGACCCGCTAACCGTGAGAGGGCCAGCGGGTTAGGGCTTGGTGACCGTCGCGGCCGCGTAGCGGCGCAGGCGCGCGAGCATGCGCGAATCGGTCTTCGTCGCGTCGTCGAGCTTGGGGGTCTCGATCAGCTTTGGCACATCGACGAAACGCTCATCGGTCATGATGCGCCGAAATGGCCGCGCGCCGAGTGATCCCTCGCCGATCAGCTCGTGTCGGTCGCGGTGTGAGGCAAATTTTGTCTTCGAGTCGTTCAGGTGCATGACCCTCAACCGCTCTATCCCGACGATGTCGCCGAATCTTTGCCAAACGACGTCGAAGTCATTGACTAGGTCATAGCCCGCCGAATAGGCGTGACAGGTGTCCACGCATACTCCCATGCGGTGTCTGTGCGCCGGTGTTACCGCTGCGATCAGCGATGCGAGCTCCTCGAACGTCGAACCGATTGCCGTACCGGCGCCGGAGGTGAGCTCCATGCAGAGCACCGTTCGTCCCGGAACACGCTCGAGTGCCTCGCTGATCGCGTCCGCGTTGCGCTGGATGCCGCTGGCGCGATCGTCGATGTAGTTGCCGGGATGCGAGACGAGATAGTCGAGGCCGAGCGCCTCGCATCGCGCCAGCTCGGCCACGAACGATTCGATCGAGCGCCGCCGCAACGTTGGGTCAGGACTCGCGAGGTTTATCAAATACGAATCATGGGCGCACGTCGCCCGAACATTGGTGTCGGCGAGCGCAGCACGAAAGGCGACGCATTCATCATCGGCACAGGCGCGCTCGGCCCACCGATTCGCCATCTTCGTAAAGATCTGCATGGCTGTCGCGCCGATCGCCTTCGCGCGCGCCGGCGCCTCGCGAGTACCGCCGGCGATGGATATGTGCGCACCCAGGAGCAGATCGGGTGTGGTGGCTTTCTTCGTCGCGCGTTTTTTGGGCGGCCGCGGCCGCTTAGGCATCGTATTCCTTCTGGCGGCCCCGTAACACCTTGCCGCAACGCGGACAGTGGAGCGTCACTTCGTCGTCGTCATCGCGCAAATAATCGTAACGCCGCCCGCATGCACACTCGCCCTCGAGTGACTCATGGCCGCAGACAACGCAGTACCGGTCGTCAACCTCGTACGCGCGGAAACGGGCGCAAACGGTACAGCGTTTCGTGACCGTTGTCATGCAAGTTCTCTAACGTTCTCCGCGGAGCCAGCTGGCGGGATCGACAGCCGGTCCCCCGTGGCGTATCTCGAAGTGCAGATGCGGCGGTAGGTCGGGATCCGAGACCCCCACCGTTCCAATCTGCTGACCTTTCGTCACGCTTTCGTGCAGATGCACGTCAGCGCGCGCGAGCGAGCCGTAGATCGAGTAGTCGCCGCCGCCATGCTCGACGATGATCGTCGTGCCGTACGTACCTAACGAGCCAACGCTCACGACCGTCCCGCCGGCAACCGCCCGGACGGCGGTACCGACCGCGGCGCGAATGCCGACGCCATTCCACCGGATGGTCGCATTGCTCGCCGTCTGCGCCTTGCCATACGCGTACACGAGTGGTCCATCGACGGGCCAATCGAGCTGGCCATAATCGCTCGTCTTGATCGTGCTCGCGCTCCGCAACGCGGCGCCGCGACCGCTCTCCGTTCGGCGGCGCTCCGCCTCGAGCGACGAGATCGTGCTCGTCAGCTGTGCCTCCGTTCGGCGGAGTTGATCGAGGCTCTGTTCCGTACGCCGCGCGCTCAACTGAGCGTCTGCCAAGCGAAACGATCGCTCGCGCTCGAGATCGCGCAGGTTGTCTTCCTCCATGCGCTTGTCATTGCGATTTTGCTCGAGCGCTTCTTGGAGATGGACGAGGCGGTCACGGTCACGGCCGACCTGATCGCGCAGCTGCTCGACACGAGCGACGAGTGCACGATCGTGCAGCGCGAGCGTATGCAAATACTTGTAACGCGCGACGAGCTCACCGAACGACTGCGCCGACAGGAGCACCTCGGTCGTGAACAGCGGTCCGCGCTTGTAGATGTCCACGAGCCGACGCTTGAGTATCGCTCGCTTGTCGGCGAGCTCGCCTTCGGTGCGGATCATGTTCTGCGACGCTTCGTCGACGTCGCTGTTGATGCTGGCGAGCTGCCTGTCCAGGGCCGCGACGAGCCGCTCCGTGGCCGAGCGCCGCGCGTTCAGGTTCGCGACTTCCTCCGACAGATCGTGAACGTTCGCCCGCAACTCGAGCATGCGGCGTTCGAGGTCGGCACGCTCCTGACGAATGCGATCCAACTCCTCCCGCTGCGCGCGAATTTTGTCCTGCGCCCCGCTCAGCCGCGGCGCACCGAGAAGAAACAGAGCAACGAGGACGAGCAGCCAACGAAGGACTCGCGCTCTACGCTTTGCGCTCTGCGCTCTGCGCCTCGCGCTCAGCGCTCCGCGCCTATCGCTCTGCGCGCTTGGCACGATCAGACTTTCCGCAGATGGCGGCCGACCGAGAAGGCGCTGCCGAACAGACCGATCATCGCGCCACACGCAATCCCGATCAGCGCGATGGTCTGGTCGAAGAACACCGTTTGGAAGCTCAGGTACCCTCCAACCAGTCGAATAGCGAGCCACGTTAGGCACAAGGCCAGCGCGCCACCGAGGACGCCTTTGATGAATCCTTCGATCAGAAAGGGACGCCGCACATATCCATCGGTCGCGCCGACGAGCCGCATGATCGAGATCTCTCGGCTGCGCGCCAGCACGGCCATGCGGATTGTGGCGCCGATGATGATCACCGCGACGGCGGCGAACGCGAGGCCGAGTGCCACGCCCGCCACACCGGCGATGTTGCGTAATCGATAAAGCTGCGCGATCCACTCCTCACCGAAGCGCACGTCATCCACGAAGCTCATCGCCTTCAGTCGGTCCGCGACGCGGTGTACCGAGGTCGGGTCACGGTATCCCGGCTTCAGGTGAATGTCGATCGAGGGCGGAAGAAACTCCGCCTCGAACACATCCTTGAACTCGCCGAGCTCACGGCGCGCGCGCTCGAGAGCCTGTTCCTGCGTCACGAGCTCGGCGCTCTGGACCTCGGGATATTTCGCGACGTCGCTTGCCGCGAGCGCGATCTGCTCGACGGGAGTCTTCTCGGCGATGAACGCGCGAATCTCGACGCGCTCCTCGACCTTTTCCAGGGCTTGGCGGATGTTGAGCACCACCAAACCGAACAATCCCACTGCGAACAGTGAGAACGCGATCGTCGTTATGCTCAGCGCACTCAGGAGAGGCGCGCGACGGAAGGCGGAAAAAGTATCGCGGACTGCGGGCATGGTAGAGTAGCGTGCGAGCTAATCGGCGAATCGCTCGAGCGCGGCCTTCGCCGCCTCGGCGGAATCGAAGACGATCTGACCTCGATTCAACTCGATCGTGCGATAGTCCGAGCGACGAATGAGATCGAGATTGTGCGTCGCCATCAACACGGCGGTGCCGCTCGCGTTGATCTCGCGAAGAAGTTGAAAGACGCCACGCGTTGCGCGATCGTCCAGATTTCCAGTCGGCTCGTCCGCGACGAGCAGAAGTGGGTCGTTGACGAGCGCCCGCGCGATCGCCACGCGCTGTTGCTCGCCCCCCGACAGCTCACGGGGATATGACGACGCCTTTGACGCCAACCCGACTTGGGTGAGTACTCGACTCACCTTGTTTCCGATGGCCGATCGCGGGGCACCGGTGACCTCGAGGGCGAACGCGACATTCGCTTCCGCGGTCCGGTCCTCGAGGAGTCGAAAATCCTGAAAGACGATCCCGAGCCGACGGCGAAGCTGAGGGATATCACGCGGCCGGATTGTTACGGAGCTCATGCCGCCGACGCGAACTTCGCCATCGGTGGGTCGCTCCTCCATGTAAATGAGCTTGAGGATCGTGCTCTTGCCGGCACCGCTCGGGCCGGTCAGGAACACGAACTCACCCTTCGCGACGCTAAATGACGCGTTACTCAGGGCCGCGCCCAGGCGCGGATACTCCTTCGTGACTTTGGTGAAACGAATCATGGCATACTGTCAGACGCGTCGTCGGTGAGACCGTCACCATCCGCGTCCACCAGTCGCCAGTTCGAGCTCGTCGTGATCGTGTCGAGAATGGCCTTGAGGAGGCCGATGACGATCGGACCCAGCAGTATGCCGACGAGACCGAATGTGTACACCCCGGTCACCAGACCCACGAGCATCCAGTAGAAGTTGAGGACCTTCGACCGCTCTGCCGCGATCTTCGGCCGCAGGAAAGTCGAAATGTAGATCGTGTTCACGAAGAACCCGATCAGGATCATGATCAGCGCTTGCCCAGGTGCATCGCGGAAGATTGCCAGCCAACAAGCCACCGGCAGGTACACGCTCCACGAGCCGACGATCGGGAAGAATCCAATAATGAACGACAGAATCGCGAGAACACCGGCCAACGGAACGTGAAAGGCCAGGTTCATCACGAGAATAATGACCGACTTGATCGCCTGCGTAAGAAACGTCGAGTAGATCGCGCCGTACAGCACACCGCGCACGTTCTCCTCGAGCGACGTCATGAGGTCCAGATAGCGCGGCGCGATCTTGCTGCGCAGATACGCGGCGATCCGTTCGGCGTCGATCATGAAATAGAACGCGGTGAAGATGAAGATCGTCGCGGCGATTGCGAACGTGCCGAGGGCGGCGCGCAGCGCATTTGGGATGCTCGTCCCGTAGTTCGACGCGATCACGACCCATCGCTCGACCGACTCTCCCGTGTTGGCGTTCTGCATGAACGGAAGGCGATGTAGCGCGGCATCGATCTTCCCCGCAATTTCGACGCGGTGCGCGTCGACGTACGTGGCGACGTCGGCGATCTCCATGTAGCTGTACACGAGCAGCGCGATCACCGGAACAATCAGCAGCAACAGGGTGATCGTCGCCGCCAGGGTACGATTCGGAATCGCGTTGAGAATGCGGAGATAAACGGGTCGCAAATACACGGCAACGACGACGCCGAGAATGGTCGCGATGATGACGGTGCGGACCATCCACAGGAAGAGCACGAGGACGATGACGAACAGCGTCGTCGTCACGAGCATGCGCCGAAATTCTGGCAGTGTCAGCTCGGCGAGATTCTGATTCGTGCGGCGCTCGATGCGCCGACGATCTCCCAGTGTTGGTCTTGCGATCTCCGTCATGCTGTGCTCAACGCAGCGCCTGCTCGATGTCGGCGATGAGATCTACGGCCGACTCGATACCGACGCTGAGACGGAGGAATCCGTCGGGCACGCCGGCGCGCGTGCGCTGTTCCGCGTCCAGATTCTCGTGCGACGTGAAACGCGGTTCAGACACGAGAGAATCCACGCCGCCGAGACTTGGCGCGTGCCGAAACAGCTTGAGCCTCCGCACGAAACGCTCGGCGGCGCGAGCTCCGCCAGAGAGTTCGAGCGCCATCATGCCGCCGAACCCATCAAGAAGCGTGCGCGCGATTTCGTGGTCCGGGTGCGAGGGCAATCCGGGGTAGTGAACGCGCTTGACCTCCTTCCGTTCGGCGCACCACTTCGCGATCTGCAGCGCGTTCTCGTTGTGCCGGCGAATGCGGACATCCAACGTCTTCAAGCCGCGCTCGAGCAACCAAGAGGCGAACGGGTCCGGCGCCTGTCCCCACAACATCATCTTCTGCCGGACTTCTTCGACGTAAGCCTCCGTGCCGCACACGATGCCGCCTAACACATCATGGTGCCCGTTCAGGTACTTTGTCGCCGAGTGGATCACGACGTCCGCGCCGTACTCGATAGGCCGGAGATTCACGGGGCTCGCGAAAGTCGAATCGACGACCAACGCGATGCCTTCCTCCTGCGTGAAATGGCTCACCGGCCGAAGATCCAGCACGCGGCACGTCGGATTGACTGGCGACTCGATGAAAATCGCGCGCGTCTCCTTTCGCATCTTGCGCCGCCAGACTCGCGTCTCCGTCGGATCGACCAGTGTCACGTTGATGCCGAATGTCGCGAACTCCTGCTCGAACAATCGCTGCGTGCCGCCGTAGATCCACGCGCTGGCGAGCAGGTGATCGCCCGGCCGGAGCAGGGCGAGGAGGGCGCAGGCCGTCGCACCCTGTCCGCTGGCGAGAAGAACGGAGGCCTCCGAGCCCTCGAGCGCCGCGAGCCGACGCTGCACGATTTCGGCGTTGGGCGAATTCCCGTAGCGCGGGTACCGCATCCCTTCGGCGGTGCCGACTTCTTGATTGAAGTTTACCGATTGATAAAGCGGCGAGACGACGGGCGTATCCGCGTCGTGCTGGTCGTCGCCCGCGTGCAGCGCGAGCGTCGCGAGATCGAGCGTGCGATGTCGGCGGCTGGGCATGAAGGGGTAGGTGCTAGGTGCTAGATGTTAGGTGCTAGGCGATGATGTCATTCCGAGCGAGGCGAGGAATCTGCACTTCGTGCTTCGAGTAGGTGCAGATCCCTCGTCGCTTTGCTCCTCGGGATGACATGCGTGCACCCACCACCCATCACCCATCACCTATCACGTTCCTTACGCCAGGGCGCCGCGACGCCCCCGGCTATCGAGATCTGGTTTTATGACGCGCACGATCTCCGAAGGTGACGCGCCGACGACGTCCCGCAGTACCACATCCCCGAACGGCACCCCATCGTCGACGCGAACCGTCGCGAGCTCGTGCCGCCGCGGACCGTAGACCCACGCCAACTCGCCGTCGATGAGCAAACGCTCACGGGCATTCTCTGGATGCATGTAAACCATCGGGCCGCGGTCCTCGTCCCGGGGGCTCGTCGCCAACAGCCGGGCGACGCGTAGCGGGCGATTGAGGGTATCATTCGCCACGGTGCGCTCCCACGACGACGTAGTCGTCGCCGACGAGCATAACGAGACGCCGGCGCCGCAGGCCGTCGAGGGCGCGCTGAACGTCTCCCGGCGGCGCATCGAGCGCTTCGGCCAGCTCCGCCGGAGCCGCGCGACCGAGCTGCTGCGCCGCTTCCCATACCCGACGCTCCTCGGTGCTCACCGTGCCGACGACGTGAATGCCGTCGGCTTGCTCGACGACCAGCGCGAGTCCGCGTCGCTCGAGCACGGCTTCGATCGCTTCCCAATGCTCCTCGGTGAGACCACGGAACAGAAAGTAGGCCTCACGCGGCGGATCGTCCGCCTCGTAGCGCAGCAGCAGTTTGGCAATCACCTCGTCGGCGCACGAGAAATCGATCATCGACACCTGCGAGAAGTCGATGACCGTAAGCGTCCGGTCGTGGGCGTCATCGAGCAGACGCTCGATCTGGTTGCGCACCGCGGCGCCCGTGGGCCGCGTGACGAGATTCGAGTACAGGTCGCACGCAACGGTCTGGCGAAGCACCGAGCTGAGATCGATGTGATTCATCATCGCTTCGTTCGGGCTGAGCTCTGCGGCGAAGGTTGCGAAGGCCCGCGCTCCGGAATCGTGACCTGAACTTGTGCGCCGGGGAAGGGAGGCAAGTGCTCGGCCAAAGGTACATCGTCGTCCCAGTTCGGCACGATCGCAATGCGAGCCGTACCA
>Ga0079219_10000087_pt1 | contig 12885 bp, 12 predicted proteins | sample GAControl_FD_77074 | JGI IMG/M metagenome (GOLD analysis project Ga0079219, IMG submission 77074) | Agricultural soil microbial communities from Georgia to study Nitrogen management - GA Control | ecosystem: Environmental > Terrestrial > Soil > Agricultural land | place: USA: Georgia...
ACTATCCCATTCTTACCCAACAACTATCATGCCGCTACTCTCTCGTAAGGCTTGATTTTGATTCCCCAATCTGGGAATGTCGGTTTCATTTACGGAAGCGTAATTTATTGTTAATTTCTTTTCAGCTAGCGCGGGTTCATCTATTCTTTTTTCAACAAATATTCTTTTTCAACGAACGCCCTTTAATCGATAATATCGGGACATCAAGCACTGCCCTCGGCAAGATTCCGGGCCGCGAAACTCAGACGTAACACACTTCAAGGGATATAGAGTGTTATAGATCAAAAATACCAGCTATTACCACTGAGCTATTCAGGATTTAAAGTATTGTGATAAGCACTGTACTAATTTACTGGCGGGTAATTCACGGATGCATTTGTCAAACTGGAAATGCCAAGCATGATCATAGGTAGTAGATAAGTGGCTTTAACTCATTATGCCCAATAAGCCTGGGTAATAGGAAATATGGGCTGAACCTGGAATCTCTCGCTTCATAAGGGAAGGTAAGAACATTCAACCTTCGGAGGTCACTTGATGCGCAAGCTGATAATCGTCAAGCAAGGAGAAGATTCATCTGAAGGAAATGGGTCAGAAATGCGCTGGAATCATCCACTCCGAATTGTCTTTTATTGCGAAAGTCCGCTCGCCGTGCGATACCTAACGGGGCTATTGCCTGGAATCCAGACGTCAAACCTGGCGCTCAAGGCCACAGCCGACGAGGTCGTTCGAACTCATGGATCTGGATTCATCCTGGTCGCCGAGGAAGGATCCCAAGAAACAGCGAAGCACAAGCTATTGTCCCTTGTGAGTGAACTCCGCGAGAATGCCAGAACTCTGGTGATCGGAAACGTAACCTCACCCCTCTACCTGCGCCACCTATTTCTGGCTGGCATCCACGGATTCATTGATTATGCTGATCTGAAATCTCAATTTAGACCCGCCTTGGCTGTCATTCGAGACGGGCGGTTATGGATGCCGGTGCAAACGGCTGAAGGTTTTTCCCCTTGGCTAGAAAATAAGGCGCGAATGGGGTTTGCATCCCCTGGCGTCCTCACGCCTCAGGAGGTCATAATTCTGAGCCTGCTCTCGAGAAATCTTTCTAACAAGGAAATCGGCCATAGGTTGCGGATCAGCGAGCGCACGGTAAAGTTTCACCTTACCAATATGTTCGATAAACTCGGTGTGCGAAGCCGTCACGCGTTAGCGCGTTTCGCGAATGTGTTTGCCGGGGGCAAGGGAACAGAGCAGCAGGCGGTTTGATTCTGAAGTTATCGATTCGTCAGTTAACTACGGCAGGCAGAAGAATGTGACCGCAGCGCCCGCCTTCAGCACGAAGACAATCCCAATCCCATTTTGTCAGGTACATTATTTACCCAAAAACTCTGGCGCAAGCCCTCCGGGCCTGGACCCAATACTCCGAAGCAAAGGCGCCCGACAAAGTACAGGCGAAGATAAAGCGCGGAATGCTAAAAAATCGGCAAGATTCGTTAGCGAGGACAGGTGATGGACAGGGTGAAGTACAGGGTCGCCTTGTGGCCATTTACCTGTCCGCGAAGACAGTTATATTTCTCAGCTCCCGCGCATAAGATTACGAATTGCAACTGCACCCTTGGCATAGGAACTCGGACCCCCTGGCATGATTTTCCACAATGTGAGGGTTTAAGGCGAGAGCCTGTCCGGCAGGTTTTTTGAAGCCGGCGGATCATCGTATTTCTCGTGGGCCGGGACATTCGGCACAGGCGTTTTCGTAGGGGAAGCCAACTTCGTGAAAGGCGGACATGAATACGGTTATCGACCAGCGAAATCACCGCAATCTCTATGATCGCCTGGTTCCTGCAACCTCAAACGGCGGGCTGGAAGCCGCCCCCTGGCGCGCGGTTTACCTGCGTCCCCGGTACGAGGCAGTCTCGGCCCGGTATTTGACCGAAAAAGGTTACGAGGTGTTCCTGCCGACCTGCAAAAGCCGGCGCCAGAGATCGGACCGGTATGTGACCCTGGAACTTCCTCTTTTTCCCGGGTATTTGTTCTGCAGGTGTGCGGAACCGCGCATTTCTTCCGTGCTGAATACCTGCGGCGTGCTCCGTGTGCTGGGTACGCGGGAAAGTCCGGCGGTGGTCAACGAAGGAGAAATCCGGCATCTTGCCACCGTGACACGTGCCAAGCTTGACTTGCAGCCTTGCGCCTTTATCGCCTCAGGCCAGAAGGTGAGGATTCACCGTGGTCCGTTGTGCGGGGTTGAGGGCATCATCACGGATTTCGACAGCCGCAAACAAAAAGTCGTAGTTTCGATAAGCCTCCTGCAAAGATCAGCGGCAGTGAGTCTGGAAGCCGAATGGCTAACCCCCCAAAGCGAAAGGCTCATGCAGTCTTAGGCCGCACGCTATTCAACCAGGGCCAGGCACGAAGCTCGATGGATCAGTATTGAGCGCTGGTGCGCTAACCGCTACAGAATCGTCCACGGCCCGAATTTCTTCTCAGGATCATCGGTCAAGCAAGCGAAGAGACGGGCTTTTCGTCCAGGATTGTTGTTCGAACGTCAGGAAGGCTTACCAACACCTGACCGGACAGAGACCACAGCTGAAGGAGTCCTCATGGCGATCGAGAAATCGGAATTCATCTGGCACAACGGCAAGCTGATTGGCTGGGATGATGCCACGCTTCACGTGATGTCGCACGTGGTGCACTATGGCACCTCGGTGTTTGAGGGGATCCGGTGCTATGCGCCACCGGGGGGACCCGCGGTTTTCCGCGCCACCGAGCACATGCAGCGGTTACTCGATTCGGCCAAAGTGTATCGCATCGCCGTCGATTACACCCGCGACCAGCTGGTGAAGGCAATGCTGGAAACGGTGGCCAGCAACGGGGCGTGGCCGTGCTACGTGCGCCCCCTCATTTTCCGCGGCTACGGCGAGGCGGGAGTGACTGCACTGAAGACGCCCACCGAGGTATACATCATTAACTATCCGTTTGGATATCTGGGCGGGGAAAGTGAAGCTTGCGACGTCTGCGTTTCTTCGTGGACGCGGATCGCGCCCAATACGTTGCCGGCGATGGCCAAGTCGGGCGCCAATTACATGAACTCGCAACTGATCAAGATGGAAGCCAACGTCAACGGCTTTGCCGAAGGGATAGCGCTGGACGTCAACGGCTTTGTGAGCGAGGGATCGGGGGTGAATGTGTTCGTCGTGCATCGGGAGAAGCTGATCACGGCGCCGCTCGGTAATTCGGTCCTTCCGGGCATCACCCGCGACTCGGTGATGCAGATTGCGCGCGACCTCGGCCTTACGATGGTCGAGCAGATGATACCGCGGGAGATGCTCTACATCGCGGACGAAGCATTTTTCACCGGGACGGCGGCAGAAGTCACGCCGATCCGTTCGGTGGACAAGATCGATGTGGGCAAGGGCGGGATTGGCCCCATCACCCGGGCGATCCAGAAGGAGTTCTACGCCATCGTGCGCGGGGAGAAGAGCGACCGCCACGGCTGGCTCACTCCGGTGCCGGTGCGCAGCAAGCAGCCGGTGGAACGAGTCAGAGTACCCGCAGCGGTATGAGGATGGTTCGCTCGAATCTCGATCATTCCGCCTAAGAGCTAAAAGTTGTTTTGCGAAGCCGTATCGTGCGGCGCCCGTAGAAGCGCCAAGAGACCAAGCCCATGCGTCAACACCTTCTCGAAGACATCCGAAGCCACGCACTCGCCAAACCGAACCAACTGGCCGTCTGTGACAGCCAGATCAGCATCCCTTATGGTGTTCTGGAGCGCTTCAGCAGCAGCCTGGCGATGCACTTGCAGGGCATAGGATGTAAGGCTGGGAGCCGGGTTGTCATGGTGGCGAACCGGCGAGCCATCATGGTGGGCGCAATTCTAGGCACCTTGAAGGCGGGGTGCATCCACGTACCGCTCGATCCCCGCATGCCCGCGGCCCGACTGCAATACATCCTGAATGACATAGCGCCTGCCGCGGTCATCACCGAGGAAGATCTGCGGGAAACGGTCGGAGCGTATCTTCCGCCGCAGACGCCCTTGCTTCTGAAGGAAGACTTAGAGCGCATGCTACGGGCGAGCGCGGCAACCGATTCCGTTCCCCGCCCGGAGGTAAGTTCATCGGGCCGGCATCTGGACTCGCTGGCGTACTGCATCTACACATCGGGATCGACGGGACGGCCCAAGGGCGTCTTGATCGACCATCGCAGCATTGTCGATTTTTTCGAGGGGATCGAAGACATTTACGACGTCCGCGCGGAATCGGTTTGCGCCAGTTTCTCGCCGCTGCATTTCGATGTATTTCTCATGGATATGTTGTACCCGCTGGCCCAGGGCGCTCGTCTGCATGTGCACGACGACGTTGTGTACTCCGATCTGTTGTTTCAGACGATAGCCGCTAACCATGTGACCCATTTTTCCGCCTGGGGCCTGATGCTTGGACTCATTGCGCAGGCCGGCGAATTCGGTACTGCCCCTCTGCCGCACCTCCAGACCGTACTCACGGGAACCGATATTCCGAATGTTGACACGGTGCAGCGATGGTTGCGGGCCGGGGAAGGCGTGAAAGTGATCAATGCGTACGGTCCAACCGAAGTCACATGCGGTTGCACTGCGTACACGATCCGAGACATCGAGCCTGGCCGGCAAAAGCTTTATCCCATCAGGCGTCCGTTCCAACATGTGCAGACTTTCCTGGTCGGCAGCGAAGGCGAGCGAATCACGCAAAAGAATGTGCCTGGCGAACTGTACATCGGCGGTACGCAGGTAATGCGGGGCTATTGGAACCTGGTGGCGGAGACCGACGCCGCGGTGACGTATCTGGACGGGATACGCTGCTATCGCAGCGGGGATGTCTGTATTTATCAGGAGGATGGCAGTCTCTTCTACCTTGGGCGGAAAGATAACGAAATCAAGATCGGCGGCTATCGCGTACACCCGAATGAAGTACGGCGCGTCATCAATACAGTGCCGAATGTGCACGACTCCGAGGTCGTCCTGGTCGAGACCAAGTATCAGGAAAAAGTCCTGGCTGCGGGGATCCTTCTCGATGAGAGCGGCAAAGCGGGGGCGCTCGACGTCGAGCAGCAGATCCTTCGGATTCGTGCCCGACTTCTGGAGGAGCTGCCAGGTTATATGGTGCCTCGTTATCTGGCCATTTTCGACGATTTTCCGAAACTGTCGTCGGGCAAGGCGGACCGTAAGGCGCTCACATCGATTCTTACTGTTCGCATGATGAAGGAAGCTGAGGAGGTGGTAACCACACATGGCAACTGAAGCTGTAGTAACAAAAATCATCGAAGATGTAATCGGAGTCAAGGGGGTGAGGCGCGATTCTCGCTTTATTGACATCGGCGGCAACTCACTGCATCTGGGTGGAATCCTGACCCGGATCCACAGTGAGACCGGAGTAGCCGTGCCCGTGCGCATGTTCTTCCACAAAACTGACTCCACAATCGCAGCCATCGCCGCCAAGATTGACTCTCAACTCCAGGAGAGCCAGGCGGCATTAACAAAAACAGCCTAACCTACAAATCAAGGAGGAGTTGTATGAGGAAGGACTATTATCTTTCCGAAGCGGAAAAAAACTTTTTTTACCAGAATGGTTATCTGGGTCCGTTCACGCTGATGCAGCCAGAGGAAATGACGAGTCTCTTCGACGAGGTGCGGATGGACCTGCTGGACACCCAGAACGCGCCTTTTCCGAACAGCAAATTGAACTATGACCGGCACCTTGATTTGCCGGCGCTCAATCAGATCATTAACAATCCCAAGATCACGCATCGCGTTTCCAGCATCCTTGGACCGAACGTGCTGAGCTGGCGTACGGAGTGGTTTCCCAAGTACCCGGGAGACGAAGGCACGGATTGGCACCAGGCGGAAAGCTTCGTCGAATTCGAGGGAACGGAAAAGCTGTTTCCCACCGCGGAAGAGGAGTTGACAGAATATGCGCAGGGCCGGCCCTGGGAGCTTACAGCCTGGATCGCGATGGCCGAAGCAACCAAGGAAAATGGCTGCCTCAAAGTGATGCCTGGAACGCACCGGACGTGGTTTTTCGACGAAAAAAAGAACATAAAGTTTGAACCCGAAAATTTCAACAAGAAGACGATTGACACCGGGGAGAAGGCCGGCTTCTATGGCTACGATTACGACAAACTGAAGCTCGATCCAAACTGGAAGCCGGACGAGGAGAAGGCGGTCCATATGGTGATGAAGCCTGGCCAGTTCTGCATCTTCACCTCGCGGTGCATGCACGGCTCCAATCCCAACACGACCAAGGACCAGACACGCATGGGCTGGGCGACCCGTTTCGTGCCCACCCACGTGAAGGTGTATGACGGCCAGGCCTCTTTCCATCACTTTGGGGAAGAACTGCCGCTGGACAGATATTCCACGGTCCAGGTTCTGGGAGAAGACCGCTATCACCACAATAAAGTGCGTCCGCCCATGCCGGTGGCTGAGACAACGAGCGCTTAACCGCCACTCTCACGAATAACTCACTGACTAGCCAAGGGCGTCGCCCGTGATGTCCCTTTCGGGTCGAACTGCGTCGAGAGCGAAGCCCTTGGCTGGTTAAAAAAAAATCCAGTGTGCCCGCCCCGCAATTTTCAGGGCTGGGTGGCAAACCCAAACCAGGAGTTAGAGATGTTAAACCAATCTGTTCTGTCCCGAGACGAAGACATAGCGCAGTGGAAATCGGACGAAGAACTCTTTGGCTGGATTCGGAAAGAACTTTCAACTCCGCCTGTCAGCGATGTGATGGAGCAGCTTGGTTTTCGATATCCGATGCTGCCGGCGCAGATTCGTCCTTTACGAAGCGACATGGTGCTGATCGGGCGTGCCATGCCGGTACAGGATGAACCACCGATTGAATACGGGGAGCCATCGCGCTTTGATGCGAAGCCGTTCGGTTTGCTGTTCGAATCCATCGAGGCGCTTCGTCCCAACGAGGTCTATATCGCCAGCGGCGGGCCCACGCATGTAGCGAGGCTGGGGGACATGCTGGTGATGCGGGCGCAAAACCTGGGTGCGGCGGGGGTGGTGCTCAATGCGCATCTGCGCGATGGCAACGGCATATTGTCCCTGAACTTTCCCGCCTTCGCCCACGGTTGTCACGCCTACGGTTTGCAGCGCCGCCACAATGTCGTGGATTTTCGCTGTTCGATCACAATCGACAAGGTGCGGGTCAGGCCGGGCGATCTGATCTTTGGCGATGGCGACGGTGTCTGTGTCATTCCCCACGAGGCGGAAGGGGAGATCCTGAGCCGGGCGTTTGCCAAGACGCAACTGGAGAGGAACGTCCGCCGGGAGATTGAATCCGGTCAAAGCGTAGTGGATGCTTTTAATAAGCACCGGGCGATGTAAGGTGACCACGCGATCCCATGCGAGCATTCATCTAGATGAACGGAAGAATGCTCCCTTGGGATCGTGCCCAGATCCATATTTTTTCTCATGCGCTGCGGCTTGAGGGCTTACGAAGCAGGCGGGAATGCGTCAGCTTCCGTGGTCCGGCGCGTTTCGAACGCCGCGACTAAGCAGTCCAGAAAATACTCCTTGAAAATTCTAAAGGGCAGGCGTCGGCCAATGGAGTCGGCTGACGCTGGCGCCGACACGATTGAGGCAGGCGTGACAGCACTCGAGCAACAGTCCACATCTCCGTGGCTCATCCGCTTTGGCTCCAGGAATACAGAGCAAGTTCGCCTCCGCCTCTTTTGCTTTTACTATGCGGGGGCATCGGCTTCGATCTTCCGCTCCTGGGATGAAGCGCTGCCGGAGGGGATTGAAGTGGTGGCCATCCAGCTTCCCGGGCGGGAGTACCGGCTGGATGAGCCGCTGTTGACGGACGCGCATGAAATTGCGGGCCTGGTTGCCGAAATCCTGCCGCTGGACAAGCGCTTCGTATTTTTCGGTCACAGCATGGGCGTGTTCCTCGGATTCGAGGTGGCCCGGCTCTTGCGTGAACAAGGGCTGCGCGGGCCTGAAATGTTCATCGCTTCGGGGCGGAACGCGCCGCAGTTCAAATGGCGGGATATCGGGATGCACCTGCTTCCCGATGATGAGTTTGTTGCGGCCGTGACCGCCTACAACGGCACACCCGGGGCTTTGTTGCAGGACGAGGCGCTGCGCGACCTTTGGCTGCCGCGGCTCCGGGCCGATCTGACCGTATCGGCCGGGTACCGGTATGTCGAGAAGGGACCGCTAGAGTGCCCGATTGTGGTCCTGTCGGGAAACGAAGACGAGCTCAGCACCGAGGCGGGGCTGAACGGCTGGCGCACGCAAACGACCGCGGAGGTCCGATATTTCCGCTTTGCCGGCAATCACTTCTTTTTACACAGCGCTGAACCACTCGTGCTCTCCAGGATTGCGGAGGAGCTAACGAAACTGATCGCTCATCAACCGATCGGCGGTTGAGGCCCAAGTATCAACACAGGATGTAACAGGAGACGACGATGAAAGCAACCAGCGATAACTTGCCAGTCCCTAACCCCAGCCTCGAACCCACCAAGCCTGAGCTCGTACGAATCTTCGATACCACGCTGCGCGATGGGGAACAAAGCCCGGGTGTCTCACTCACCGCTGACATGAAGTTGCAGATCGCAGAACAGCTTGCCAGGTTGGGCGTCGACGTGATCGAAGCCGGATTTCCAGTTTCCAGTCCAGGGGACATGAACGCTGTGCAGAAAATCGCAAAAAACGTGGGCCGAGCGAAGCGCAACAACAAGCATGGCTCGATAGCGGAGCCGCCTGGCATCGCCGCGATGGCGCGCGCAAGCCGCGCGGACATCGATAGCGCGTGGCGCGGTGTCAGGGAGGCAATCTATCCTCGCATCCATATTGTGCTGGCCACCAGCGATATTCATCTGGAATACAAGTTGCGCAAGACACGGCCCGAAGTGATAGAGATGGCCCGGAGTACGGTCGCCTACGCCCGCAATCTCTGCAGTGATGTTGAGTTCAGCGCGGAGGACGCAACCCGGAGCGATCGCGATTTTATGGTGCAGGTGCTGGAAGCGGCGGTGGAAGCCGGGGCCAGGACCCTCAACATTCCGGATACGGTCGGATACGCAATGCCGGAAGAGTACGGCGCATTGATTGGCTTTATTCATCGCCACTTTGCTTCTGCCGATGTCACCGTGAGTGCGCATTGCCACGATGATCTGGGTTTGGCCACCGCCAATACACTGGCCGGTCTCACCCATGGGGCCCGCCAAATCGAGGGGACCATCAACGGTATCGGGGAGCGGGCCGGCAATGCGTGCATGACGGAAACTGTGATGGCGCTGCGGACACGGGCGCCCTTGTTCAGTTTAGAGACAAACATCATCACCCAGGAGATTGGGCGGACCAGCAAGCTGGTGAGTGAGCTGACGGGCATGGTGGTCCAGCCCAATAAAGCGATTGTGGGGGCCAATGCATTCGCGCACCAGGCGGGGATCCACCAGGACGGTATGCTCAAAAATAAGCGCACCTATGAAATCATGGACCCCGCGGACGTGGGCGTCAGCGAAAGCCTCCTGGTGCTGGGCAAGCTAAGCGGCCGCAACGCGTTGCGCTCGAAACTGGAAAAGCTCGGCTATCAGGTGGAAGGCGAACAGCTCGACCAGGTCTCCCTCCGAGTGAAGCAGGTGCTGGACGTCCAGAGAGCAGTCAGTGACGCCCAGTTGCACGAGATTTGCGCGGAAGTTTTCCGCTCCGCCAATGCGGCTGTGGCTTCTTAAGAGTTTGCTTTATGTACCACGGACTAGAAGATGCATTGAGCCAAACCGCCACGGTCGAGGTAAAAGTGGACCTGCCCGACAGCGCCGACGCGCGCTGGTGCGTAGAGCAGTATTATCGGGAACTGGCGGAGCGTTTCGACACAGGTTTCGATCCTGTCAGGAGCAATCCCGCTTCCGACGAGGACCTGGTTCCCCCGAAGGGTTACTTTGTTGTGGCCCGGCTGGATGGCCGTCCTGTCGGCTGTGGCGTGCTCAAGCGCAAGAATCCAACCACGGGTGAGATCAAGCGAATGTGGACGGCTTCCTGCGCACGCAGGCGGGGTGTTGCGCGCAAAGTTCTCCATATGCTTGAGACCCTTGCCCGGGAAGCGAGGCTTACCGTGCTCCATCTGGAAACCAACCGGACCCTCGCCGAGGCCCAGGCACTGTACCGCAAGGAAGGATATATCGAAGTCGACGCCTTCAACGAGGAACCTTACGCCCATCATTGGTTCGAGAAACACCTGCAGTCCGATTCCGGCAGATGATCGCCAGACCCCTCGGAATAGAGTCGCAAATATGATGAACCTTCTTGACATCTATACAGCGCTGGCACGCGAGCGTCCGGATGAGCCAGCCATACTATTCGAGCGTGAACCTTACGTGGGCATGAGATTGTCGTGGGCCCAGCTCGCTGCCCGGGGCGAAGAACTGAGTCTTCGGCTCGCGGCCGCCGGGATAAGCCGGCACAGTCTTTGCGCGGTGGAGTTGGCAGACCATCCCGATACGCTGCCGTTGCTGCTCGGAATCTGGCGCCTTGCGGGTACCGTACTGCTGGTCGACCCGAAATGGGGTGTGAGCGTGCGCCGCTCGGTTTATTCCCATAGCCGGCCGGATGCGTCCATCACGCTGGATCCGGAATTTACGGTTTCCTTGCTCGCCGAATCTTCCGCAAAAGACCAACATTCGGATTTGCCGGCTGGGTCCGCGCTGCTGGCCTATACCTCCGGGAGCACCGGAGATCCCAAGGGCATTGTCATACCGCATGATCGATTGGTGACGGCCATCCATGCGGCGGCGGCGGCGATTGTCCGGCATCGTGGCGTCGCGCCGGAACACATTGCCTGCAGCATGCGGCTCTCCGGATACGGCGTTCTCATCATCCATTACATGTGGGCCGCCTGCGCGGGCGCTGCCGTGGTTGTCTTGCCGGAACTGAATTTGCAAACCGCTCCCGGGTACTGGCAGACAGTTGCCGATCACGACATCGATCAGATCTTTCTGGTGCCGCCGCTGATCGAACTTCTGAACCAGGTGGGGGCGCCACCGCCAAAAATGCGCAAAGTTCCCACCTGCATCTCCGGCAGTGCGCCGTTATCGCAGCGGACCCAGCAGGAATTTCAGCGCCGATTCGGCCTCGGCCTGCTCAACGCCTACGGGCTCACCGAATCCATGTGCCCCTCTTTCTTCGGTGAGTATGATGAGCGCGGCATGGGCCGAAACACCTTTGGCACCCCTGCCCTGCTCAAGGCCCGGCTGCGTGATGGCAACGGAACAGTGGTAGAGGGGGCGGGCGAAGGGGAGCTTGAGTTGTCGGGTCCGGCGGTATTCGATGGGTACTATCGCAATGCGCACGCCACAGAGGCTGCCTTCCACGGATGCTGGCTGCGGACCGGAGATCTTTTCCGCCGCGACGAGCAGGGCCGGTACTGGATCGTGGGGCGGCTCAAGAATGTCGTCATGAAGGGCGGCCATTCGATTTATCTCGATGAGGTGGAGAGTGCCGCGTTTGAGATTGATGGGATCCATGAAGTTGCGGGGGTTCCCTGGCACCTTCCCGCCGGAGGCGAGGATATCGGTCTGCTGGTCCGGTTTGCGCCCGATTCCGGTCTGACCTGCGCTGCCGTGGCCGCCGAGCTGCGTCAGCGGCTGGGCGACCATCGCGCGCCCAGGCGCGTGATTCAGATTACACATGCTTTGCCACGCACCGGTTCGGAAAAGCTTGACCGCCGGGGAGTGGTGGAGATGTGGCGCTCGCTGGTCTCACCGAGCTCGTAATGGAAAGAGCACTGCTGAGTTTGCCGGAGGGTTGGACAGATGGAAGAGCTGACCGAGGAAGTATTCATCAATCGGGCCCGGACCTTTTTTCATGAAGTAGGCGGAGTGGAATCGGCCTCACTCGACGCCGATGCTGATCTGATTGAGAGCGGCATCCTCGATTCGCTGCTTCTGATCTCATTCCTGGCTTTCATGGAGAAGCTCCGTGGCTCACCGCTGGAGATCACGCGGGAAAATCTCCCGGCGCTCTCCAGTCTTCGCGGCGCCTACGCGTTTGTTCGCCTGCGGAACCCTGACGATGAACTTTGTGGGAGTTGCAATGGAGCCTGAGCTCAGGAAAGCCATGAGCATGCTGCCGCGCCTGGATTGTACCGATCCGGTGGCGGCCCGGTCCGAAATGAAGCGCTTCGTCCGGCTGTCGACCCTGCTGGGATCTCATTCGCTGACCGACCCCGAGGTTGACGTGGTTGATCGGACCTGCCCTTCCGAGGGTGCGTCCGCCGTCCGCGTGCGGTTGTACGTTCCCCGGGACCTGGTCAGACCCGCTGCTGCGGTCATTTATATCCACGGCGGGGCTTTTCTGCTCGGAGATCTTGAGACCGAGCATCCGCGATGTCTGGAAATGGCGAAAGAGACCAAAGCCGTGGTAATAGCGGTCGACTACCGTCTGGCGCCGGAGCATCCATTCCCCGCGGCCATCACCGACTGCTATGCGGTCTATCTCTGGGCGATGGCCGAAGCCGGCGAACTCGGCCTTGACGTTTCCCGCATCGCCGTTGCCGGCGCCAGTGCGGGCGGCGCCCTGGCCGCGGCGGTGGCCCTGATGTCCCGGGATCGCGGGGTTCGCGTGCCGGCGTTTCAGCTCCTCCTGTACCCTGTGACCGACGACCGCATGATCACTCCATCGATGGTCCGCTTTGTCGACATCCAGGGCTGGAACCGCAAAAACTCCGAACGCATGTGGGCGCATTATCTGGGTGAGAGGATCGGCGGGGATGTGTCGCCCTATGCCGCTCCGGCGCGCGCGTGTGACCTTCGCGGCCTTCCGCCGGCTTACGTGATGACCGTCGATTACGATGCGCTGCGAGACGAGGGCATTCACTACGCGCAAAGCCTGATCCAGGCCGGGGTGCCCGTCGAGCTGCA
>Ga0079219_10000090_pt1 | contig 12821 bp, 9 predicted proteins | sample GAControl_FD_77074 | JGI IMG/M metagenome (GOLD analysis project Ga0079219, IMG submission 77074) | Agricultural soil microbial communities from Georgia to study Nitrogen management - GA Control | ecosystem: Environmental > Terrestrial > Soil > Agricultural land | place: USA: Georgia | collected...
GGCGCGCGGCCAGGTTCGTGTAGGGGCAGTACGACTTCATGTACTCGTACTGCTCCCGGATCTTGGGGTTGCCCCACTCCTCGAACTCGCCCACCGTGAGCGGCAGCGTCTCGTCGAGCATGGTGTTGATCACGTCGACGAACGGCACCCGCAGCACCGCGGCCGCCGCGCAATCTGGCCGCAGGTTCAGCACCGCGCCCATCAGGAGGCCGCCCGCGCTGCCCCCCTCGATCACCAGGCGATCGGCCCGGGTGTAGCCGTTCTTCACCAAGTGGTCGGCGGCGGCGATGAAATCGGTGAAGGTGTTGCGCTTGGCCATCATGCGGCCCTCGTCGTGCCAGCGCTTGCCCAGCTCGCCCCCGCCGCGGACGTGGGCGATGGCCACGCTGATGCCGCGATCCAGCAGGCTCAGCCGGTTGGACGAGAAGCCGGCCGGGTACGGGAAGCCGTAGGCCCCGTAGCCGGCCAGCAGCATCGGGGAGCGCCCGTCGAGCTCGGCGCCGGCCGGGCGCACCAGCGAGATCGGGACGCGCGTGCCGTCCTCGGCGACCGCATGCACGCGCTCGGATCGATAGCGGGCCGGGTCGTAGCCGCCCCGCACCTCCACCTGCTTGCGCAGGAGCAGGCGCTGGCCGGCGATGTCGTAGTCGAAGACCGAGGCGGGCGTGATCAGCGACTGGTAGCGCAGGCGATAGGTGTCGGTCTCGAACTCCGCGTTGGCGTCCGCGGCGAGGTCGTAGGTCGGCTCCGGGAACTGGACGTGATGGTGGGCCCCGCTCGCCACGTCGGTGATGCGCAGCCGGATCAGCCCCCCCTCGCGCTCGTGGACGACATGGTGCCGCGCGAAGACCTCCACGTCTTCCAGCATCACGTCGTCGCGGTGGGCGAGGATCTCGCGCCAGCGCGCGGGCGCGGGGTCGTCCACCGGGGCGGTCACGAGGCGGAAGTTGCGGCGGCCGCCCCCGTTGGTGCGGATGTAGAAGACGGAGCCCTCCGCTCCGCGCCCATGGTCGACCTGGTACTCGTGATCCTGCTCGCGGGCCAGGATCGTGCGCCACGCGCCGTGCGGATCCGCGGCCGGGCACACCCGGGTCTCGGTGGTGGTGAAGCTGCCCGAGATCATGAACAGATAGGCCAGGCTGCGCGAGCGGCCGACGTGGAGGCGGAAGAGGGCGTCGGTCTCCTCGAACAGGAGGTCCGGCGCGGCGGTGCCGAACCGATGGCGGTAGAGCCGGTACGGCCGCTTCGCCTCGTCCTCGGTGACGTAGAAGAGGGTCTGGCCGTCGGCGGCCCACGCGACCGCGCTCACCTTCTCGACCTCGTCCGGCAAGACGTCGCCGGTCTCGAGGTCCTTCACGTGGAGGGTGTACTCGCGGAAGCCGGTGACGTCGGTGGTGTAGGCCAGGCGGCGGCCGTCGTCGGTCACCGCGGCCGATCCCAGGGACAGGAAGGGATGGCCGACCGCCAGCGCGTTCAGGTCGAGCATCACCTGCTCGGGAGCCTCGAGGCTGCCCGCCTTGCGGCAGTAGATCGGGTACTGCTTGCCGGTCTCGGTGCGCGAGTAGTAGAAGAAGCCGCGCCGCCGGTAGGGGACGGTCTGATCGTCCTCCTTGATGCGGGCCAGCATCTCCGCGTAGAGGCTCTCCTGGAACGCCACCGTGGGCTTCATGATCTCGTCGGTGTAGGCGTTCTCCGCGGTCAGGTACGCGGTGACCGCGGGGTCGTCGCGGTCGCGCATCCAGAAGTAGTCGTCGACCCGGACGTCGCCGTGGACGACGTCGGGCCGGGGCACCCGACGGGCGATGGGAGGCGTGGGCGACATGCCTCGCACCGTACCACACGGGCGACGCTTGCGCGGGCGACGGCTCCGTCTCTACACTGGCGGCCCCGATGCCGGAGCTGCCGGACGTCACGGTGTACCTGGAGGCCCTCGAGGCGCGCATCCTCGGCGCGCGCCTGCTGGGACTGCGCCTGGCCAACCCGTTCGTGCTGCGCTCCGTCGACCCGTCCCCGTCGGAGGTGGCGGGCCGGGAGGTGACCGGGCTCCGCCGGCTCGGCAAGCGCCTGGTGATCGAGCTCGCCGACGGCTACTTCGTGCTGATCCACCTGATGATCGCGGGGCGGCTGCACTGGAAGGAGGCGGGAGCGCGGGTGCCCGGCAAGATCGGCCTCGCGGCCCTCGACTTCTCCACCGGCACCGTGACCCTCACCGAGGCGGGATCGAAGCGGCGCGCGGCCATTCACCTGGTACGGGGCGAGGCGGCCCTGGCCGCCCACGATCCGGGGGGGATCGAGCTCTTCGAGGCCGACCCGGCCTCGTTCCACGCCGCGCTGACCCGCGAGTCCCACACCCTCAAGCGCTCGCTCACCGATCCGCGCATCCTGAGCGGCATCGGCAACGCGTACTCCGACGAGATCCTGCATCGTGCGCGCCTGTCGCCGGTGCGGATGACGCGCCAGCTCTCGGAGGAGGAGACCGCGCGGCTCTTCGAGGCCGCGCGGGCCACGCTGGCGGACTGGGTGGGGCGGCTGCGGCGCGCCGCGGCGGGCGGATTCCCCGAGGGCGTGACCGCGTTCCGGCCCGACATGGCGGTGCACGGCCGGTACGGCAAGCCCTGCCCGGCGTGCGGGGCGCCGGTGCAGCGCATCGTCCACGCGGACAACGAGACCAACTACTGCGCGCGCTGCCAGACCGGGGGCCGGGTGCTGGCGGACCGGGCGCTCTCGCGCCTCCTGCGTCAGGACTGGCCGCGCACGCTCGAGGAGATGGAGGAGCGGCGGCCCACCCCGGTCACGCCGACGGCCGCCGAGCCGCCGCCGGCCCCGCGTCCGGGCCGGCGCCGCCGCTGAGGGGCGCGGCGGAGGATCAGCGGGGCGCGGGTCCGGTGGGCTCGCCGACGAGGATGTCGGCGGGGTCGACGCCCTGGAGCTTCACGCGCACGCGCCAGGGGCTCGGGCCCGCGGCGGAGAGCGGGAACGACGCGATCGTCGACGGCCCCACCCCGGAGGACGACCCGCCGCCCACCGTGGTTCCGGTCGAGACGCCGACCCCGGTGCTCACCCCGCCGCCCATGCTGCCGAAGCTCCCGATCCCGAAGCCGATGCCGACCGGGCTGCCGCCCCCGCCGACCGGCGGGCTGTACTCGATGGTCTGCGCCTCGAGCAGCCCGCCGTCTGGCCGCACGATCTGGGCGCGCTCCAGGCGCCGGCCGTCGGTGGCGATCTCCACCCGGAGGCGGTCGCCCACGATCGTGTACGCGGCGGAGAGCGTGGCGCCGCTCGGCTGCACCTCGGGCTTGTAGGGCAGGTCGAGCCTGGAGGAGGCGCACGCGGTGAGGACCAGGGCCAGGACCATCGCCGCGACCGGGGCGCGCATGTCCGGTATTATCGCACGCGAACAGGAGGCGTCCCCATGAGCACGGACGAGGAGACCCGGGTCCCGCCCGGCGCCGATCTCGAGCGGTACGTGAGCGAGCTCGCCAGCTTCGTGGGGCTCGGCGAGGCGGACGCGACCGCGATCCGGGAGAGCGCGCCCGCGGTGCTCAAGCACGAGGCCGCGCTCACCACCGCGCTCTACGAGCACTTCCTGAATTTCCCCGCCACCGCCCGCTTCTTCCTGGCTCCCGACGGCACCCCGGACCGGGCGCGCATCGAGCGGCGCAAGCACAGCCTGGCCCGCTGGCTCAAGGAGACCGCCGAGGTCGCCCTCAGCCACGACTTCGTCTACTACCTGCTGTCGGTGGGGATCGCCCACAGCCACCGGGACTACGGCCCCGGCGGCAAGATCCCGCCCCAGTTCATGGTGGGCGCGATGAGCCTCACCCAGACCGCGCTGGCCGACATCTTCCGCCGGGAGCTGCCGGACGCGGAGCGGGCGCTCGCGGCGTCGACGGCGTGGAACAAGCTCTTGCTGCTCCACCTCAACGTGCTGCTGATCAGCTACCTCATGCCGCCCCGGCCGGCGGGACGCGGCGGGTGAGGAGGTCAGATTGACAGCGGCCACCCTGCGCCGCATAGTGAGCCCACGAACGCGAAGGGAGCCCTCATGGTGAAGCCGACCTCGATCCGGGAGCTGCGCGACAGCGGGTATACCTCAAGATCCGTCAAGCAGGAGCTGCGCGACAATCTCATCGCACGGCTACGGAAGGGCGAGGGCCTCTTCGCGGGCATCGTGGGCTACGAGCAGACCGTGGTCCCCCAGATCGAGAACGCGGTGCTGAGCGGGCAGGACATCGTGTTCCTGGGCGAGCGCGGCCAGGCCAAGACCCGCATGGCGCGCCTCCTGGTGAACCTCCTCGACGAGGAAATGCCCGCGCTGGCCGGCTGCGAGATCAGCGACGATCCCTTCGCGCCGATCTGCACCGCGTGCCGGCAGCGGGTGGCCGAGCAGGGCGAGAAGACGGCGATCGCGTGGATCCCGCGCGACCGCCGCTACGGCGAGAAGCTGGCCACCCCCGACATCACCATCGCGGATCTCATCGGCGAGGTCGACCCGATCAAGGTGGCGGAGGGCCGCTATCTCTCCGACGAGCTGACCATCCACTACGGGCTGCTGCCCCGCACCAACCGCGGCATCTTCGCGCTCAACGAGCTGCCCGACCTGGCCGAGCGCATCCAGGTGGGCCTCCTCAACATCATGGAGGAGCGCGACGTGCAGATCCGCGGCTACAAGGTGCGGCTGCCCATCGACCTCTACGTGGTGGCGAGCGCGAACCCGGAGGACTACACCAACCGCGGCCGCATCATCACCCCGCTCAAGGACCGCTTTGGCTCCCAGATCCGCACCCACTACCCGCGCAAGGTCGAGGACGAGATCGCGATCATGGAGGCGGAGCGGTCGGCCTACGCCGACGCGGGCGTGGAGACCCGCAGCCCCCAGTTCATGAAGGAGCTGGTGGCCGAGGTCACTCACCTGGCCCGGCGCTCCCCCGAGATCAGCCAGCGCTCCGGGGTCTCGGTGCGGGTGACGATCTGCAACTACGAGAACCTGCTCTCCAGCGCGCTCAAGCGGGCCATCCGCCTCGGAGAGACGGTGGCCGCCCCGCGGGTCAGCGACCTCGGCGCGATCGTGGCCTCCACCGGCGGCAAGATCGAGATGGAGAGCCTCGGCGACACCAGCGAGGACAAGGTCCTCGGCAAGCTCATGCAGCGCGCGGTGCTCAACGTGTTCAACCGCACCTTCGCCTCCGGCGAGCTGGACGAGGTGGTGGGCGCGTTCCAGGACGGCCTGCGCATCGAGGTGTCGGACGCGATGCCTGCCGAGCTCTACCTGCGCCACCTCGGTCAGGTGCGCCCGCTCCAGGCCGCGGTGCGCAAGCTGGGGGCGCAGGACCCGGGCAGCGTGGCCGCCGCGGTGGAGTTCGTGCTGGAGGGCCTGCACCTCAGCAAGAAGCTCAACAAGGACGTGCAGGCCGGACAGTCGCGGTACCGCGGAGCCTGAGCGGATGGCCCCCCCGAGCTGGTACTCGCGCTGGGACGGCAGCCAGCGGCTCGACGACCTCGACGCCGATCAGCTCCTGGAGGCGATGTCCGACGACATCCTGTCGGACGGCGACCCGTGGAGCGCGCTCCGGCGGCTCTTCCAGCGGGGAGCCCGCAACCCGGACGGGGCCAACCTCCCCGGGCTGCAGGATCTGCTGAACCGGCTGCGCCGGCAGCGCCAGCAGCAGCTCGACCGCTACGATCTCTCCTCGGTGCTCGACGACATCAAGAAGAAGCTCGACGACATCTTGAAGACGGAGCGCGAGGGCATCGATCGGCGGGTGGCCGACGCGAAGGAGCGGGCCCAGAAGGGAGAGGCGCCGGAGTCGTTCCGCCAGGGCATGGAGCAGGCCGCCGCCGAGCACAAGAAGACCCTCGACGAGATGCCGGAGTCGCCCGCGGGCCGCATCCAGAACCTGCAGAGCTACGAGTTCATGGATCCGGACGCGCACCGCCTGTTCTGGGAGCTGATGAAGGGTCTGCAGCAGCAGATGCTCCAGCCCTTCCTCTCGAACATGCAGAAGGCCCTCGGCAACATGACGCCCCAGGACCTCGAGCGGATGCGCGAGATGATGCGCGATCTCAACCGCATGCTCCAGGACCGGGCGGAGGGCCGCGAGCCCGACTTCGAGGCCTTCAAGCAGAAGTGGGGCGACCACTTCCCGGGCGCGGAGAACCTCGACCAGCTCATGGAGCAGATCGGGCGCCAGAGCGGTCAGATCCAGTCCCTGCTGTCGAGCATGTCGCCCGGCCAGCGCCGCCAGCTCCAGGACATGATGCAGTCCCTGTTCATGCAGGACGAGCGCCTGGAGGCGGAGCTGCGCCAGCTCGGCATGAATCTCTCCCAGCTCATGCCACCGCCGGACGCCCGCCGCTACAACTTCCGGGGCGACGACGACCTCACCATGAAGCAGGCCATGGAGCTGATGGACGAGCTTCGCCAGCTCGACGATCTGGAGCGGCAGATCCAGAAGGTACGCGATCCCAACGACCTGGAGAAGATCGACCCGCAGCAGGTCGAGCAGCTCCTGGGCGACGAGGCCAAGCAGGACCTCGAGCGTCTCCGCGAGATGACCAAGAAGCTCGAGGAGGCCGGCTACCTCGAGCGAAAGGGCGACCGCCTCGAGCTGACCGCGCGGGCCATCCGCAAGATCGGGGACAAGGCCCTGAAGGACATCTTCGGGCACCTCAAGCGCGACCGCTTCGGCGGCCACGCCATCGAGCGGCGGGGCGCGGGGGGCGACCGCACCGACCAGTCCAAGCCCTACGAGTTCGGCGATCCCTTCCTGCTCGAGCTGCGCGAGACCCTGATGAACGCGGTGGAGCGCAACGGGACCGGCATCCCGGTGCGGCTCACCCCGGCCGACTTCGAGGTGGCGCGGACCGAGACCCAGACCCACGCCGCCACCGTGCTCATGCTCGACATGAGCCGGTCCATGATCTTCAACGGCTGCTTCCTGCCCGCCAAGAAGGTGGCGCTGGCGCTGAACGCCCTCATCCGCGGCCAGTTCCCGCGCGACAGCCTCCACATCGTGGGCTTCTCGCTCTACGCCCGGGAGTTCTCCGCGGCCCAGCTCCCGCACCTGGCCCCCGGGGAGTGGAGCGTGGGCACCAACATGCACGCCGGCTTCCAGCTCGCGCGACAGCTCCTGGCCCGCCACAAGGGCGGCAACAAGCAGGTGATCATGATCACCGACGGGGAGCCCACCGCCCACATGGAGGGCACCGAGCCCGAGTTCGCCTACCCGCCGACCCGGCGGACGCTGCAGGAGACGCTCAAGGAAGTCCAGCGCTGCACCCGCGAGGGCATCACCATCAACACCTTCATGCTGGAGCAGAGCCACGCCCTCGCCGCGTTCGTCGAGCAGATGACCCGCATCAACCGGGGCCGCGCCTTCTTCGCGACCTCCGATCGCCTCGGCGAGTACGTGCTCGTCGACTTCGTCCGCTCCAAGCGGCGGGCCGTCTCGTAGCCCCCGCCGGATGCCGGACGCCGCGTCGGTCGTGCTGCTGGTCCGCCACGGGCTGACGCCCACCACCGGGGTCAAGCTGCCCGGCCGCGCGCCCGGCCTCCACCTCTCCGACGAGGGCCGGCGCCAGGCCGACGCGGCGGCGGCGCGCATCGGCCAGATCGGCAAGGTGGCGGCGGTCTACTGCTCGCCGATCACCCGCGCCCGCGAGACCGCCCAGCCCATCGGCCGCGCGGTCAAGCGCGCGCTTCGCATAGATCGCGACCTGGCCGACCTCGACATCGGCGAGTGGACCGGCATGAGCCTGAAGCAGGCGGCCCGGCGGCCGGAGTGGGAGACGGTGCAGCGCAGCCCCAGCACCTTCCGCTTCCCGGGCGGCGAGTCGTTCCCGGAGATGCAGACTCGCATGACCTCCGTGCTCGGGCGGATCGTGGCCCGGCACCCGGGGCAGATCGTGGTGGCGGTCTCGCACGCCGATCCCATCAAGGCCGCGGTGGCCCAGGCCCTCGGCACGCCGCTGGACCTCTTCCAGCGCATCATGATCGCGCCCGCCTCGATCACGGTGGTGGCCTACCGCCGCGGAGGGCCGAGCGTGATCACCGTCAACTCGCTGTCGGGCGACCTCGCCTGGCTGGGAGCCGGCAAGGCATGAGCGACAGCCCGTCGTTCGAGGTCGACGCGCCCGACCACTTCACCGCGGGGGCCATCGGCCCGCCCGGCCAGCGCGTGTTCTATCTCCAGTCGCGCGAGGGCGGGCGCGTGGTGACCTTGAAGGTGGAGAAGGAGCACGTGCGCGCGCTCGGCGAGTACCTGGGCGGCCTGCTGGCCCGCCTCAAGGGCCCGGCCGCCGCGGGCCGCGGCGCGGAGCTGCTCGAGCCCATCCAGCCCGCGTGGGACGTGGGCTCGATCGCGGTGGGCTACGACGAGGGGCAGGACCGGGTGGTGGTGGAGGCGAGCGAGGTCCTGGAGGAGGCGGAGGGCGAGGAGGGCGGCCGCGAGGAGAGCGGCCCCCAGCCCGCGATGGCCCGCTTCCGCATCACCCGCGCCCAGGCCGCCGCCTTCGTGGACCGGGCCAACGAGCTCATGAAAGGCGGGCGGCCGAGCTGCCCGATCTGCAGCCGGCCGATGGATCCGGAGGGCCACGTGTGCCCGCGCTCCAACGGCCACGTCGTGCACTAACGGATGGGCGAGCGCGCGGACCCCGCCCTCGCGCGCGACCTGCTGGCGCGCGGCGAGGTCACCCTCAAGGGCCGCATGCCCCGCAGCAGCAACGCCACCTTCCTGGTGGAGTGCGACCTCGACGGGCGGACCGCGCTCGCGGTCTACAAGCCGGAGCGCGGCGAGCGCCCCCTGTGGGACTTCCCGCCCGGGCTCTACCGGCGCGAGATCGCGTCGTACCTGCTCTCGGAGGCGCTCGGCTGGGGGCTGGTCCCGCTGACCCTCGAGCGGGAGGGGCCGTACGGCGAGGGATCACTCCAGCTCTTCGTGCCGGCCGACTTCCGCCAGCACTACTTCACCCTGCTCGAGCAGGAGCTCCACCGGGAGACGCTCCGGCGCATTTGCCTGTTCGACCTCGTGATCAACAACGCGGACCGCAAGAGCGGCCACTGCCTCTACGTGCCCGACGACCGCATCTACGCGATCGACAACGGGCTCAGCTTCCACGCGGAGTCGAAGCTGCGCACCGTCATCTGGGACTTCGGGGAGGAGCCGATCGCGGCGGAGATGCTGGAGGACGTGCGCCGGGTGCTCGACCGCCGGCTCCCCCCCGAGCTGGCCGAGCTGCTGGACGCCGACGAGCAGCGCGCGCTGCGGCGCCGCGCACGCGGGATCATCCGCTCCGGGACCTTCCCGGTGGACGAGAGCGGGCTCCGCTACCCCTGGCCGCTGATCTAGCCGCGGCCCGCGCGGCGCGTCGAGGCGCCGTGGATCACGTCGCACCAGCGGCGGTTCTCGTCCCCGCCCGCCTCCGCGCTACCGGTCAGCATCGCGTCCGACATGACCCGCGCGTCGTCCACGCCTTCCCGCAGCGGCATGTGGAGCGCGCACCACTGGACCTCGAGGATCTCCAGCAGGGCGTCGGCGTCGGGCTCACAGGCCGGGCAGTATGCGCGGGCAATACGGGGGGTTTCCGGCGGAATGTCACTCAAGGCAAGGCACCACGGTGGGGAACGACGGGACTTCCTCGCGAGTGTCGAGCGATATCGGCCTCCTGTCCGGGACTCCGAACCGGGCTCGAGCCTCACGATCATTCTACACAGGCGGAGATTTGCCACCTAATTCTCGTCGCGCTCTGCGGCGTGCCCGAGACGCGGGCGGCCGACCGGCGCGCCTAGAGAAAGGTCTGGTCGGGCGGAAGGCCCAGGAGGTAGCGGCCGACGGTCTCGAGGTGGGCCTGGCGGCCCTGGAGCTGCTGGGTCACGGTGTGGATGTCGCGGAAGCGGCGCTCGAAGGCGCTGCTGGTGAAGATGGCGCTGGAGCCGGCCGCGTGATGAACGGTGTCGACCACCTGCTTGGCCTGGTGGATGCCGTAGGTGGAGGCGAGGCGGATCTGCAACCGCTGCGGCAGGCTCAGGGGCTGGCCCGATCGGCTCACCTCGGCCCAGATGCGGGCGAGGGCGTCGAGCAGGAACGCGCGCGCGGAGCCGAGCTTGGCCTCGGCCTCCGCCACCTGGAACTGGATCACCCCGCTGTCGCGGAGCGGGCGCTTCGACGACCGCGGCTCCTTGTCGCGGGCGAGCTCCACGAAGGCGTCGAGGCTGCTCCGCGCGATGCCCATCGCAACCCCGGAGAAGCCCGCCGCGTAGAGGCTGCCGGACGGGAAGCAGTAGAGAGGGCCGCCGTGCTTGCGCTCGGCCGGATCGTCGCGCGAGACGGTGTGCGCCTCCGGCACGAAGAGATCCCGCACCGTGAAGGCGTCGCTGCCGGTGCCGCGCAGCCCGGTCACGTGCCAGACGTCGACGATAGTGGCCTGCCCGGCCGGGAAGAGCATCGTGCGCCCGTCGGGAGCGCCGTCGGGCCGACGGCGCGTCTGACCGTCCGGCCCCTGGATGGGACAGTAGCCGCCGAGCCAGGTGGCGTGGCGGCAGCCGCTGCCGAAGCTCCACGTGCCCTCGATGCGGTAGCCGCCGTCGACCGCCACCGCGCGCGCGTCGTTGCTCGGGCCCCAGGCCAGGACCGCGCGGCGATCGCCGAAGATCTCGCGGCCGGTCTCGGGGGAGAGATACGCGGCGGTCATCGAGCAGCCGGCGGCCTGGCAAAGGCACCACGCGGCGCTCGCGTCGTGCCGGGCGACCTCCTCGATCACCTGGACGAAGGTGACCGGGTCGATCTCACCGCCGTCGAGGAAGGTGGGGAGGAGCAGCCGGAAGAGGGAGGCGTCGTGGAGCGCGCGCAGCACCGGCTGGGGGAGCCGCCGCTCCTCCTCGGTGCGCTCGCTCAGGTCCTCGAGGAGCGGGGCCAGCGCGCGGGCCCGCTCGAGGGGCCCGCGCGCATCGTCCGGAGCCGTTTCTAGTCGACCCCGAAGTCGTAGACCTTGCCCGAGCCCGCCCCGAACCCGGTGGCGAGGATGAACCCGTACTCGCCCGGAGGCAGCGCGGCCGACGGCGTCACCTTGTAGAAGCCGCGCGGATCGCGCTCGATGGTCACCGCGATCTTGTCCTCGTTGCGCACGCCCATCTTCTGGGTTCCGCCGAAGGGCATGAACGCCCCGCTGCCGATCTTGAGGTTGCGGTCGTTGTGCTCGTCGCCGGGCTTGAAACGCACCAGCGGCGCATCGGTCGAGGAGTAGGTGCTGAGGAACACCGGCTGCTTGTCGGAGATGCGGAACTGCGCCTTGCGGCCCTCCAGCACCACCTCGCTCTTGCTCTGGAAGAACGCCATGTTGGTCTCGAGGTTGGCCGACGTCGCGAACATCTCGACGTACTTGCCGCCCGCGAGCTGATAGATCACGTCCTGCGTCTTGAGCGCGCCGGCGGCCATCGCGGGGGCGGGCGGCGCCGGCATCGCGGCGGTGCCCGACGACGACGGGGCGGAGGCGGCGCCGCCGCCCGAGCCCGCCGAGACCATGGCCTCCAGGATCTCGTCCGTGACGCCCGCCTTCTTGAGGCTCACCAGCGAGTCGGTCCTCAGGTCGAACTTCGAGGGCGTCGACTTGATCTTGGCGATCACGACGGCCTCGGGCAGCCCGCCCTTGACCATCTGGATCACGGAGTCGTTGGTGAGCACTTCCTGGGCGATCGAGATGGCGCCCGGCAGCGACAGGCTGACCGCGAGCACCAGGACGAGGGCGAGGACCACGCGCATCATCTTCATGAGGAGGCCTCCTGGGAGACGGGAATCGATCCGGACCGGCCGGGCCCACCCCGGCGCCCGCGCTGACCGGTCCACCACGCTAGGGTACTTCAAAAGGTCGGTCAATAGCGCCCCCCGCCCGGCCCGGCGGGCCAGGGGCCACGCCGCGGGCAGCATGGCGAGCAGCGCGATCGTCCCGTTCAGGGCCATGGCGCCCGCCACCCCGATGCCGCCGGCCAGGAAGCCGATCCAGAGCGATCCGGTGGGCTGGGTGCCGATGCAGGCGGAGAGGATGCCCATGGCGCGGCCCCGACTGGCCTCGGGGGCCGAGAGCAGCACCAGGGTGCTCTGCATCGCCGCGAACCCCGACTCGCAGGCCCCGATCAGCACCAGCAGCGGCAGGCAGGCCCAGCGCCAGCGCACGCTCGTGAAGGCCAGCAGCAGGAACGGCGCGACCAGGACGCAGACCGCGAACACGCGCCCGTGGGGGAGGAATCCGCGCCGGCCCGCGATGGCCAGCGCGCCGAGCAGCGCGCCCAGCCCGTCGGCCGCCACCAGGGCGCCCAGCCACTCCGGCCCCACCCGCAGAACCTCGCGGGCGAACACCGGCAGCATGTGCTGATAGGGGAAGAAGAGCACGTTCATCATCACGGTGACGATCAGCACCGCCCGGACGGTGGGCTGGCGCCAGGCCTCGCGGAAGCCCGCTCCCAGGCTGGCCGCCATCGAGATGGTGTCGCGGCGGCCCGGGCCGCCGATGCGCGCGGGCAGCCCCGCGAAGACCAGGAGGCCCAGCACGTAGAGAACGGCCACGCCCACGTAGCACGGCGCGGGCCCGAGGCGCGCGAGCCCGATGCCGGCCAGCACCGGGCCCACCATCTTGGCCACCTGCATGGAGACCGTCTCGAGCGAGACCGCGGTGGCCACGCGGCGCGGGCCCACCAGCGCGTAGAGCGCGGTGCGGCGGGCCGGGAAGTCGAGCGCCCACAGCACGCCGAAGAGCATCTCGAGCCCCACCAGCGGCCCGAAGCCGCCGCGGCCGGCGGCGAAGACCGCGGCCAGCGCCAGCGCGGTGAC
>Ga0079219_10000091_pt1 | contig 12723 bp, 12 predicted proteins | sample GAControl_FD_77074 | JGI IMG/M metagenome (GOLD analysis project Ga0079219, IMG submission 77074) | Agricultural soil microbial communities from Georgia to study Nitrogen management - GA Control | ecosystem: Environmental > Terrestrial > Soil > Agricultural land | place: USA: Georgia...
CGCTCGAGTCGATTCGCAACCTCCAGTGGAACCTGCGGATTCTTTGAATCCGCATCCATTTTTCGTGTGTAGGCGCGCGCGACCGGAACGCCAATGGCGAGGACGATAGCGGTTGCCATTGCACCGAGCGGAACGATTATCTCTGGTCCCATTATTCTTTCCTCACGGCGGCGACGCCGTTCGCGGGTATCGTGAACTGGATCTCGGTGCCTTCGCCCAGGGTGCTGGTCGCGTTCACCGTTCCATCGTGTGCCCAGATCGCCTGTCGGGCGATAGCCAAACCTAGTCCAGTGCCGCCCGGCTTGTTGGTGACGTATGGCTCCCAGATCGTTTCCAGATGCTGCGGTGCGATGCCTTTGCCATTGTCGGCCACTGAGATTCGCACCGCATCGCGACCAGCCAGCTTCGTGGTGTCGGCTCTCACCGTGATCCGGCCGTTCTCAGCGGATGCGTCGACCGCGTTGAGCAGCACGTTGCTGAGTGCGCCGGTTAGCGCGCCGTTGTTGCCATAGACGTGCGGCAGATTTTCGTCGATCTGCAGATCCAGGCCAATGCCCGGTGGCACACTGCCGCGCGCGGTGTAGCGCACCAGCTCGCCGATGTCGATCTCCGACGCGGGACCCTCGGGCAAGCGTCCAAACTCGGCGAAACTTTTCGCCATGCGATCGAGTCGATCCGATTCCATCGCGATCACACTCACGTCTTCCTGCAACTCCGGCGGTGCCTGGCCACGCAAACGCGCCAGCGCGAACCGGATCGGCGTAAGTGGATTCTTGATCTCGTGTGCAACCCTGCGCGCGCTCTCACGGAACGCGTGCAGGCGCTCAGCCTCGACAGCCTGGCGGCGCCCGTGCTCGAGCTCCGACACCATCTCACGCATGCTCCGTCGCAAAGTTTCGAACTCCGGCGCGCCACGCACCCGGCTTTGGGTGACCTCCATCGTCGGACCGTCGTCGCCGTTGCGCTCACTGTGCGCGACGATCGTTCGCTCCGGTGGAGGCGGCAGCGGCTCGCCATGTCCGATCAGCTCCGTCCAGCGCACCAGCTCGTCGAGCGGCCGGCTTAGCTGACGACTTAAGTGGCCGGCGACACGCGACGCTGTGCCGGTCAGGATCAACAGTGCCAGCACGCCCGCGATTGCGATCACCCGCACCGTTCTCTCCGCCAGGAAGCTGTAGCGGCGCGCCTGTTCGACCGAGAGACGCAGCTCGCGCTCGTGCGCGTCAATCGCTCGTTTTTGCGCGGGAGTAAGCTGCGCCTGACGGGCGGCGGCGATGGCGCGCTCACCGCTCACGGCGACGCTGTCCCACGCCGATTGACCGGTTACGAATGGCACCACGCTGCTGACGGTCCCGCTCCACAACAAGGTCAGGACCAGCGCGGGAACGATCGCGAACAGCGACAGGATCAGCACCAGTCGCGTGCGGAAGCGCAGTTGATTCATGGGGGGTTAGGTATAAATTATACCCCGAGGACGCGACTTCGAGGATCAGCAAACGGTCAACAAAAGGTTGACGCGCTCGCATGAACCTGAAGACGCACCGCCTGCGGCGATTGTCGCAGGGATGATTCAATGGCGTGCAGCCCACATGGCGAAGAATTCGCAGGCACGCAGCCAAGCACTTAGGTAATTCCCAAAAAAAAATGAGTACACGGCCACATCGGTCCAACGCCCACACGGGAGGCGTGCACCGACACGGTCCCCCGGTTCATCGAGGACCACACGCAGTAAAACCGATCCACCGCGGGCCCCAGGCAATGTCGCCCGCACAATCGCAAGGCACCCACCACGCACCAAACGCAGCACTGCTCATCGACTTCGACAACGTCACGATGGGCATTCGCTCCGAGCTTCAGACGGAGCTGAAAAACCTGCTCTCCTCAGACATCGTCAAAGGCAAAGTCTCGGTTCAGCGCGCCTACGCCGACTGGCGGCGCTATCCGCAATACGTCGTGCCACTCGCTGAAGCATCGATCGACATGATCATGGCGACCGCATACGGCTCGGCGAAGAAGAATGCAACAGACATTCGTCTCGCCGTCGATGCGATGGAGCTGGTGTTCACCCGACCCGAGATCGGCACCTTCATTCTTCTCTCCGGCGATTCCGATTTCGCCAGCCTCGTCACCAAGCTGAAGGAGTACGGCAAGTACGTCATCGGGGTCGGCATCCGCGAATCATCGAGCGATCTGCTGGTCATGAACTGCGACGAGTACTACAGCTACAACGCGCTCGCGGGATTGGTGAAAAGCGGGGAAGAAGAAGTTGTCAAGAAAGATCCGTGGGAGCTCGTCACCGAAGCGATCGAGCGGATGCAGCGCAACAACGACGTCATGCGCGCCGATCGGCTGAAGCAGGTGATGCAGCAGATGGACAGCTCCTTCGACGAGAAAAACCTGGGCATGTCGAAGTTCTCTCGTTTCGTCACAGAGGCAGCGCACAAAGGTCTGTTGACGCTGACGAAGCTCGAAAACGGCCAATTCGAGGTCAGTCCGCCGCGTGATGGCGCGACACCGCCCGCGTTGACGTCGACCGTATCAGAGCCCGCACCAGCGCGCGTCGTGAGCGAGGAAGAGGAGTCAGATCGGGCACGCCGTAGTCGTCGCGGGCGCGGACGTGATCGCGGTGGTCGTGAGCGTCCTGCCCGCACCGAGGAATCACGCACTCCGGAAGCGCGCACGGCGGAAGCACCTCGCGCGCAGGCTCCAGCGGCTCGCGATGAAATCGGATCCAGTGGGCTCCGGCTCCGTCGCGAGGAAGCGTTCGATCTGGTTCGCCGCGCCGTCGGCAGCAACGGCGGCTCTCCGATCCGCGCCAGTCAGGCTCGAATTGCAGCACGTGATCTGCTCGGCAGAGACAGCGAGAGTCTGAACGAGCGCAACTTCATTCGGATCCTGCAGGACGCCCACGACGCGAACATCGTCGACCTGCGCCGACGCGGTGAGGACTACGAGGTCGCGGCTGCCGCACCATCGACGCCGGTCACCGAACAGCTAGTCACTGCTGAAGGCGGTCGTACGTCACCGCCAGGAGAGGCGCAAGCTCCTGCTGCGTCCTCCCGAGGTCTGTCGATCGGACGCGGTCGCGGTCGTGGGCCGATTGGCGCGAGGGCAGGGATGGTTCCACCCGAGTTGCTTTCGATCGGTGTTGTCGAGACATCCCGACCGGCCCCTGAGCCAGTCACCGAGGCGAGCATTCCAGATCTGCCAATGACCGGCGAGGATGCGCTCGGCGAGCCCGAGCCACAGCCGCGCACTGTACGCAAGCGCGCCTCTGGGGAATCGAGACCGCGTCGTGGGCGCAAATCGGCTTCGGCAGATGTGGGCTCCGAGTCCGCTCCAGTGGCCAAGCGCGCAAGAAAGAGCCGCAGCAAGAGCGCCAGCGAGTAGGATGGCCCGCAGCGAATACATGGGCCGGGTAGAGGAATCAACTCTGCTCGGCTCGAGGCCGCGCGCATCGTTTCACCGTGGCAGAATTCTGCCACGTGATTTCTACAATCGTGAGACTGAGGTCGTTGCGCGCGACATGCTCGGTACCGTGCTCGAATGTGAGACGGACGACGGCATCGCCAGCGGAATCATCGTTGAGACCGAAGCGTACCTCGGCGAGCACGATCTCGCCTGTCACGCCGCTGCCGGTAGAACCGCGCGCACCGAACATCTATACGGCCCGCCGGGCATCGCGTACGTGTATTTCATCTACGGCATGTACTGGTGCTTCAACGCCGTTACACGGCAGGCCGGCGAGCCGAGCGCGGTGCTGGTTCGCGCGCTGGAGCCGCTCGACGGGATAGCGTTAATGCACAAGCGTCGTCCGCGCATCAGCAGGGAAACCGACCTCACCAACGGTCCGGGAAAACTCAGCACCGCGCTGGGGATCGTGGGTTCGATGACCGGCAAGCCGCTTCAGCGCAAACCACTCGTGATTCGCGAAGGCGAGCCGATCGACGATGGTCAGATCGAGATCACGACGCGGATTGGTATCACCAAATCGGCCGACTGGCCACTCCGCTACATCATCCGCGGGAATCGCTTTGTGTCGCGGGGAAAGTTGTCCGCGTGAGAACTACCAGAGAGTACTAACGGCAGCCGAAATGCTCTCTGGCGGTCCGCAAAAAAAAGGCCCTCCGTTAGGAGGGCCGACCCATCAATCCGGTGCGCCGAGAGCTGCTAGTCCCGATCGATGGAACTGCCAAAGTTCAGACGAATGCCGAACTCGAAGAAGTTGAGCACGCTGTTGAACAGGAAACCGGGATTGCTCGGAATGATGGTTTCCTGGGCGAAGATGGCCATTTTGCTCGCCTGAATCTGAATTCCACCGATACCAACGACCGCGCTGCGGCTGCGCTCTCTCTCGACCTCGTCGAGGAATGCGTTGCTGGGGAATGTGTTGGCGCTATCGACGAAAACTCTCGCGTCGCCAAGCACGGCGATCGTATAGCCGAGGCCGGCGTAAGGAGTTATTCCGCCGAAATGTTTCGGAAACGCGAGAGCGCCAAGCGTGATTCTGCGCATGTCGTTGACGCGAATCGTGCGCTGGCCGGTGTTCGACGACGGATCAACGAACTCGAGATCTCGCTGGAAAATCGACTGGTTGCCTGAGACGTAAAGGCCGCCCTTGCTGCGTGTGATCACCCAATCGATGCCGAGGTCGACCGTCGACGTGTTGCCGTGGCCGGGGACCGAGAAGGTGTTGATTCCGGACTTGAATCCCCAGAACCATGAATTGTCGAAGTTCCGATTTTCCTGCGCGCGTGCGCTCCCGGACACGACGACCGTGGCGACGACCGCCACGAATACTGCTCTGAGCTTCTGCATTAAGGCGTCCTCTAGATTATGCCTAGCTTTGTCCCGACGCTCTTGAACGCTGCGATTGCCTGGTCCAGATCGTCGCGTGAGTGGGCAGCGCTCAGCTGACAGCGCACGCGCGCCTGCCCTTGGGGAACGACCGGAAAGCCGAATCCCGTCACAAAGACGCCTTCATCCAGCAACATGTCACTCATTTTGATGGCGGTCGCCGTCTCACCCACGATTATAGGGACGATCGGGGTCTCTCCAGGTAGCGGTTTGAACCCCGCTTCGGCGATCGCGCCACGGAAGTAGCGCGTGTTGTCGCGGAGCTTACCAACGAGTTCCGGATGCCTCTCCAGTTGTCGGATAGCGGCCAGCGCGCTGCTGGCAACCGTCGGTGGCAGCGCGTTCGAGAACAGCTGAGGCCGTGAGCGCTGGGTCAGCATGTCGCAAAGGCCTGCCGAAGCTGCCACGAATCCGCCAGCCGCGCCTCCGAGCGCCTTGCCCAGCGTCGACGTGATGATGTCGACCTCACCGAGCACACCATAATGTTCGGGCGTGCCGCGTCCGGTCGCGCCGAGCACGCCCGTCCCGTGCGAGTCGTCGACTGCGACGATCGCATCGTAGTCTTTGGCGATCTGCAGGATCTCCGGCAGTTTGGCAACGCTGCCTTCCATCGAGAACACGCCATCGGTCCAGATCAGCCGGCGGCGCGCCGTCTTCGCGCTCTCCAGCTTCGCCCTCAGGTCGTCGAGATCTGAATGCTGATAGACAGCAGTGGTGCATTTGGTGATTGCTTTCGCCAGTCTGATCGAATCGATGATCGAGGCGTGATTGAGCGCGTCGGACACGACGAAATCGTTCTGCTCGACGATGGTGGCAGTGAGACCTTCGTTTGCATTCCACGCCGAGACGTAGCTCATCGACGCTTCGGTGCCGACGAGATCGGCGATTGCCTGCTCGAGCTCGCGGTGAACTTCGAAAGTTCCGCAGATAAAGCGCACGCTCGCGGTTCCAGCGCCGTATTTCTTCAACCCATCGATTCCCGCGGCAACAACTACAGGATCGTTCGATAGACCGAGGTAGTTGTTCGAAGAGAGAATAACGACTTCTCCTCGCCCCTCCATCTGCACGCGCGCCGCCTGGGGTGACTCCAGATAATTCAACCGCTTGTAAACTTTGTCCGCTTTGAGCTTCTCGATCGCCGCGTTCAGGTCCGCGTCGAGTTTCTCATTGAGTGCCACTTAGTTCCCCTCAGTTCGTAGTTGCGCCTCCCGCATCCCGCATCCCGCTACAGGCTAACCGCTAACCTCGAATATCACCTTGCCCGCTTCGCCCGACTTGATCGCCTCAATCGCCGCATCCGCTTCAGCAAGTGGGAAACGGTGAGTGATTACCGGCGCTGGATCGAACTCGCCCGAGCGCAGGAATCGCGTCATCTGATGCCACGTCTCGTACATGCGCCGCCCAACGACGCCGTAGATGGTCAGACCCTTGAAGATCACTTCCGTGGCGAGATCGAAATCGACCTTCTTCGAGGGAATTCCGAGCATCTGAACGCGACCGCCGACCCGCACCAGCGCGAACGCCTGGTGAATCGCAACCGGCACGCCCGACATCTCCAGCACGACGTCTGCGCCCAGTCCATCAGTCGCACTCTTTACCAGTTCGACCGCCGCCTCGGGATGCACCGCGTGGTGCGCACCCATCTTCTTGGCCAACGCCAGTCGAGTGTCGTTGACGTCTGTGGCGATGATCTGTGAAGCGCCCGCAGCTTTGCAGATGCCCACCGCGAAGATCCCAATTGGTCCGCATCCCGTGATCAGCACCACCGCGCCGGGAATGTCTGCGGTCAGCACGGTGTGAAACGCGTTGCCCATCGGATCGTGGATGCCGCCGACGTCGTACGAAATCTCGTCATCGAGGTGCCAGACGTTGGTCGCCGGCATTGAGATGTATTCCGCGAAGCATCCATCGCGATCGACGCCGATTATTTTGGTAAACGGGCAGACGTGTGCATTGCCGGTCCGGCACAGCAGACATCTGCCATCGACGATGTGTCCCTCTGCCGTCACACGATCGCCTTCCTTCACGTCGGTGACGAGCCGCCCGACCTGCACTACGTCGCCGGCGAACTCGTGACCAACGACGAAGGGCGGCTTGCACCGCCCCTTCGCCCACGCGTCCCAATCGTAGATGTGGACGTCAGTCCCGCACACACCGGCACGCCGCACACGAATCAGGACTTCGTCCTCGCGGATGCGCGGTTCCGCGACATCCTTCAGCTTGAAACCAGGCGACGCGGATTCTTTTACCAGCGCTTTCACGTGCACGAACTCCAGAGAAGACGAATCTGCTGAGAACGAAAGTCAAACCTGCTCACTGCGCGACACTTTTGGAAGTGATCGCAGCGTAGCGAATCACCTGGATAAACGCTCGCAATCAATGCAAGCGCGCGACCACATGGTTTCACTGACTTCGATTGAATCGGCGTTTCTTGTGATGCACGCACATCTCTTGCAACCGGATTCGCGCAACGAGTTTCAGGTGAATCATGTCGACTCGTTCGAGTGAGCTCTTTGGTAATTCGCGGCCGTGAGGACGCGATGCAGCACTTGCCGACTCGATCAGGAGCTGGTGAGCGGTCTTACTTCATCGTGGAGAGAACATGGCAGCAGCAAGGAAACGTGGTCGCAAGTCAGCCGCTAGGAAGGGAGCAGGTACTCGTGGGCGCAGCAAAGCCGCCCGCAGTGCGTCGGCCCGCAAAGGTGCGCGGACCCGTGCGCGGAACAAAGCAGCCCGTAGTGCAGCGCGGCGCAAGGGAGCGCGGAAGCGGCGGTAGCTTCCAACAGAAGGAGCAGTGCATACGAAAGCCGGCGAAATCGCCGGCTTTCTTTTTCGCTCGCGATTTATCTCGAGTAGCGCGCGCTCGCCAGCTCTATGATGCGCGCGATCATCGCTGGATAAGCTAGTCCGCTTTTTTCTGCCGCCCGCGCAAACTCGCTGTTCTTTTCGAGATAGCAGTTGGGATTCGCCTCGATTACGTAAACCTGCTCTTCGGCGGTCACCCTGATATCGATGCGGCCATAGTCGCGCAGCCGCAGCGCCTGGAATGCGTCGATGGCGACACGCTGAATCTTTTCCGTCAGCTCCTCAGACAAGTCACTCGGAAATATCGATTGTGTTCCCTCGAATTCCGCCCCTTTCTCGTCGCCTTCGTCCCCCCACTTCGCTTCCCAGCTTGCAATCTTCGGCAGCCCCGCCGGAAACTTGGAGAAATCGAGCTCGATGATCGGTAACGCTTCGACCTTGCTGTTGCCGATCACGCCAACGTAGAACTCGCGACCGTCGATGAATTCCTCCACCAGCACCGGTGATTGGTACTCCTGCTGCGTCGAGCTGATTACGTCTAACAGCTCCTTGATGTCGTTCACGACCGATTTCTGGGTGATGCCGAGCGAAGCATCCTCTTGAGGCGGCTTCACCAGCAGCGGGAAGTCAATCTCGTGTGCCCAATCGACCTGACCGCGATACATGGTCGCGAACTTGGCACTCTGAATTCCGTGAAATGCCAACACCTTCTTCGTCAGTGTCTTGTCGCCAGCCAGAATCAAACCGGCGGGGCTCGATCCCGTGTAGCGGAGATCCATGAGATTGAGAAGCGCGGCCACGTTCGATTCCAGCGCGCTCTTTCCGCGAAACGACTCGGCCAGGTTGAACACAAGGTCGGGCTGCGAGGACTTGAGCTGTTCGATCACCGGCTCGACCGCGTCGTCGACAACAGTCCGCTGCGGCGTGTGACCATTCTCTGTGAGCGCCTGATCCAGCTGGTCGAGTAGCGGATCGACCGGGGGCTCGAGAGCGTCCTTGGTGTGGAGGACGGTGATTTTCACGACTTGGGCGCCTTGCCGCCGTCCACCGTATTGGTATGGCGATAGTTCATCATCACCGCGGTGCCAAACGCTGTCAGCTCGATCAAGGTCGACGCCTCGAGTCCTCCCAGCTGGAGCTCCAGCTGCCGGGTACGGTCGACGAGAAAATCGACAAACTGCCGCACGACCGACGCGCTCTCGCCGGTCCAGTATGAAATGCGGGCGACGATCTCGCGGCGATGCCGCGCGATGAAATCAGCAGCTGACGCTGCGCCGGGTGCCTGATCGCGCGCGACGAAGATGGTTCGCAGGTCGCCGTCAAAGATGCGCGGGTCCCGGATTGGAATGGATTCGTCGTCCTCGTAGTGCTCCGCGACTGTGTACCGCATCGCCGTGACCGGCAGATCATCTTCCGACGGCTCGACGACCGGCGGTACCTGGTGCGCGATCTCCTTCATCACGCTGTCGACATACTCGAGTTTGCGCAGCGCACCCCAGCCTTCGTACGAGGCCCGCCAATCGAAAGTCGGTGTCAGCCATACCGCAAAGGTCTCCGCGAAATCTTCATCGGGATGTTTTTGCGCGTACCAGCCGAGGATGTGTCGAACGTAGTCGTGTGAAAATGGATCGGCGCGATACCGCTCGCGATAGGGCCGCGAGTAAGGGCCAAAAATCTTCCGCCAGTCGGGACGATCGTAGAGACGATACGCGTAGTTGAACGCGTGTCCCGCCTCGTGCCGCAGGTATTGCATCGATTCGCCCTCACTCTCGACCGCCGCGGAATAGTCTTCCTCGATTTTAGAAAGTCGAGGATCCGCTAGGTAAAACGGGACGCCGATCAATGGCGTCCCGTCCGGACATCCCCACTGATCGCTTAAGTAGACCGGCGGGCGGAAATCGAGTCCCTTCGCGTTTAACTCGTCGTAAAGCTGCTTGACCAGCTTTTCGAGCAGCGTTCCGCGGATCTCGAGACCAATGTCCGAGATGCGCTGGGACAACAGCGCATGCCGTTCGCCTTCCCAGCCAGGGGACTGTTCCACGGGGTTCAGAGGGGCAAGCAGTGTACCCGCATTCGTGCGTTTAACCCGGCGTGGAGTCGCAATTAAAAAGCCCCGCGACTCAGTCGCGGGGCTTCTATAGCCAGCAATCCGGGGCAGCCTAGGCAGCGCTAGTTTCCTGTTCCTCTACGTTCTCTGGTGCAGGCGCCCAGATGTATGCCGCGAAAACGGGAATCGGCTCGGTCTTGTCCCCGCGCGATATGACAATACCCATTGGCTCGGATGAATTCGTGTCCTTACGATCCTTCTTCATAACTCTCTCACTTGATAGGTGCCACACCGTGGCTCGGCGCCTTTCATAGGCACCCGATATGCCAAATGGGACGCAATTTCCAAGTGATTGTTAATGAAGAACTTACGCGATGTCGGCGCTACGCCTGAGCCCCCGATTGTTGCAAATTGACACGCGCCTTGAGGACACCTGTGTCTACATGACACAGGGAGCCGGTAGTCAGCTGGCGACTTTGCGGGCGAGGAACGTCTTCGATGAAGCGGAATCGTCTTCGACCGAAATCGACCAGCCCTTGTACTGCTTTTTGAGTTCGGTCACTGACAGCCCCTTGCCGCGTACGATGGTGCCCACGAGGTGAACGCCGCCGTCGCGGGTCGCGCCCTGTAGCAGCTCGAACGCTCGACTACGCTCATTCACGGAAAGTCCATTGAATGCGTCGGGGGTGCAAACGACCGCCCCTAGCTGCACGTCGGGCGACCAGTCGGTAATGTCAGCCACGTAGCTCTGGATTCGATCGGCGAGCCCTGCTTCCTGGGCGACGTTCATGACACGCTCGAGCGGAGCGACCTCACGATCGACCGCTGTCACTTCGCATCCGTGCGCGGCCAGATAAAGCGCGGTGCGGTCGATGTCGCCACCCGCGACCAGAACCTTGGATTCAGCCGGTGGGTGCACCTCGCGGGCGAGCACGCCATCGGGACGAATGCCCCAGTGTTCGGGGCGGCGATACTCTTCGAGCATCTTCAGGCGCTTTCTTCGCCAGGTCGCGTAGGAGGGAATGCGCAGCCGCTTGCGGATTATGCGATCTACTTCCGCCCAGAGCAGCAGCTCGTCCATCAACAGCTGCTCGCTGGCTCGCAGAGACGCGGCGGCCTCATCGCCAATCTTGAGAAGGGCGGATCGGGAAACCGAATCCTTGTAGTTCTCGATCTCGTCCTCTACAAACAGCTCGTATTCGTGTTTGAGAGAGCGAGGATTTTGTTGCGACATGGCGTTGGGCAGGAGAAACGTGCTCTAGCCAGGTGTTTAAAGTAGGCGTACTTTGTGATCGCGCAAGAGCAACTTTGTGCTAGCTCTGCTGTTCACGCCCAGGCTAAGCTCAACAAACAACAATAGTTCCGCCTGCGGCTTCATCTAAGGTGAGAGTGCAACCAGACCCGATCTCAGGGCGTACCGCACCAAACTCACGACGTCATGCATGCCGAGTCGCTTCATTAATTCGCCCCGGTGGCTCTCCACTGTCTTGATGCTGAGGCTGAGCTTGTCCGCGATTTCGCGGGTGCGATGACCCTCCGCCACCAGCCGAAGCACCTCCACCTGACGCGCGGTCAGCTTGCCGAGAGGCTGCCTTCTCTCTATCGCCGTGGTGATCGCTGATGGGAGCCGGTGCAAATTCTTTTTGATGACGATATCCTCAGCCCCATTCCGCAAGCAGGACACAGCAGAGACACCGTTGATCGCTTCGGTGACCACGATCAGCGGCGTCGCGGGGCTCTGATACCGGAGGACGTTTAGCGCATCGTTCGCGCTCAACGCCGAGCCGTTGTAGTCGGAGAGAACCGCGTCGGGTTGCAGCTCTTCGAGTAAAGTCTTCAGAGCGTCTGGGTTGGTCACACTCCGCTTTTCGACCGCTACGCCAACCGCGGATAGCTGCTGTTCGATTAGGTCGGCATCGGCCTTATTGTCGTTTAGGACGAGAACACGTGAAGGATTCATAATTTTGTTAGAGTTCGAGGGCGCCAGATCGGGCGGCGCGGGCTGCGCGCGGCAGCAAAACTTCGAGCTTCAATCTGGATTTCGGGCAGATTCACCGGCTCATTCGCAAAGTAAGTCAGGGTATTTCCCGCTGCAATCGCTGGTCCATTCCTGGAGTCCGTGTCCCATGAGCCGCATGAGCGATGCCTGAATTACCGGAAGTCGAGAAAGCGGCCCGGGCGCTGGCGAAAGCCGCGGTCGGCAAAATCGTCGCCGCCGTCCGGCCGATCCATCCATCGCTGAAAAGAAGGTTCACCCCGGCCCATGCGCGTCGCTCGAAAGGCAGGCGCGTCGAGAGCGTCGAACGTCGCGGGAAACATCAGCTCCTCAATCTCGATAGCGGCGACACCATCGTCATACATTTCCGCATGAATGGGGATTGGGAAATAGGAACCGTTGATGACCCCGTCGATCGGTTCGCCCGCGCCGTCATCGACCTGACCGACGGGACGCGGATCGCCCTCGTTGATCGCCGCGCTCTTTCCACGATCACTCTCGATCGCGAAGGTAGCTCATCGCTGCCAAAGCTTGGCCGCGAAGCGAGCGATCCCTCACTCGATGCCGCCTATCTGTTTGACGTGCTGCAGCGTCGCAAAATCGCAATCAAGCCCGCGTTGATGGATCAGGCCGTGCTCGCCGGACTCGGCAACATCTACGCGGCGGAAGCACTGTGGGAAGCTCAGATCGATCCGCGGTCGGCTGCCGCGTCAAAATCGTCCGATACGCTCGCCAAGCTCGTTGAGGCAATTCGACTCGTGCTCAGCCCAAAACGGCGACGTCCCGGGCGGTACACCGAATCTCGCGGCCGCAATCGCTTCGCCGTCTATGATCGCGAAGGCGAGGAATGCCGACGATGCGGTGGGACGGTTCAGCGGATCGTCCAGGCAGGAAGGTCGACTTACTTCTGTCCGGATTGTCAGACCGGCTAATCCATTACTTCCAGCAGCGCGCCCTTGATGTATCCGGTCTCCGGAATCGTCAGTACCTCTGGATGATCGAGCGGCTGGCCGGTTAA
>Ga0079219_10000094_pt1 | contig 12670 bp, 14 predicted proteins | sample GAControl_FD_77074 | JGI IMG/M metagenome (GOLD analysis project Ga0079219, IMG submission 77074) | Agricultural soil microbial communities from Georgia to study Nitrogen management - GA Control | ecosystem: Environmental > Terrestrial > Soil > Agricultural land | place: USA: Georgia...
CGTCGAGCGCGCGAGCCGTCGCCAGCGCGAGCACCGGGCGCACCCTCTTGCCGCCGGCAAGCAGCGAGTAGCGCATCGCCTCCTCCAGGCCCACGGTCGGGCCCTGGGCGCCGAAGCGCAGCCGCTCCAGCTCGCCCTCGACGAGGGCGCGCAGCTCCTCGGGATAGCTCACTCGGCCGAGCCCTGAGCCTCGCGCAGGCGGCGGTTGGTCTCCTCGACCGCCTCGGCGGAGAGCTCGGCTGCTTCCTGGGCGAGCTCGGCGGCACGCACGTCGTCGGCTTCCTCGCCCTCCAGCTCACGCGCGATCGCCCGCAGTCGCTCCGATATGTCGCCCAGTCGGCTCCCGCTCATGACACCTGCTCCCGCTCCCGGGCGATCGCGCCGAGGACGCCGTTGACGAAGCCGGGGGCGTCGGCCCCGCAGTACTCCTTGGCGAGCTCGACGGCCTCGTCGATCGCCACCTCCGTCGGCACGTCGTCGCGGTGCTCGATCTCGAACAGGGCGACCCGCATCGCGTTGCGCTCCAACGGCGCGATCCGCTCCAGGCCCCAACCCCTTGCGTGAGCGGCGATCGCCGCATCGAGCTCCTCGAGATGCGCCTCCACGCCTGCCGCCAGCTCACGCGTGAACGGCCGCGACTCCGCCACGAGCTCCTCCAGCGGGCGCCCGGTCACGTCGCGCTGATAGCAGGCGAAGACGGCATCGCGCCGCTGGTCGGATCTGCGCATGCCGCCATTCTCGCGCTTCGGGCGGCCGGAGAGCCGGCCCGCGACCAATCCCGATGGCGGGATTCTCGCTGTCGGGATAGGTCCTTGACTCAGTGCGGCGTGTAGCTGAGCGCCAGCAGACCGACATCGCCCGACGAATCGAGCACTTCTCTGCGCAGAGCCATCGGTTCAAACCCCCGGCTGGGCGAGAGCTTCTTCGGCAGCGCGTAGAGGGCGAACATGTACGTTTCGCTGGTATCCGGGCAGATTCCGTAGGCGGTCTCGCCGAAGCTGTTGCGACCGACCACCGCTCCCCTGGGCAGCTTCCCCTCTTCGATTTCGTCGAGTTCCGGACTGAGCCCCGCCACCGCCCAGTCGAAGAAGAGCTTTTCTTCCACCGGTTGGATGTTCATCGCGAGAAGGACGAGTTCGGCGGTTCCCGCCGGCACCCCCTTCCAGACGAGAGCCGGCGAGGTGCCCTGTCCGTCGCAACCGTACTTCTTTGACAGCTGTGCCACCCCCCCGCCAGAGGTTGCGCTGGGACTCTGCAGCAGCATGTCCGCGACGGTCGCTTCCTGGCGCTGCTGGGGCGTTATGCCGGGCTCCGGTTCGCCTTTCGGCTGCGGCACCGGTGGGCCGTGCTTGCCACCGCCCGAGGACTGTCCGCCCGTTGCGGCCGAGCCGGACCCCGCGCCGGCGGCGGCCTTGCCGGCACCCGAGCCACCCCCGCCAGGGCCGGCACCCGCGCTTGCGGTCGGCCCCCCTTCCGAGGCAGCCGTGCCCGTGCCCGTGCCGGAATCGTCGGAGGATCCTCCTCCGCAGCCGGCGAGCGCAAGCGCGGCGACGGCGAGCGCCAGAAGGACCCTGACGCTCGCCGCCCTCGCGAGCCGCGCTACGAGACGCTCAGCGCTTCTTCTCTGTGCCATGTGAATGCTTCAGATGGGAAGAAGCCGTTCCATTCGACTGATTCGCCAAGTGCTCTCAGTTCGGTTTTGGTCGCTGAGAAACTCGACGCGCTGAACGTCGCGCTTTCGGTTTCGTTGCTGATCAGGCCACCGGCCGATCCGGTGACGTGAGCCCAGACACCCCAGATCGGGCAGAAGAAGCCGCCGTAGAGGATCCAGACGTTCACGCCTTTGACCACCATGTAGTTTTTGGAGCTGACCGTGGTCAGTTCAGCCGGCCAGGGGAATGCTTCGGCTTCGATCGCCGCCACCGTGCAAAACGAGTTCGTGTAGCAGTTGAACAGCGGCAGTTCAGTGATGTTGCCTTTGCCGGTTCCTTCTTTGTTGAAGATTTCAACTTTGTAGAGGAAGTTTTCGCAGGTGGTCGTCATCCCAAATGCAGTGAGGCCGCTTTCTTGGGCGCCCCCGAGGATCGTTTCCGTGCTTTCCAGCGATTTTCCGTTGAACTTCCAGGCGGGACCGGCCATCGCCGAGCTGGCGAACATGGCGCTCAATGCCAGCGCCGCCAGCACCCCCGCTAGGAAGATACGGCTTGATTTCCGCTTCATCGCCTCACCCGCTTCTGGCTGAGCGCGGCAAGGAGCGGCCCGCATGCCGGCCTCCTGCTGTGCTTTTGCATGACTCTGAATCTCCTGTCTATTTGCTCGATGGACTGGGATGGAAACAGCGACCTAGGGTTTTGAAAGCTCCTTGGGACCGGATCAGCGCCGGATGCGCCCTCCGTTCCCTCGCCGGCCGGCCATCGCCGTGAACGATGCATCGCCACGCCCGTCGATCAACGCCCCCCATGCCTCGCCTCGGACCGCCACCCGCAAGTTCTTCCTCCCTTAAGGCTCCAAGCGTACCCTGAAGTCGTCCAAGAAGTACCACATCTGGGCGACATTCGCCACCCCAAAGGCCGAAAGCTGCCTCGGGAAGCAGCCGCCGCTCAGGCGCGGGAGACGTACTCGGCGCTGCGGGTGTCGATGCGGATCGTCTCGCCCTCCTCGATGAAGAGCGGGACCTGCACGATGACGCCCGACTCGAGCGTGGCCGGCTTGCTGCCGCCGCCGGAGGCGGTGTCGCCCTTGACGCCCGGCTCGGTCTGCGTCACCTTCATGTCGATCGCGCTCGGCACCTGCACGTCGGAAGGTCGCTCGTCGACAAAGAGCACGTCGACCTCGGCATTGGGCAGCACCCACCGCATCGCCTCCCCCGCCACGTCGCTCGGGATCTCGATCTGCTCGTAGTCGCGCGTGTCCATGAAGACCGCGGCGTCGCCGGAGTCGTAGAGGTACTGCATCTTGCGCGACTCGGTGCGCACCGGGCGGAACTTCTCGCCGGCGCGGAACGTCTTGTCCTGGACCGTCCCGTCCTCGATCTTGCGCAACTTGGTGCGGACGAAGGCGCCGCCCTTGCCCGGCTTCACGTGCTGGAACTCGATGATGCGAAAGATCGTCCCCTCGATTTCGATGTGGGAGCCGTTCTTGAACTGGTTGGTCGAGATCACGGGCGCGAACCTTAGTGTCTATGCCGTCTCGCGGACCGGCTCAACAAAGTCCCAACAGGCGCCCGGCCGTCCAATCGTTAGCCTGGGGGCAGTCACCAGGGAAGGGAAGGGAATGCTCCGAATCGCCGTCCTCGCCGCCGTCGCCGCGGTGCTGCTCACAACCCCCGCGCAGGCCGAAGAAGCGCCGACCCGCGCGCAGTACGTCGAACAGGTCGAGCCGATCTGCCAGGCCAACACCGAAGCGAACAAGCGCATTCTCAAGAACGTCAGGCAGAAGGCCCGCAGCAGGGTCCCGGCCAAGCTGAAGCAGGCGGGGGCCCAGTTCATCCACGCCTCGGCCGCCTTCGGCACGACCGTGCAGAAGCTCGCCGCGGTGCCGCGCCCCCCGGCCGACGACGCCCGCCTGCTCAACTGGTTCAAGCAACTCGGCATCGTGCAGGAGAAGCTCCACAAGCTGGGCGTGGCGCTGAAGGCTGACGAAGAAATCAAGGCCGCCCATGAACAGATCCGCGTCGAACGGGCCGCCAACGCCGCCAACAACTTCGGGCACGTCTTCGAATTCCACTACTGCCATCTGACGGCGTCGCGCTTCACTTGAGCGCCCCGCTTCGGTCAGTCGCCGTCGGCCGCGGTGCTGGTCGTCAGCGAGCCGGCCGCGCCGCCGCTGAGGACCCGTCGCACGAGGCCCGGCGCGAGGATGCGCATCGCCGCGGCGAGGGCGTATGGGCGCGGCACGTAGCGCTCGGCACGGCCTCCCGGTCCCACCTCGAGGATCGCCTCGGCGACCTTCTCCGGCCGGGAGACAACCCAGCGCGTGAGCGCCCGCTCGCGCAGCTCCGTGGCGGGAAAGCCCTCCGTGGCGATGAACCCTGGCAGGACGAGGCCGACGTGAACGCCGTGGGCCTTCTCCTCAGCGTAGAGCGAGTCGCTCCACCCGATCAGCGCGAACTTGCTCGCCGAGTAGGCGCCGGTGCGGGCCCGGGAGACGCGGCCCGCCGTGCTCGCCACATTGACAATCGCGCTCGGCGCCGAGCCCCGCAAGGCCGGCAGCAACGCCTCGGTGAGACGCACCACCGCGTCGAAGTTGAGCTCCATGTGGCGGCGCACGTTGGCGTAGCCGCTTTCGGCGAAGCTGCCGCGCCAGGCGGCGCCGGCGTTGTTGACGAGGAGCGTGAGCTGGTTGCCGCGTTCGGCGACGTGCTCGGCTACACGGCCCGGCGCCCCGGCCTCGGTCAGGTCGACGGCTAGGTGGCTGGCCTCGCAGGGAAGCGCCTCGGCGAGCGCCCGCAGCCGCTCCTCGCGCCGCGCGACGAGAATCAGCTCGGCGCCAGGCTCGCGTGCCAGGCGCCGCGCGGTGGCCTCGCCGATGCCGCTCGAGGCGCCCGTGATCACCGCTCTGATCCCCGTGGGGCTCACGGTGGGAACGCTAGTGGACCCGGCGGATTGCGGACGTTCGTGCGAAACGACATACTGCCGCCGTCATGACGACCGAATCGCCCCGACTACTCGACGAACTCCTACGCGCTCCCGGCCCCTCGGGCTATGAGGCTCAGGCCGCCGCCGTATGGCGGGAGGCGGCGTCCTTCGCCGCCTTCTCGGCCGACGGAATCGGCTCCTCGGTCGCCCGTCTCGGCGAGGCCTCGCCGCTCCTGGCCGTGATCGGGCACATCGACGAGATCGGGCTGGTGATCCGCCACATCGACGAGAAGGGAATCCTCTGGTTCGCGCCGATCGGCGGCTGGGATCCGCAGATCCTGGTCGGCCAGCGCGTCGTGGTGCAGGGACCGGACGGGACGGTGCCCGGCGTCGTCGGGCGCAAGCCTCTCCACCTCCTCGACGCCGAGGCGCGCAAGAAGGTGGTCGAGCTGAAATCGCTGCACATCGACATCGGCGCCCGCGACCGCGAGGAGGCGACGGAGATGGTCCGGGTCGGCGATCCCGTCGTGATCGCCAGCGAGCCGCGTGCGCTTGCGGGTGGCCGCATCGTCTCCCGCTCGATGGACAACCGCGTCGGCGCCTACGTCGCCCTGGAGGCGTTGCGACGCTGCCACGAGCGCGGCTCGCTCGGCTCTTCGAGCTTCGCCGCGATCGCCGCCGTGCAGGAGGAGATCGGCCTCTTCGGCGCCCGCACGTCGGCGTTCGCGGTCGAGCCCGACCTCGCGATCGTCGTCGACGTCACCCATGCCACCGACGCGCCCGGGGTCGACGAGAAGGAGCTGGGCAGCCACGCGCTCGGCTCCGGCCCGGTGATCTACCGCGGCGCGACACTCTCGCCGCGTGTCTTCGAGCTGCTCGTCGCCGTCGCCGAGCAGGCGGGCATCGACCACACCGTCGGCGCCACCGGAAACTCGACCAGCACCGACGCCGACGCCGTGCAGTTCGCCCGCTCGGGCATCCCCACCGGTCTCGTCTCGATCCCGCTGCGCTACATGCACTCCCCGGTCGAGATGGCAGAGCTGAGCGACATCGAGGCGACCGTCGAGCTGATCGCCGCCTTCGCCATGCGGCTCAGCTCCGAGGTCGATCTGAGTCGCTAGGCGGAGTCAGGCTCCATAAAGACTCGGTCGCGGCCCCCAGCCTTGGCCGAGTAGAGTGCGGCGTCGGCGCGGGCGACGAGGTCGTCGGCATCGACCGCGCTCGGCTTCGAGATGGCGGCGCCGATGCTGATCGTGACTCCGACGCCGACCGGCCGACGCTCGCGCACGGCTTTGCGCAGGCGCTCGGCGACGGCCATGGCGTCTTCGCGGCTGGCGCCGGGCAGGATGACGAGGATCTCCTCGCCACCGATCCGGTAGATCGAGTCTCCGGCGCGCAGCACGGCGCGCATCGCGTAGGCGACGTCCTGCAGCACCGCGTCTCCGGCGGCGTGGCCGAACTGATCGTTGACCTGCTTGAAGTGGTCGAGGTCGCAGAGGAGCAGGGCGTGGGACTGACCGCCCTCCTGGTCACAGGGCTCGCCGTCGATCTCCGCCAGGCGCTGCTCGAGGGCGTTGCGGTTGAAGAGGCCCGTGAGGGGGTCGAGCGTCGAGCGCTTGCGGTGCGCCCGATCTGACTCGACCAGGGCGCCGGAGAGGATCACGGTGCTGAGGATCAGCGACGCGGCGGCGACTATCTCCTGGTGATGGGCCGAGGCCCCCGCCGGGTCGACCGCAACGGTGCTGACGAGAAAGACGGTGAGCAGGTAGATCGTGCCGACCACCATGCCCCAGGGCTCGAAGCGCACCCCCAGGGTGACCGCGGGGAGGGCGAACCACATCAGCGCCGGGCTGGTCGGGCCCCCGGTGGCGACAACCGCCGCGCCGAGCAGCAGGGGCAGCGTGCCCCAGGCACCCGCGATCCACAGCCACGGACGGGTGCTGGCCTGCATGAAGCGGTCGGCCACGGCGAAACCGGCAAAGCCGGCGAGCAGCGGCGCGAGCCAGAGCCAGCCCACCTCGGGACCGGCCGAGACGAGGGCGAGAGCGAGAATGCCGAAGCAGGCGGCTCGGTAGCGGCGCACGCGCAACTCCATGTCGAGCAGACGCTCGCGCCGCGCATCCTCACGCACGGCCGCCAGCGACTCGGGCTTGGATGTGGCGATTTCGTCCACCGAACCCAGATCGACCCACGGCGCCGGGCACTTGAGCCTGCACCGGATCGGCCGGGTCAGTCGACGAGCTGCAGATCCTTGGGGAGGCCGCTGAGGTTGCGGTGGCCGTCCTCGTCGACGACGACCAGATCCTCGACGCGGACCCCGAAGCGACCCGGCAGGTAGACGCCGGGCTCGATCGTGACGACTTCGCCGGCGGCGAGGACGTCCTCGGAGCGCTGGGAGACGCGCGGCTCCTCGTGCACCTCGAGACCGACGCCGTGGCCGAGCCCATGGCCGAAGCGCTCGCCGTGTCCGGCAGCGGCGATCAGCTCGCGGGCGACCGCGTCGACGTCCTCCGCGGCCGCGCCGGCGCGGACGGCGGCCAACGCCGCCTCCTGGGCCTCGCGCACGGTCTCGTATACGGCGCGGGCCACCTCGCCGGGATCCCCCGTGGCGAAGGTGCGGGTCCCGTCGGAGCAGTAGCCCTCGAGCTTCGCCCCCATGTCGAAGACGACGAGCTCGCCGCGACCAATCTGGCGCGCTCCAGGCTCGGCGTGCGGGAGCGCGCCGTTGGGGCCGGCGGCGACGATCGCCGGAAACGACGGCTCGGCGCCCTGCTCGCGCATGCGCGCTTCGGCGGCGCGCGCCACCTCGATCTCGCTGTGACCGGCAAGGCCGCGCTCCAGCGACCAGCGCCAGACGTCATCGACGAGCTCGGCGGCGGCGGCGATCGCGGTCAGCTCGGCCTCCTCCTTGACCCGGCGCAGTCCCTCGACCGTGCCGGCGCCGGGCTCCAGCGCGACCCCGTCGGGCAGCTTCTCCTCCAGGCGCTTCAGCGTGCGCACCGACATCTTGTGGTCCTCGAAGCCGGCCCGGCCTCGCAGCCGCGCCGCGATCCCGCCCAGCCAGTCGTCGCTGATCGTGACCACGTCCCAGCCCTCGACCTCGGCCTCGGCACGCTCGGTGTAGCGAAAGTCGGTGAGGAAGACGCGCCTGTCGGCTGCGCAGACGCAGGCGCCGTTGGTACCGCCGAAGCCCGTCAGGTAGCCGACGTTGACCAGGTCGGTGACGAGGAAGCAGTCGAGCTCACGCTCGGCGAGCAGGGCGGCGAAGCGGTCGGCGCGCGAGCTCACACGCCGAGCTCACGCGCGAGCAGGCCCAGCGCCTCGCGGTAGCCGTCGGGTCCCTTGCCCGAGACCTTGGCGAGCACCAGGGCGTCGAAGACCGAGAATCGGCGCCACTCCTCCCGCGCCTCGACGTCGGAGAGATGCACCTCCACGGCGGGCACGCCGGCAATGTCCAGCGCATCGGCAATCGCGCGGCTGTAGTGCGTCCAGGCACCGGCGTTGAGGAGAGCGGCGTCGGCCAGCTCCGGAACCCGGTGCAGGTATTCGCAGAACTCACCCTCGGAGTTGGTCTGGAAGAAGATCGCCTCCAGCCCCTGCTGCCGCGCCCAGCCCTGCACCTTCGCCTCCAGCTCATACAGCGAGAGGCCGCCGTAGGTCGAGGCGTCGCGGCGCTCGAGCACGTCGAAGTTGACGCCGTGCAGGACGGCGACGCGGTTGTGGGCGGTGGTCATCGCGGGTAGAGCTCCTTCACGGCGGCTTCGACCTTAGCCGGATCGACCAGCTGGCCGATGCGGGGCTCGCCGGGCGCGGCGAGGAGGACGAAGCCGACGCCCTGGGCAGTGCGCTTCTTGTCCCGCTGCAGCGCGTCGAGCGCCTTCCCCAGCTCGATTGCCGGGTCGAGCTCCACGGGCAGCTCGTGGCGAGCGAGGATCGCCGCAACCTCTGCTCGCAGCTCCGCTGCCCCGGAGAGCCGCAGCGCCGCCAGCAGGCCGAGGCCGATCGCCTCGCCGTGGCGGTAGCGCCCGTAGCCGCTCGCGGCCTCGATCGCGTGGCCGACCGTGTGGCCCAGATTGAGCACCGCGCGCAGGCCCGCGTCACGCTCGTCCGCCGCCACCACCTCGCACTTGTAGCGGGCGCAGGCGAAGACGAGGTCCCCGAGCCGGGCGGGTTCGAGCGAATCGAGCTCGCGCGCCCGCTCCCAGAGCGAGCCCCCGGCAAGCAGGCCTGTCTTGAGCAGCTCGACGAAGCCCGCCGCCAGCTCCTCGCGCGGCAGCGTCGCGAGTGTTCCCGTGTCGGCCAGGACCGCGGCGGGCAGGTGGTAGGCGCCGGCGTAGTTCTTGCCCTCCGGCAGGTCGACGCCGGTCTTGCCGCCATAGGCGGAGTCGACCTGCGCGACCAGGGTCGTCGGCACCTGCACGACCGGGATGCCGCGCTGGTAGACGTGGGCACAGAAGCCGGCGAGGTCGCCGACGACGCCGCCGCCGAGGGCGACCAGGTGGCCCTCGCGGGTGACGCCGAGCCGGGCCATCTCGCGCAGCACGCGCTCGGCCTCGGCCATCGTCTTCGTCGACTCGCCGGGCGGAACCTCGACCATGCCGGCGAGCGGCGCGAGGCGCTCGGCGTAGAGCGCGCCGACCGTGCTGTCGGTGACGCAGCAGCGCTCGCCCGCAAGCGGCCAGGGGACCGTGCCGAGCAGGTCGGAGCCGACGAAGACCGGATACTCGCCGGAGGGGCTGGCGGCCCAGAGCATCCTCGTCCTCCGCGACAGCTCGGCGAGCACCGCGAGCGACGGCAGCGCGCGAGCGACGATGCCGCGGTCACCATCGGGGACGATCGCGTCGGCGAGGGCCTCGTAGAGGGGCAGGCGCTCGGCGGCGAGGCGCTCGAAGCCCTGCCGGTCGGCGGCCAGGGGACGGTTGCCGCGGGCGACCCGCTGCCAGGCCTGCTCGACGTCGACCTGAAGCCAGACGACGACGTGGCGCTCGAGCGCGCCCCGCACGGCGGCCGAGAGGACGCTGCCGCCGCCGAGGGAGATTGCGCCGCCGTCGGCGGACTCGAGCACGGCGGTGACGACCTCGGCCTCCAGGGCGCGGAATGCCTCCTCGCCGGATTCCTTGAAGAGCTCCGGGATCGTCGCCCCGGCCCTCTCTTCGATCAGCGCGTCGGTCTCGACCGTCTCGAGACCGAGGTCGCCCGCGGCGGCAAGCGCCGTCGACTTCCCGGCACCCATGAAGCCGATGAAGACCAGCGCGGGCTTCAACTCAGCCCTTGAAATCGATGCGCCCTCTGTAGGCGTCCACCGCCGCGAGGACGTCGTCGATGTGATCGCCGCCGAACTTCTCGCGGTAGGCGCGGGCAAGGACGAGGCAGACCATCGCCTCGGCGACCACCGCCGCGGCGGGCACGACCGTGGAGTCGGTGCGCTCGCGCAGCGCCTGGGCCGGCTCCTTGGTCTCCGTGTCGACCGAGCGCAGCGGCTTGGTCAGGGTCGAGATCGGCTTGATCGCCGCCCGCACGCAGAGTGGCAGCCCGTTCGTCATGCCGCCCTCGAGTCCGCCTGCATGGTTGGTCTCGCGGAAGTAGCCGCGCTCCTCCGACCAGAAGATCTCGTCGTGGGCCTCCGAGCCGGGGCGTCCGGCGACGTCCCAGGCTTCGCCGATCGCGACGCCCTTGACCGACTGGATCGAGGCCACGGCGCCGGCCAGGCGCCCGTCGAGCCGATCTTCCCAGGAGACGTGCGAGCCGATCCCGGGCACGAGGCCGAAGGCGCGCACCTCGAAGCTGCCGCCAAGGCTCTCGTTGGCCTTGCGCAGGCGGTTTATCTCCTCGACCATCGCCGCGCTCGCCGCGGCGTCGAGGCAGCGCACCGGGTCCTCGTCGACCGTGGCGAAGTCTCCGGGGCCGAGGTCTTCGCGCTCGGGGGCCTTGACCGAGGCGATCTGGATGACGTGGCTGTACACGCTGACCCCGAGCGCGGTGAGGAAGCCACGGGCGATCGAGCCGGCCGCGACGCGGGCGGCGGTCTCGCGGGCGCTTGCCCGCTCCAGCACATTGCGGATGTCTGTGTGGCCGTACTTCTGGGCGCCGACCAGGTCGGCGTGCCCGGGACGCGGCAGGTGCACCTCGTCGACCTTCGCCGCGACTGGCCAAGGATTCATCCGCTCCTCCCAGTTGGCGTAGTCGCGGTTGGCGACGAGGATCGCGATCGGGCTGCCGAGGGTGCGGCCATGCCGCAGCCCGGAGCGGATCTCGACCGTGTCGGTCTCGATCTTCATCCGACCGCCGCGCCCGTGGCCGAGCTGGCGCCGGGCCATGTCGCGGTCGAGCGCCTCGCGCTCGAGCTCCAGCCCCGCCGGCATCCCCTCAACGACCGCCACGAGCCCCGGCCCATGCGACTCCCCCGCCGTAGTGAACCTGAGTCCGCTCATCGTGCCCGCAAGGCTATATCCCGCCGACGGGCCGATACGTCAAGCATGCCTTGACTTTTCGGCCCGTCGGCGGGCTCTTCAGGCGCGGGCGGCGGCGCGCATGGTGTCGAGGGGGGCTGGGCGGGCGGTCCAGGTTTCGAGTGAGAGGGCGCCCTGCTGGACTAGGACCTCGATTCCGTCGACGGTGGTGGCGCCCGCCGCCGCCGCCGCTCGCAAGAGCTCGGTCGGCTCGGCTCCGTAGACCATGTCGACCACGGTCTGACCCGGCGCGAAGGCGTCGGTCGAGAGCGGCAGCTCGACGAAGGGGTCCTCGCCGCCCAGGCCGACGGCCGTGGTGTTGACGAGCAGGTCGAAGGCGCTCTGGTCGAAGCTCTCGACCGCATCGCCGCCGAGTTCCGCGCAGAGGTCGACGGAGCGTCGCCCGGTGCGATTCCAGACCGTCACGTCGGCGCCCTCGCGCAGCAGCGCCCAGACCGCCGCGCGCGCCGCTCCACCGGCGCCGAGCACCAGGGCGCGCGCCTCAGAGGGGGAGGCGGGCAGGGCTCGCAGCAGCCCCTCGGCGTCGGTGTTCTCGGCGCGGACCTCGCCGCCGGCGAAGACGAGCGTGTTGGCGGCGCCGATCTCGCGCGCGGTCTCGGAGAGCTCGTCGGCTAGAGCCAGCGCGGCGCTCTTGTGGGGGACGGTGACGTTGGCGCCGGCGAATCCCTCGCCGGGCATCGCCTGCACGCGCTTGGCGAAACCGTCGGGGGCAACCTCGATCGCCTCGTAGGTCCACTCCCCCGCCAGCCCCAGCTCCGCCAGGGCCGCGCTATGGATCGCCGGCGAGCGCGAGTGCGAGACCGGGTAGCCGAGGACGGCGAGCCTTGGCACCTCGTTATTCCCCGCAGGTCGTGGGCGAGTTGCCGCCCGCCGCTTCGCGAGCTTCGTTGTAGCGGGCGGAGTCTTCTTCGAATTCGGCTTCGCTCGAAGAGAAGGCGAGCTTGTTACAGGCGCCCGGCTGGACCACGTAGAAGAGATAGTCGCCCCTCGCCGGATGGGCCGCGGCCTGCAGCGAGGCGAGACCCGGGCTGTCGATCGGCCCCGGCGGCAGGCCGGCGTGCGTGCGCGTGTTGTAGGGGGAATCGATCGCCAGTTCCGATTCGGTCAGCGGCCGCGTGTAGTTGTCGTTGGCGAAGCGAATCGTCGCGTCGATGCCCAGCGGCATCCCTTCGCGCAGGCGGTTGTAGATCACCTCGGCGACCTTGCGGCGGTCGCCTTCGCTGACCGCCTCGTGCTCGACCATCGAGGCGATCGTGACCACGTCGTGGAGGGTCAGGTTCTTCGAGCGCGCGTAGGCAAGGCTCACCCCGGCGATGCGGCGCTTGAAGTCTTCGAGCTGCAGCCCGACCAGATCGGCAGCCTTCGCATGGCGCTCCAGCTCGAACGTGTCGGGGAAGAGGAACCCCTCGTGGCCCTTGCTGGCGGCCATGTAGCTGCCGCGCAGGCCTTCTTCCCTCGCCAGGGCGGCCGTCTGGGGGCGGCTGTAGCCCTCGGGGATCGTCACCGTGACCGTTCGCGGCGGCGGGGCCGGCGGCGGCGAGCTGTGGTGGAAGTGCCTGTAGGCGAGCGCAGCGACCGCCGCGGCGGCGACGAAGACGCCGACGAGAGCAGCGGCGACGCCGA
>Ga0079219_10000100_pt1 | contig 12594 bp, 15 predicted proteins | sample GAControl_FD_77074 | JGI IMG/M metagenome (GOLD analysis project Ga0079219, IMG submission 77074) | Agricultural soil microbial communities from Georgia to study Nitrogen management - GA Control | ecosystem: Environmental > Terrestrial > Soil > Agricultural land | place: USA: Georgia...
GCTCGGCCGCAGCGGCGTCCCCGTCTACGTGCTGTATCGGCAGGGACGCGAGCCGCGTGTGCTGCCCGAGGTCCTAAAGCGCAGCATCGTGATCGACGCGCTCGCGTCCTGAAGCGCCGCTAAGGCTTGTGCACGTGCACCGTGCCCGTCATGAACGGGTGCACGCTGCAGATGTACGCGAAGTCTCCTTCGCGCGAGAACGTCTGCTCGAAGCGATCGTCGGTGTCGAGGCCTTTCGACGCGAACGACTTGTCGGTGCTCGCGACCGTATGCGGGGCTTCGTCGTGGTTGGTCCACACGATCTTCGTGCCCGGCGCCACCGTGATGTCCTTCGGCGTGAAGGCGAATTTCGCGATGTCGACCTCGACGACATTGCCGGGAGTTGCGGCGTGCGCGTACAACGCATCGGCCGCGTACGCGGCGCAGAACAGCAGCGTCAGGCCGGCGGGCACCCATAGCCGTTGAATTCGATAGCGGGAAAGCTTCATGGCGATTCTCCTGTTGAAGTCGAAAGCGTTTGCGTGCGTCACGCCGCGAGCGGCTTGTCGATCAGCGCGAGCCGATGCTGGTTGCGAACGACGTTGATGCGTCGCGTGCCGAGGAGCTTCGGCAGCTCGCTCGACGCGACCGTAACCGGTCCCGGCTCGCCGATGCCGGCCTGCCCCGGCGTGGGCAGCGGATAGGCGAGCGACATCGCCGTGTGCAGCTCGACGTTGCCTTCGACTTTCTGCAGCACCTGGTGGATGTGGCCGTTCAGTACGGTGACCGAGCCGAACGGACGCAGCAGCGCGAGCGCCTGCGCCGAATCGGCCGTGCCCCAGCCCCACGGCTCCCAGATAGTCCACAGCGGGATGTGTGCGAGCACGACGACCGGCGTCGAGTGGCGCACGTCGGCGAGATCGTTCTTGAGCCATGCGAGCTGCTCGTCGCCGAGCGCTGCGAGCGTGCCCGCCTTGAATGCGAGCACGTTGTTGAGGCCGACGAAGTGCACGCCGCCCTGGTCGAAGCTGTACCACGAGCGGCCGTTCCCGTCGTGATCGAAATGGCGCAGGTAGCCGGTGGCGCCGTCGTCGATCGTGTCGTGCTCGCCCGGCACCGTGTGCACGCGGTCGACGCGGAATTCCTGCAGCAGCTCGCGTGCCGTGCCGAATTCCTCGGGCTTTGACAGGTGGCTCACGTCGCCGGTATGCACGATGAACGCGGGCGGGGTGGGCAGCGCATTGACGTCGGCGATCGCGCGGCGCAGGCTGCCGACGACGTCCGGATTCGCGTCCTTGCGAAAGCCGATGTGCGTGTCGCTGATCTGCACGAACGTCAGCGCGTTGTTCGCCTGACCCGTCAGGGGGGTGTCGCCGCGCGTCGCGCCGAGGGCGTGGGGCACGCCCCCGGCGACTGTCCAGACGACGGCGGCGCCGCTCCAGTGGGCGAGGCAGGCGAGCGCCTGGCGGCGGGTCATGCGGGGTGTCGGGTCTTGCGGGTCGTTGGGCGTCATGGCGGCTCCTCGAGGTCACGGCGAATTGCCGTTGCCCCGTCGTACCGGCAGCACGTGGTCGTTATTCCAGGGCGCACGCGGCGGGAATAAAGCGGCGCAGCGTCCGGTAAGCAGCGGATGGCACGGCGGCGGGCTGGGAATGAAACGCGCGCCGCGACGGTATGACGAGTGAGGCACGGAGCGCCGCTTGTCCGATCACGCACGTTTCGAGCAACTGGTACTGCCGCACCTCGGCGCGGCGTACAACCTCGCGCGCTGGCTCGCGCGCGATGCGACCGACGCCGAGGACATCGTGCAGGACGCGTGCATCCGCGCGCTGAAGTACATCGCGTCGATGAATCGAGGCGACGCGAAAGCCTGGTTCCTCACGATCGTGCGGCACGCGTTCTACGATTGGTGCGAGCGCAACCGGCCGGCGGAGATCGCTCGCGACGACGGCAGCGCGCTCGAAGCTGCCGTCGACCACGCCGCCGTCGATCCCGAGCAGGCAGCCGTTCGCCGCGCCGAGTCGAAGGTGCTGGCCGACGCCGTCGCCGAGCTGCCGCTCGCCTTTCGCGAGGTACTGATCCTGCGGGAGATGGAAGAGCTGTCGTACAAGGAGATCGCGCGCATCGTGGACATCCCGATCGGGACCGTGATGTCGCGCCTCGCGCGAGCGCGCGCGCTGCTGCAGGGCTCCCCGCGGCTGCGCGCGATCGCGGAACGAACGCCCGGAGGTGAGCGGTGAAATGCAACCAGGCTGAACCGCTGGTAGCCGCGTACGCGGACGGCGAGGTCGGAGGCCTTTCGAGGCACTCGGTCGAGAAGCACCTGCGCACCTGTGCACGCTGCGCTGCGAAGCACGCGGAGGTGCTCGCGCTGCGGGCGCGACTGCGCGCCGAGGTGCCGTATTTCGCGGCACCGCCGGGGCTGGGCGAGCGGATGCGCGAAATCGTACGCAATACGCCACCCACGCGCGCGACCACGCCGCGGCCGTCGCGCCTGCGCTGGCAGTGGCTGGGCGGCGGTGCGCTCGCCGGATCGGCGGCCACCGTGGTGGCGTTCGTCATGGGGACGGCCGTCCTCGGATGGCGCGCCGGCGAGGATGTCGTCGCGCAGGCGGTGGCGACCCATACGCGGGCGACGCTCGATCACCGCCTGATCGACGTCGCGTCGTCCGATCGGCACACGGTCAAGCCGTGGCTGTCCGAGCGCCTCGACTATTCGCCGCCCGTGCGCGACCTCGTCGGCGAAGGATTTCCGCTGCTCGGCGGGCGGCTGGACACGCTCGGGCGGCAAACGGTCGCAACACTCGTGTACGGCTATCGCAAGCACACGATCGACGTGTTCGTGCGGCCCGACGCGAGCGCTGCGCCGCCGCTTCGCGAGCTGCGCGGCTTCAACGTCGTGCACGCACGTGAAGGCGGCTGGGACTGGCTCGTGGTGTCCGACGCGAGCCCCGACGTGCTGAACGACTTCCTGCAGAAGCTGCTGCGCGAGACGGCCAAGCCGTAGCACGCGCCGGCCGCTGGTGCGGCGCGCGCACGGCGCGCCGCGTATACGCGGTTGCTTCCGCGCGGCCACGATTCGTTACGTTCGCCGCGCGTGCCGCGTGTTTCGTCGATCGTTCCATTCGCGCGCGTACCGCGCGCTTCGTTGATTCATTCCTTCGCGCCCGACCGAATATTCGCGGCTCGCCGACGCGCATAAACGCCTCGTCATTCGAGTCAGGCGGATAGGCGATGTCACACGGCCGGGATCAGAGCAAGCGTTGCGACGCATAGGCAGTGCGCAGCGGATGTCTCAACGCTTGCTCTGACCCCAGCCGATCGCCCCGGCATCGGCGCCATACGCCTCGCGCAGTTACGCGCCGATTTTCGTCACGTTCGAAGCGAAGGAGATGTCATGTACCGCATCAATACCCGATCCTGCTCGAAGCTCGCCTGCGGCGCCGCGCTCGCACTATGCGCGTCGTTCGCGCATGCCGACGACAGCAGCATGAGCGTCCTCACGGGCGACTCGTACGCGTTCTTCAACAACCTCGACTACAACCCCGGCCGCTTCAGCACCGCGCGTGCGCCAAAGACGCAGGAGCGCAACGCCGTGGTCGAGATGCCGCGCAAGGCCCCGGCACTCGCCGACAAGCCAATTCTGCTGGCGGGCCGCCCGGGCGTGACGTTGCGCAGCCCGTTCCGCGACGACACCGGCGCGTAGCGCCAGTCTGCCCGGAGGAACGAGCCATGTCGTCGCGTCATTCGTCCAGGAGGAACCATGTCGTCATTGCACTTGCGCTCGCGTCGGGCGCCGCGTCGTTCGGCGCGAGCGCCGAGACGCTCGACGATCTGCGCGCGCAGATCGAGGCGTTGCGCAACCAACTGCTCGCACTCGAGCGCAGGCAGGCGGCCGAGCGGCAGGATACGGCGAACGCCGCCAATGCCGTCACGGCAGGCGCGACGAAAGGCTCGTTCAAGCTGCCGGGCTCCAACACGTCGGTGACGCTCGGCGGATACGTCAAGCTCGACGCCGTGTTCAGCAACCCGAGCGCCGGCGTGGACAGCGCGGGCGACCTGCAGCTCAATCCCTCGAACATTGCGGTCGGCCCGGGCGCGGGCGAGCACGAGCACAATCAGGTGAAGTTCGGCGCGCGCGAGACGCGGCTGTTCGCGAAGACGAGCACGCCGACGGCGCTCGGGGACTTCAACACGCACGTGGAGGTCGACTTCTACGGCGCCGACGGCAACGAAAGCGTCAGCAACTCGCACGGCCTGAGGCTGCGCCATGCGTACGCCACGCTGGGCAGGTTCCTCGCGGGCCAGACGTGGACCAACTTCATGAATCCGTCGGCGCTGCCCGAGACGCTCGACTTCGGCGGTCCCGTGGGCCAGGTCTTCGACCGCCAGGCGCAGGTGCGCTGGACGCAGCCGTTCGCGGCCGCGGCGTGGCATGCGCCCGGGCAGTGGTCGCTCGGCGTGGAGAATGCCGAGACGATCGCGCAGGTCCCCGGCGGCGCGAGCTTCCGCGCCGACGACGATCACGTGCCCGACTTCACCGGGCAGGTGCGCTTCGACACGTCGCGCGGCGCCTTCTCCGTGCACGGCCTCGTGCGGCAACTGCGCGTCGATTCGGGCGCCGCGCCCACCGCGACCGATCAGCGTTGGGGCGCGGCGGTGGGCGTCGCGGGCGTGGTGCCCGTCGTCGGCAAGGACGACGTTCGGTTCACCGCGAGCGCTGGCAATGCGATCGGCCGCTATTCCGACGGCTTCTTCCCCGACGCGGTCGTCGACGACCGTGGCCGGCTCGCGTTGCCGCGGCAATTTGGAGGGTTCGCCGCGTACCGGCATTTCTGGACGGACACGCTGCGTTCGTCGCTCGTGCTGTCGATGGCGCACGAGAGCAATCCGGCGAACGCGCCCGGCAACACCAACCGGGAGACGCATTCGGCGCACGTGAACCTGATCTGGAGTCCCGTGCCAAACGCCGATGTCGGCGTCGAATACATCCGCGCCGATCGCGCGACGCAGGACGGACTGAAGGGGCACCTCGACCGCCTGCAGGCGTCGGCGAAGTACACTTTCTGAACATGGAACATACACCCAAGCGACCGGTCGCGATCGTCGCGGCCGAAGCGCCGCTTCGCGCCAGGCCGTCGAACTATCCCGAGCCGTTCGCCTCGCGCATGGCGGGGCGGCATAAGCATCCGCTGGGTGACCTGTTCGGCCTGTCGAATTTCGGAGTCAATCTGACGCGCCTCGCGCCGGGTGCAGTGTCGGCCTTGCGCCACGCGCATTCGCTGCAGGACGAGTTCGTGTACGTGCTGCAAGGCTCGCCGACACTTCACACCGACGAGGGCCGCACCGCGCTCGCCCCGGGCATGTGTGCCGGGTTCAAGGCCGGCACCGGCAATGCCCACTGCCTCGTGAATGACAGCGACGAGGAGGTCGTATACCTCGAAGTCGGCGATCGAACGCCGCGCGACGAAGGCAGCTATCCCGACGACGACCTCGTCGCGCGCCTCGTCGAAGGCAGGTGGCGCTTCGAGCACAAGGACGGCACGCCATACTGAGGAACGCCCCTATCGTGGCGGGATGTGCTGCGGGCAGTTCCAGTCGAACGCAACGACGTCGATCCGAGCGATACGCTCGACGGTCACGTCGTAACCCGGCAGGCTCGCGCATTGCCCGAGCATCGCGTCGGCATCGCCCAGTTCGACGAAGCCGAGGTGCCCGAGCAGCTTGAGCCGCAGGCGCCGCGGGTAATCGACGAAGATCAGCGCCGCGCGGTCGTCGCCGGCCGCGTTGCCGACGCTCACGTACTGGCGGTTGCCGCGAAAGTCGGCGAAGGCGATTTGCGTCGGGGACAGCACGTGCACGAAGCCGGGCGGGCCGCCGCGATGCTGCACGTACGGCCAGCCCGATTGGCCCACCGTCGCCAGGAAGAAGCTGTCGGCTCGCGCGAGGAGCGCGACTTCGCGCGCGCCGAGCGCGTCCCCGGCTCTCCCCTGCGCCTGCGTGCGTGCGTATTGCGCGCGCGAGCCGTGACGCTCCTGCATCGCGGCGACGCGCGGCGTGAATGCGATGTCGGCAAATCGGCGGCTCATGGCACTTTCCTCGCCGGCGTCACGCCGGCGAGGCCTTTCACGCAGCGATCGGTACGTCGCGACCGAGAGGCTCGACGCGCGGGAAGTCGATGTCGACGGCGATCGACTTGTTCAAGATGTTCGTGAAGAGGTTGAGCGCGACGAGCGCGATCACCTCGACGACTTCGCCATCGCTGACGCCTGCGTCGCGCAGCCTGTTCACCTCGTCGGCTGAGACGCCTCCGGTTTCGTCATTCAGGCGGGCGGCAAAACGCACTATGGACGCCGCCTTGGCATCGGCGGAGCGCCCATGCCGATTGGCGAGCATCTCGTCGTTCGAAAGCCCCGCGCCGCGACCGATCGCCGTGTGCGCGGACAGGCAGTAGCGGCAGCGGTTGCTTTCGGCGACGACGAGCGCGACGCGCTCCTGCGTCGCCTTGTCGAGCGCGAAGCGACTGGTGGCACCGTACAGGCCGAGAAAGCTCTCGAGAGCTGCCGGCGAATGCGCGAGCACGCGCAGGAAGTTGGGCGCGATGCCGAGCTGCGCTCGAGCGGCGTCCAGCAATTCCCTGGCGCGGCCGGTTGCGGTCGCGGGGTCTACGGCAAGAAGTCGGGACATGGACTTTCCTTTCGATGGTGGAGGTTGGTTGACGTGCCGTCACGCTCGTCGATGCCAAGGATCGTCGCTTCCACCTGCGCAATAAATGCCAGGAAAGTCAATTCATTCTTTCGTCCACTGCAGTAATATCGGAGCGATGGACAAGCTGCGCGCCATGGACATGTTCATTCGCATCGTCGACGGCGGCAGCCTCACCGCCGCTGCCGACGCCCTGCAAACGTCGCTGCCGTCCGTGGTGCGCACGCTCGCGGCACTCGAGCGCATGCTCGACGTGCGGCTCCTCCACCGCACCACGCGCCGGATCGCCCTCACGGACGAGGGTCGCGAGTATTACGAGCGCTGTCGGCAGATCCTCGCGGCCACCGACGATGCGGAAGCGGCGTTATCGACGCGCCGCGTGACCCCCAAGGGACGCATGCGGGTGACGGCGCCCGTCATGTTCGGCCGCCTGCATCTCGCGCCGCTTGCCATGCAGTTCCTCGCGCAGCATCGCGCGTTGCAGATCGAACTGCTGCTGCTCGATCGCGTCGTCGACGTCCTCGAGGAAGGGGTCGACGTCGTGATTCGCATCGGCGCACTTGCGGACTCCTCGCTGGTCGCGACCAGCGTGGGCGAAACGCGTCGCGTCGTGTGCGCGAGCCCTGCGTACCTGCGCGAGGCGGGCGCGCCGCGCGAGCCGGCCGATCTTGCTGCGCATCGCTGCGTCAACTTCACGGGCCTCGTGCCGGGCGGTGAGTGGCTGTTCGCCACGAGCCGCGGCGCGAGGCGCGTGCCGGTTCGTCCCGTACTCGCCTCCAACCAGATCGACGTGGCACTCGATGCCTGCCTGCAGGGCGTCGGGATCGCGCAGTTCCTCGGCTACCAGGTGCAGGCGCTGCTCGATGCGAAGCGGCTGACGCGCGTGCTGGGCGAGTTCGAGCCCGATGCAACGGCGATTCACCTCATCTACCCGCACGCGCGCCTGTTGTCGACGAACGTGCGCGCGTTCGTCGACTGGACGGTTCCACGAATGCGCAAGCGGCTTGCGCCGCGCTAGGCGCGCAGCGCGAGCGTCAGTCCGACGGGCACGAAGACGACGGACAGCAGATTCCCGATCAGCACGATCGACGCGACCTTGCCGGGCTCCTGCCGAAACTGCTCGGCGACCATGAAGTTCAGCACGGCCGGCGGCAGGCTGCCGAAGAGGATCAGCAGCCCCTGCTGCGTGGCGTCGAGGTCAAGGACCGACGCGAGCAGCGCGGCGATAGCAATTCCGGTGAGCGGACACACGAGGGCGCCGACGAGGCCGACATGCCAGTCGCCGAACGCGGCCTCGCAGAGCCGCACGCCGAGCGACAACAGCATCATCGGGATGAGGGCGTCGCCGACGAGCTTGATTGCCACGGCGAGCCAATCGGGCAACGGCGGATGCACGACGGCGAACGCGAAGCCGAGCACCGTCGCGACGACGATCGGGTTGCGCAGCAGAGTGCCGAACTTCGCATGGTGATCGATGATCCACACACCGAGCGTGAAGTGCAGCAGGTTGGAGATCGTGAAGAGCGCGACCATCGGCGAGAAACCTGCGCTGCCGTACGCGAGGACCGCGAGCGGCAGCCCCATGTTGCCGCAGTTGTTGAACATCATGGGCGGCACGAACGTCCGCGGGCTGAGCCGCATCAGCCGTGCGAACGGCCACGCGAGCAGACCCGATCCGAGCACGACGCCGACGCTGCCGACGATCAGCCAGCGGTTGGCCGCGAGGTCGAAGTCCTTGCTCGCGAGCGCGGAGAAGACGAGCGCCGGCGCGAGCAGGTTCATGCTGATGCGGTTCACCACGGCCATGTCCGGCTTGGCACGCCGCGCGTAGAGCCAGCCGAGCGCGATGATCGAGAACACCGGCAGGATGATGCCGAGGATGCGCTCGATCAAAGAATGTACTGAGCCAGATTGTCGTCGCCGGCGATGCCGGCGAGGCGGCTGTCGACGTAGGCGGCATCGATGGTGATCGTCTCGCCGGTGCGCCGCGCGGCGTAGAACGAAACCTCCTCGAGCAGGCGCTCCATCACCGTGTAGAGGCGGCGCGCGCCGATGTTCTCCTGCCGCTCGTTCACGGCGAAGGCGATCTCGGCGAGCCGGCGTATGCCGTCCGCGGCGAAGTCGAGATGCACCTGCTCGGTGCCGAGCAGCGCCTGGTACTGGCGAGTGAGGCACGCATCGGTCGCGGTGAGAATGCGTTCGAAGTCGTCGACCGACAGCGACGCGAGCTCGACGCGGATCGGCAGCCGGCCCTGCAGCTCCGGGATCAGGTCGGACGGCTTGGACAGGTGGAATGCGCCCGACGCGATGAACAGGATGTGGTCGGTCTTGATCATCCCGTACTTGGTCGACACCGTCGTGCCCTCGACGAGCGGCAGCAGGTCGCGCTGCACGCCCTGGCGCGAGACGTCGGCGCCGTGTGTATCGGTGCGCGCGGCGATCTTGTCGATCTCGTCGATGAACACGATGCCGTTCTGCTCGGCCGAGGCGACCGCACGCGCCTTGATGTCGTCGTCGTTGATGAGCTTGGCCGCTTCCTCGTCGGTGAGCTGCTTGAGCGCCTCGGGCACCTTCATGCGCTTCACCTTGCGCCGGCCGCCGCCCATCTGCTGGAACATCCCCTGGATCTGCGCGGTGAGGTCCTCCATGCCGGGCGGCGCCAGGATGTCCATCTGCGGCGTCGACACGGAAATCTCGATGTCGATGTCCTTATCGTCGAGGTGCCCTTCGCGCAGCATCTTGCGGAATTTCTGTCGCGTCGCCGAATCGGCCGGCTTCATGTCCGAGAAATTCACCTCGCGCGCCGGCGGCAGCAGCACGTCGAGCACCCGCTCCTCGGCGGCATCGGCGGCGCGATCGCGCACTTGCCGTGTCTCCGCTTCGCGCGTCTGCTTGACGGCCACTTCGACGAGGTCGCGCACGATCATGTCGACGTCGCGGCCCACGTAGCCGACTTCGGTGAACTTGGTCGCCTCGACCTTGACGAACGGCGCGTCGGCGAGCCGCGCGAGCCGGCGCGCGATCTCGGTCTTGCCGACACCCGTCGGCCCGATCAGCAGGATGTTCTTCGGCGTGATCTCCTGGCGCAGCGGCTCGGGCACCTGCTGGCGCCGCCAGCGATTGCGCAGCGCGATCGCGACGGCGCGCTTCGCGGCCTCCTGCCCGACAATGTGCTTGTCGAGCTCGGAGACGATCTCCTCGGGCATCATTGGCAACGGCATTGCACCCACCGGCATCCACCAATAAAAACGGCCGCCCGATGCCGGGCGGCCGCGTCATTTTACCGCGAGGATCCGACGTGTCGCGTCGCGCGGACAGGGTTGCGTCGGTTACGGTGCCAGCAATTGCGCGCGGTTTCCTGCCTGTTGTCGGCGTGTCCGAGATCGCGCCGCCCTTTCGAATGCACTGGCTCGGCGGCAAGGGAATAAGTTCAACCGTTCGCTCGGTGCACCAAGCGCGTGCGACAATCGAGCTCGTCCGAATCGACGTCAATCCGGAGCGCTCCCATGACGCGTTGCGTTGTTTCCCTCGCCGCCGCCGTGCTGCTGGCGGGGTGCGCATCGGTGGCACCGAAGATTCCCGGGGCGTCGGCTGCGCTGGCGCCGACCGCGGGCAATGAGACGCGCGGCACCGTCACGTTCACGCGCAACGGCGACAAGGTTCGAGTCGTGGCGAACGTTTCCGGCCTCGCGCCGGGCGCGCACGGGTTTCATATTCACGAGAAAGGCGATTGCCGCGCCCCGGACGCGACGAGCGCCGGCGGTCACTTCAACCCGACGAACAAGCCGCACGGGAACCCGGCCGCGGGCGAGCATCACGGCGGCGACATGCCGATGCTGGAGGCCGACGCGTCCGGCAACGCCAAGGTCGACGTCACGCTCGACACGGTGACGCTCGGCTCGGGACCGAATGGCATCGTCGGCCGCGGCGTCGTCGTGCACAAGGACGTCGATGACTATCGCTCGCAACCCGCGGGCAACTCGGGCGCGCGCGTCGCATGCGGGACGATCGTCGCGGCGTGAGCCGCGGGCTACGCAGCGTCGCGTGCGTCGTGGCCGCGATGGCGATCGCCGGCTGCTCGTCGGTGCGGGTGAATGTCGCGCACCCACCCGAGCCGAGCACGCCCCGCGGCGACATCGACCAGGTCGCCTCGCTGCGTGGGATCGGCGGCTCGGCCGTGTTCGGCAAGGTGCGCGTGATCGACCGAGGCGCGGGCGCCGCAGTGCTGGTGTCGATGATGAACGTGCCGCCGGGCGACTATCGCGTCGCGTTTCACGAAACGCCGAACTGCACGTCGCCGAACGGCTTTTCCGCCGGACTCGCGTGGGCGCCGGCGGGCAGAAAGCCCGAAGAGCTCACGCCGGTCGAGCATGTCAACACCGAGAATCACGTCGAGGTCGAGTTCCGCGTAGCGGGGCTGCATGCGAGCGGTCCGGACGGTGTCGCCGGACGCAGCGTCGTGATTCACGCGGGCCGTCGCATCGCCGACGCGCGTCCCGACGTGCCGAACGAGCGCATCGCGTGCGGTGTGTTCGAGCCGGCGCGTCCGCTCGCGTTCTGATGGCGACGCTCGCCCCACCCTCCTCGATTCGCCGTCGATGAGCCTGCTCGCCGACCGCAAGATCCTCATCACCGGCGTGCTGTCGACACGCTCGATCGCATACGGCGTGGCCAAGGCATGTCAGCGCGAAGGGGCGACGCTCGCGTTCACGTACGCCAACGACGAGCTCAAGGATCGCGTGGCCCGGATCGCAGTCGAATTCGGGCGGTGCCCGGTGTTGCCGTGCGACGTCACGTCGGACGAGCAGATCGGGGCGCTGTTCGACGCGTTGCGCGCCGAATGGGGCGGCGTCGACGGGCTGCTGCATTCGATCGCGTTCGCGCCGCGCGAAGCGCTCGCCGGCGACTTCCTCGACGGCATCTCGCGCGGCGCGTTCGCGACCGCGCACGACATCTCGAGCTACAGCTTCGCGGCGCTCGCCAAGGCGGCGCGGCCGCTGTTCGAAGGACGCAACGCGTCGCTGCTGACGCTGACGTATCTCGGCGCCGTGCGTGCGCTCGCCAACTACAACCTGATGGGGCTCGCGAAGGCGAGCCTCGAGGCGAACGTCCGCTACATGGCGGCGGCGCTCGGGCCGCAGGGCACGCGCGTGAACGCGATCTCCGCGGGACCGATCAAGACCCTCGCCGCCGCGGGCATCGGCGGATTCTCGAAAATCCTGCATTTCGTCGAGCAAACGGCGCCGCTGCGGCGCAACGTCACGATCGACGAGGTCGGCAACGTGGCTGCGTTCTACTTCTCGTCGCTGTCGAGCGCGATCACCGGCGAGATCACGTACGTCGACTGCGGGTTCTCGAACGTCGCCGCAGGCATCGGCGAGTAGCCGCGGTCGGCGCGGTGAAGCCGAAACCTTACGACGCCGTCGTCGTCGGCGGCGGCCACAACGGACTCGTCTGCGCGGCGTACCTGGCCGGTGCCGGATTGTCGGTGTGCGTGCTCGAGCGGCGCGCGATCGTCGGCGGCGCGGCGGTCACCGAGGAATTCCATCCGGGCTTTCGCAACTCGACGGCGAGCTACACGGTGAGCCTGCTCGCGCCGCAGGTGATCGCCGAGCTGAATCTCGCGCGGCACGGGCTGAGCATCGTCAAGCGGCCGGTCTCGAATTTCCTGCCGCTGCCCGGCAACGACTTCCTGAAGGTCGGCGGCGGCCTTGCCGCGACGCAAGCGGAAGTCGCCCGGTTTTCGGCGCGCGATGCCGAGCGCCTGCCGGCGTACTACGCGATGCTCGAGCGCGTCGCCGACGTGTTGCGCACGCTGCTGCACGTGACGCCGCCGAACGTCGGCGCGCGTCGCGGAGGGCGCGTGGCGATGGCGGTCGATTTCTGGAAGACCGCCCGTCCGTTCCGCCA
>Ga0079219_10000101_pt1 | contig 12544 bp, 8 predicted proteins | sample GAControl_FD_77074 | JGI IMG/M metagenome (GOLD analysis project Ga0079219, IMG submission 77074) | Agricultural soil microbial communities from Georgia to study Nitrogen management - GA Control | ecosystem: Environmental > Terrestrial > Soil > Agricultural land | place: USA: Georgia | collected...
AAGTGGAGACGCAAGCTTTGCTGGATGGGCGCCACACCTTGATCTTGAGCCGTATGCTGAAACCGAAAGGACCTTGATTCAAGAGATCATCGGTGCCCCCTGGGTCGCGGTTGGACAAGAAAGCCGCGCAGTGGCACTTGCCGCGAAGACTCTTGTACCGGAGCACTATAGCGAGGTTGCAAATCGGCGAATCGAACACGTCGATAAGACTCTATCCGCGGTTCACGAGCGCCTAACGAAGGAGATCGCTTTCTGGCAGGACCGTTGGCTGAAGCTCAAGGACGATCAAGATTCAGGGAAGGATGTGCGGCTCAACCTAGAGAATGTGCGTCGTACGTTGGCCGATCTCGAAGGTCGTCTGGACAACCGCAAACGGGAGCTTCAAGCAATGCGGCATGTCGTTAATGGCACGCCCGTAGTTCTTGGCGGAGCGCTTGTGATTCCCGCCGGATTACTCAGCAGACGGCGAGGCGACGCGCCGGTCGATTCGGTTGCAGCCACGTTCGCAGCCGATGCTGCTGCGCGGCAGCGAATCGAGCGAACTGCGATGCATGCAGTTCGACGTGCTGAAGAGGCGCGTGGGTGTAGGGTCGTCGATGTTTCCGCTGATAAGTGCGGTTGGGATTTGACATCCTACCCGCCAGCCGTTGACGGCAAGCTGCCTGAGCCGCGTCATATCGAAGTGAAAGGCCGCATGCAAGGAGCAAGCACAATATGCGTCACTCGCAATGAGATTCTGTACGCCTTCAACCAAGGGGAGAAGTTTGTTCTTGCCATCGTCCTTATTGGCGAAGGGGACTCTATGGATGGGCCGTATTACATCCGAAACCCGTTTGATCGCGAGCCGGGCTGGGGTGTCTCGTCCATCAATTTCGATTTGAAAGCGATGCTGGATCGGTCGGAGGAGCGGTGATGTCGAGCGTTTTGCGAGTGAATCATCTGCACCTACGTAATTTTCGATGTTTTTCGGAATGCGCATTTGACTTACATGAAACGCTTACTGTGCTGGTCGCCGAGAACGGACAAGGAAAGACTGCAATACTCGATTCCATTGGCGACGCGCTAGAGGTATTTGTGGACGCGATTAGCGGCACGCGACAGTTCCATGGGCTCAAATTAGGTGACGTACGATTACAACAAAATGGGGGTGGGGGTATGGATCCTTCACTTCCGAGTGGGTTCACAGCGTCCGGGCTGGTTTCCGGTCAAAACATTCAATGGGGGCGTGAAATAAAGACATTTGGTCGCCAATCTCGCGCGAGCAAAAAGAATATCGAGAACTTCAAACTAGCGGCTTCGACCATGCGCGAGAACCTCGAAAACGGCCAGGAGCAACCTTCCTATCGACTCCTACCATTAGTGGCTTTCTATGGGACCGGTAGGCTCTGGAACGAAACCGACGTCAATGAAGGGCGGAAGCGACGCTTTCCCGCGGCAGAGGGGCGTCTCTCAGGTTACGCTGATTGTCTCTCCTCAAAAGCATCATTTAGCGGCCTATTAGGCTGGTTCCAGAACACAATGTTGGAGACGGGAGATCCCCGATTCTCAACAAGATTGACTGAGAACTTGGCACTTTTGGAGGCCGTCAGAACAGCTACACGAACGGTCCTTGCGCCCACAAAGTGGGAAGAGCTCATCTGGAATCCAGAATACAGGCGGCTTGATGTAAAGCATCCCGATTATGGTCTTTTGCCGCTCTCAGCTCTTAGCGATGGGGTACGAAACATGATCGCTCTCGTCGCAGATATTGCACGACGCTGTGCGAGCCTAAATCCAGATCTGGGAGAGCAAGCGGCCACACAAACACCGGGAGTGCTTTTGATTGATGAAGTGGATATGCATCTTCATCCAGGATGGCAACAACTCGTGATTGGTTTGCTTCGACAGGCGTTTCCTTCCTTGCAAATGGTGTTGACCACCCATAGTCCACAGGTTCTTTCAACCGTGGACAAGGCGTCAATCCGAGTAATTCGTTTACGCGGCACTCAAGGCATCGTTCAAACACCAACGTTACAGACGAGAGGTGTGCAGAGTGGTGATGTCCTGGCTTCGATCATGGGTGTAGATCCAACACCTCATCAGCTGGAAGAGTCACATTGGCTTAATCAATACCGCGCATTGATTGAAGATGGACATGCGGAGAGCGAAGACGCACAAGCGCTACGGTCCAAATTAGTGCATCATTTTAGTGAAAGCCATCCTTTAATCCTAGATTGCGACCGTCTGATTCGCTTTCAAACTTTCAAACTCAAGCGAAACCAGACGGAAAAGGAATGAGAGTGAGACAGCTTGATAGGGCGGCCGTAAACGCACCGGGGTGCCTTGCCAATTATCAGCATGGTATGCACAATTGGGACAATTTAAGTGCGCAGGACAGAGCAGAAATTCGCCAGCGTCTGGAGCAGATGCAGGGTCGCAGGTGCGCATATTGTGAGGGCTCGCTTGATGTTCTCGGTCATCATATCGAGCACTTTCGCCGGAAGCATGCAGCACATTTCCCGCAGCTCACGTTTGTGTGGGCAAATCTTTACTTGTCATGCGATCAGCAGGATTCCTGCGGCCATTACAAAGATCACGGTGCTGGGCCCTACAACGTCAATGATCTCGTTGATCCCTGCGTTAATAATCCTGACGTATTCTTTCGTTTTCGTTCGGACGGGACCATTAGCGTGCGGTCCGGCCTTCAGGGGCAGGAACAACACCGAGCACAAGAGACTTTACGCGTGTTTAACTTAAACCCCCAATTTGGGCGGTTGCGTGCTATGCGAAGGGCTGCATTGGCTGGATACATAGCTATGATTGACGATGCTGCTGGATTTACCGCTGACGAGCTGCGCGAACTCTTTTCCGAGGAGTTGGCCCAGGCATCATGTCAACCATTTAGCACAGCTATTCGTCACGTGCTCACGGAGCCATAAATTAATGTCGTATGAGGTCAAATCACCGAAGAAGCTTATCGAGGTCGCGCTACCATTGGAGGCCATCAACGCCGCTGCCGCCCGCGAGAAGTCCATTCGCCACGGGCACCCAAGCACCCTTCATATTTGGTGGGCAAGACGACCACTCGCGGCTGCGCGTGCTGTTATCTTCGGCCAGATGGTTAATGACCCTTCGTGGAAATGGGAGATAGAGCATCCCGACGAAGTGCCGCCAGCTAGTCTCAAGGCTAGCTGGGCAGCGAGTCGCAAGCGACTCTTCGTCATCCTTGAAGACCTTGTCAAATGGGAGAACACTAACAACGAAGAAATGCTGGAGAAGGCCCGCGCAGAAATCCACAAATCGTGGCGCGAAACTTGTGAACTGAATAAGGACCATCCGAAAGCCCCTGATCTGTTCAATCCAGAGAAGATTCCCGCGTTGCACGACCCTTTTGCTGGCGGCGGCACGATTCCTTTGGAAGCACAGCGCCTTGGATTGAAGGCTTATGCTAGTGACCTCAACCCCTTGGCTGTGCTGATCAATAAGGCCATGATTGAGATTCCCCCGAGATTTGCGGGCCAACAGCCGGTAAATCCAGAAACGCGAGCGAAGAAAACACTCGTCGACCAGATATGGCAGGGTGTAGATGGTTTAGCTGAGGACGTCCGTTACTACGGTCAGTGGATGCGCGAACAAGCTTATAAACGCATTGGGCACTTATATCCGAAGATCGAGGTAACCACGCAAATGGCTGCGGAGCAACAGGAGCTTAAGCCCATGGTTGGGAAAGAGCTGACCGTGATTGCATGGATCTGGGCCCGGACTGTGAAGAGCCCGAATCCGGCCTTCGCAGAAGTTGATGTGCCCTTGGCATCCACTTTCATGCTCTCCACCAACCGGTCCGGCAAGGAGGTGTTCGTCGAACCCGTGATCAACGGTGCTAATTACCGTTTCACTGTCAAGACTGGCAAGCCGAAGGATATAGCCGCTGCAAAGAACGGCACCAAGTTGGCAAGGGCCAATTTCATTTGCTTAGTCTCCGGGACTCCAATTTCTGGCGATTACATCAAAAAGGAAGGACAAGCGGGCCGTATGGGCGCCCGAATGTTGGCGATTGTTGCCGAAGGCGACCGCGGGCGCGTATATCTCCCGCCGACAGAAGAAATGGAGGCTGTTGCTGATAGCGCCAAGCCCGAATGGCGCCCCTCGGGTGACGTTCCAGCGAGACTTACTGGCGGCACCTGCGTCCCATACGGGTTGACCGAATGGGGTGATCTCTTTACTCGCAGGCAGCTCGTAGCGTTAACGACCTTCTCTGACCTCGTGCAGGAAGCTCGTGAACAAGTCAAGCGAGATGCGCTCAGCGGCGGAGTCGCCGGCATCAGTTCTGAGATCGATGCTTGTACCTATGGAGATGCAATTGCTTTGTATTTAGGATTCGGAGTGGACAAACTCTCCGATCGTCATTCAACTCTTTGTAGATGGGACCCTACGCCCACAGCTAGCGGAATCATCAATACGTTCAGCCGCCATGCATTGCCAATGACCTGGGACTACGCAGAAGGGAATCCGTTCAGCGTAGCGTCAGGGAATTTTGAAGGAGGTATTGGCTGGATAGCAAAGGTGATCGATGCCGCACTACCTGCCAATATCGCCGGATTTGCCACAGCTGCGGACGCTTCGGTTCAGAACCTCAGCATCGGGAAGGTGGTCTCCACGGATCCACCTTATTATGACAACATTGGGTATGCCGATCTTTCGGAGTTTTTTTACGTCTGGTTGCGACGGTCCATAAAGCCTATTTTCCCTGATCTCTTCGCCACGATGAACGTTCCCAAAAACGAGGAATTGGTAGCGACCCCGTACCGGCACGGTAGCGGGGAAAAGGCAGAGGCATTTTTTCTTCATGGCATGACCAATGCAATGCATCGGCTCGCCGAACAAGCCCACCCATCCTTTCCTGTCACCATTTATTACGCATTCAAACAGGCGGAGACAAATGATGCCAAAGGGACATCGAACACTGGTTGGGAAACTTTTCTTGATGCGGTAATCCGTGCCGGGTTTGCAATCACTGGAACGTGGCCGATGCGCACGGAACTTGGTAATAGGATGATTGGCTCCGGTACCAACGCACTCGCTTCTAGCATCATTTTAGTCTGCCGTCAGCGTGACGCAAACGCCTTGACTATCTCGCGACGCGCCTTCCTCCGTGAGGTAAATAAAATTTTGCCAGCAGCCCTTGAAGAGATGACTCGAGGCGCTGGTCACGACCGCTCCCCTGTTGCGCCGGTGGATCTGTCTCAGGCGATCATTGGTCCCGGTATGGCGATCTTTTCCAAGTATGCTGCCGTACTGGAAGCTGACGGTAGCGCGATGAGTGTCAAGACTGCACTCCAACTCATAAATCGTTTCCTTGCTGAAGATGATTTTGATCACGACACTCAGTTTTGCCTGCACTGGTTTGAGCAACATGGTTGGCAGGACGGCAAGTTTGGCGAAGCAGACACACTGGCACGCGCAAAAGGGACGAGTGTCGAGGGTGTCAAGCAAGCAGGCGTGCTCTATGCCAGCGGTGGGATCGTGCGCCTTTTAAAGTGGGCTGAATATCCACGAGATTGGGATCCCGTAGTCGATTTTCGCCTACCGGTATGGGAAGCTCTCCACCATCTGATTCGAGTGTTAAAGTCGGAAGGTGAAAGCGGTGCTGGGCTCTTATTGGCAGCGGTACAAGCTAAAGCAGAAGCAACTCGGCAGCTTGCCTATCGGCTGTACACCCTCTGCGAGCGGGCTGGTTGGGCTGAAGATGCCCGTGCTTATAACGAAATCATCACGAGTTGGAGCGCAATTGAAGCCGCAGCAATAAGGGTGCCCGGGCCAAAACAGACAGCCTTGTTTGATGCGTAAGGAAGATGCCATGAAGCCCTGGAGAGAGATCACCGTTCCACACCGCGACGTTCTGGAAGGAACCTTTCAGCAGTCTGAATTTGCCGCCGACATCACGGCCGTCTATATGGGCAAGGCAACTCATGAGTATCAGGACGCCCGTTCCTTTTTCGAACGCACCTTCATTACTGAGGGAATGCGCCTGCTCCTAACTCAGGTCGCGCAACGCCTGGCCGGCAAAGGTGGCGAGCCGGTGATTCAACTACAAACTGCTTTCGGCGGTGGGAAGACCCACACCATACTCGCGGTCTATCATCTTGCCACTCGCAAGTGCGCTCTCTCTGAGCTTTCTGGGATTCCTGCTCTCATCGAACGGGCCGGGCTAATGGACGTTGCGCAGGCTCGGGTAGCGGTGCTTGACGGCAATGCTCACGCGCCCGGACAGCCGTGGAAGCGCGGGAAGCAGCAGATCAAGACCTTATGGGGCGAGTTGGCATGGCAGCTGGGTGGAAGCGAGAGTTTCGCTCTCGTCAAAGACGCCGACGCATCGGGGACCAGTCCCGGCAAGGAAGTGCTTCGTGAACTCCTCTCCGCCGCTGCGCCCTGCGTGGTATTGATCGACGAACTCGTCGCTTACATCCGCCAATTCCCGGAGGGGCAAACTCTAACCGGGGGGAGTTATGACAGTAATCTCTCCTTTGTCCAGGCACTCACCGAGTCAGTCAAGCTGGTTCCAAACGCCATGGTGCTTGCGTCCCTACCGGAATCAGAGGTGGAAGCAGGCAGTCAACGCGGCGTAGCAGCACTCCGCGCATTGGAAAAGACATTCGGGCGAGTGCAAGCGTTGTGGAAACCCGTCGCAACGGAAGAGGCTTTTGAGATCGTGCGACGCCGACTGTTCGAACCAGTTCGGGACACGAAGGTCCGCGATGCAGTCTGTAGGGCGTTCGCAGATACTTACGTTGCCGAGGGCACGAGACTCCCTGCGGAGACTCAAGAAGGTAGGTATTACGACCGATTGGCACAGGCGTATCCGATTCACCCAGAGGTTTTTGACAGGCTTTACGAAGACTGGACGACCATCGACGGATTCCAACGTACACGCGGTGTGCTGAAGTTGATGGCGAAGGTGATTTACCGGCTTTGGAAGGATGAGAACCGCGATTTAGTGATTATGCCTGGTAGCCTTCCGCTCCACGATGGCAGCACCCGAAACGAGCTCACCTATTACCTGCCGGGTGGGTGGGATGCCGTGATCGAACGGGACATAGATGGCGATCGCGCGGAAACCACTGAACTTGAGAACAAGGAACCACGGTTTGGACAGGTCGGCGCAGCTCGCCGGGTCGCGCGGACTCTGTTTCTCGGGAGCGCTCCGTCCTCGGTGTCAGGCAAAGTTAGTATTCGCGGTCTGGACCGGGCACGTGTCATTCTGGGCTGCCTCCAGCCCGGTCAGCCGTCTTCCGTCTACTCTGACGCTCTGAACCGGCTCGCTGATCGCCTTCACTACTTGAACAGCTCAGGCGACAAGAGCCAAGATGCAACCCGGTTTTGGTTTGATACACGAGCCAACCTGCGTCGTGAGATGGAAGATCGTAAACGGCGGTTTGACGACGCCACCGAAGTGCGAGGAAAGATTGCTACGGCGCTCAAGCACACGGTCGGCAACGCGACCTTTTTTGAAGGAGTGCACGTTTTTACGCCGCATGGAGATATTCCCGATGACGGCGCTTTGCGCTTGGTCGTTCTCCCTCCCGACAAATGGTACTCGCGCGAAGAGTCTCGGCCAGCATTCGACGCGGTGTTCGAGTGGACGAAGAACAACGGAGCAAAACCAAGGCACCGTTGGAATCGATTGCTCTTTCTGGCTGCCGATCACAACACGCTTTCCCGCGTGAATGACGCTGCTCGCGTGGCGCTGGCCTGGGGTTCGATTGTGGATGACGTGAAAGAGAGTCGGCTCAATATCGACAAACTCCAAGAGAAACAGGCAGAAAAGGAGCTGGAGAGTGCAGAAGGGGTTCTGCCGCGAGCTGCCCGCGAATGCTACCGCTGGATTCTCTGTCCAGTCCAAGAGGACCCGACTGATGCAAAGGTAACGGTCGAAGCCCTCCCGATGAACACTACGGGCGTATCAGTGAGCAAAGAAATCGCGCGTGTCTGCACAGAGAACGAACTCGTTATCGAAGCGTGGTCCCCCATACACCTGCGCGACAAGCTCAAGGCGCTTTACTGGAAAGGAGATCAGTTGGCTGTAAAGGCAATGAATTTCTGGGAGGACACGCTTCGGTACTTGTATCTCCCTCGGTTGAAAGACCGAGAGGTACTCGTTCAGGCGATCCGCAGCGGGGCTTCCAGTCGGGACTTCTTCGGTACTGCCTACGACCAAAGGGAAGGTTCCTTCGATGGATTCCAGTTGGGTGGCAAGGGCGTCCAATTCGACGACACCCTGCTGTTAATCGAACCCGGTGCGGCTCAGCAATACGAAATCCAACAGAAAGGGCAGGTTAAGGCTCCGCTAAAAACGAATGGCACCGACCCAGCTGGTAAGGACCTTTCAACCGGGGATCGTAGGGCCGAGGAAGGGCCGCCCAAAGTCTTGGAGACGGCAGGCGGATCGGCAACCCCCCGCTCTTTTCATGGAACGGCGGAGATTGCCGCGCCGACAGCCAAAATGCGCTTGGTCCAATTGGCAGACGAGATTATTTCGGTGTTAGTTTCCGATCCAACTGCGTCTGTTAAGGTGGTCGTGGAAGTTTCAGCGGAGTTTCCTGACGGCGCAAAAGATACCGTAAAGCGCGCCGTTTCCGAAAATGCACGCAGCCTGGGACTGAAGAGTGCAGATTGGGAGTGAACCGTCAGGAAGCAATCACAGCCGAACCGAAGTTTATTCACGCAGCCACGTGAATTGGTGCAACCGCGTTTCGCCAGATAGGTGACGCGTAGACAGTGGCACAGCTTCTTAAAGATGCAGAAGCCTACGACAAATGGACTTACTCGTCATCAGCAGTTGTACGAAGGAAAAGGCGGTTCGTAATTGCCCAACACCGTTGACCGAAGCTGATTTTATTGACCAATATCGCCTCCATCGCCGAGAAGCCGAACTTGCTCAATGGATGCGGCCTGCTGCGCGAATGTATACGGGTGACCAGCATCGGTATCTCATGAATGGTATTGGCTTACTGAGAAGTAGTTTCGGCCAGTCCGCGTGCTCCTTACGAATTGTCTCCGCGGGCTATGGCTTAATCGAAGAGGAATGCCCGATAGTGCCTTACGAGACGACATTCAAGAAGAAAGGTCGACAATGGATTAGGGAACGTACTGAGCAGCTTGGAATCCCTCACGCAGTTCGAGTAGCGATTCGTAAGCACAGATGTGTGATCTTTCTGCTCGGCAATGAATACCTACTAAGCATCCGGCTTCCGCTCGAGCCAGTATCGGGGCAGCGGCTACTTTTTTTCACTTCGAATACGCAATTGCCGTTTGACCCAGCTTCAATCATCATTCCTGCAGGCAAGCATGAGACTCGTTACGGTGCAGGGTATAGCGCCCTGAAGGGCAAGATGTTTGAGCACTTGGCCGCAGGTTTGAGCGGCAATCCAAAGATGTGGGAGAGATTGTGCCGCGATGATACTCCAGGCACAGGTACGAGCTTGATTGAAGCTGGTCAGAGGAATGCATGGGCCGCATCGACGACTTAAATCGGTTTTATACCGTCCTTGACGGCCTGCGTCAGCGACTAGGAGGGTACCGGCTACTCCGCGATTGCACGGGCAATATCGGTTGGCCGGAGCGGGGTGTCTATCTCTTTTTCGAGGACGGCGAGACCCGAGAAGACCGATATACGCACCGAGTCACCAGAGTCGGAACTCATGCGATAACCGCAACCTCGCAGACAACTCTCTGGAATCGTCTTCACACACATCGAGGACAGTTGGACGGCGGAGGCAACCATCGCGCTTCAATATTCCGTAAGCGCATCGGCGAAGCCTTTTTGCAACTTCGGGATTACCCCGACGAGGTTCGCCGCACCTGGGGGATGGACAACAGCGCGTCGGGGGTAGTCAGACGCGCTGAGAGCCGGCTGGAGGAAGATGTTAGCCGCTATATCTGCAAGATGCCGTTCCTATGGCTGGAGGTCAACGATGCTCCGAGTCCAGCCAGCCAGCGAGCTTACATTGAACGCAATTCCATTGCCCTGTTGAGTAATTTTGGCAGGCAAACGATTGATCCTCCGTCTGCAAATTGGGTTGGCAATCATTCTCCTCAACCAACAATTCAGCAATCTGGGCTTTGGAACACCAAACATGTGAACGAACGTTATGACCCACATTTTTTGGACGTGCTTGCTGACTTGGTTGCCCGAAGAGAAACGCTGGACACGCACCAAGGCGGGTCACCTCTGGGGAGTGCAGATGAAAGTTGGGACGAGCAGCGCCTCGCAAAAATCCGAGAACTGATCCGGCAGCTTTACAGTGTTGTTTCTGAACTCGAAAGGGAGTTTGAGGGTCGGAAGTTCACCCCGGACGGTCATTTGGTGGGCAGCATTGGAGAGGTGGTTGCGGCATATGCCTTCGGGCTGAAGCTGCTGCCAGCATCGAATGAGATTCACGATGCCGAAGCTGCGGACGGGACTCCCGTGCAAATCAAGCTGACTGGGGGGACGAAGGGAATAAGTATGTACAGCGAGCCTGTTCATTTGATCGTCCTTCAGCTTTCTGGGAACGCTTTTAGAACGGTCTATAATGGTCCCGGAAAGCCCGCTTGGGAGCGTTGCGGTACTGTCCAGAAGAATGGGCAGAAGACGGTAAGCCTGACGCTGCTCCGAGGGCTCGATAACATGGCCGATCGCAAGCTGCCACAGATACGGAAATTCCCAACGCTTGATTAGCGCCGCGTCGCGGGTGCAACTCAATATCCTCAGGAAGCTCCGTATCGTACCTTCACACAATGCGGTCAACGGCGTCAGTTCCCTCCTCCGTGATGCCGAATCTGCCTGAACAATATTCCGGCTCCACATTTTCCACGTGCGCTTCGTAAGCCGCTCGTTCTTTCTTGCTTTCGCGCACCGGCAGGAGAGCGGCATGACTGGGTGGAAAAGCAAAGTGGTAAACGAAGTCCAGGCGCTCTTTCGTAAGCCGATTTCCCACGACATCCTTCGTGTGTTTTCGGCAGAATTCGCAGAAATCCTCTGCTTGAATGACAGCACGCTTGCCGCGGCCGCTTTCGACTTCCGTCGCCTTAAGCCAACCGCGAGCTATCCAGCTTTCCACTGTGTCTGGTCGGACATGGAGAGCCACAGCCAATGTGTATTTCGTGAAGCTGTCTTTACCCATCTTTGCGTTGGCACCGAGCCGGTAGAGCATGTGCCAGACAGAGCTTTCCGACCGACGCATCTGTTTTGCGACCTCATTTATCGGATAGAGGTCAATCAATTTCAGCAACCGCTGCTGCTCTGGTGCCGTCCAGGTGCGGTAGGAGCGTCTCGACTTCACTCCCATGCGCCGGGCAAACCTTCGGCAGGCCCATCTGGGATAACCCGATTCTTCTTCGAGCTTTGTCAGCAAAGCGCTCAATTCATCACCGGCAGCGTTGATATTCGCCCGCACGAGGTCGCGAGCCGCTTTCGACCAGCGAAATTCGCGGCGGGGCATTCCGTCATGTACATCACCCATGGTCCTCGACAGTCCAGAATTGTGAATCGTTGATCTACCGCAAATCCTGGGCCCATCGGTAGCTCAACCCGCCGGCATTCTATTTCCAGAGTTCCTCCTTCATATATATAAAGCAGCGAGAATGGACTCTGTACTGCCGAAAAGTTGAATACTTCAAGTTAAAAATTGTTTGCAAGATTCTGGAACCGGAGTCGTTCTTTGTTCGTCTAACTGAGCAGCCAAGTATCACGTTCTGGAACGCCTGTTGCCCAGGTGCCAGAGGACAAGTTATGGCTACCCTCCCTGATAATGGTCCCCAGTGGTGGGATCGGGAAGCCGATGATCAGGGCACGCCTATCCGTGCCGATGTGCGTCAGGCCGCACACCAATTATGGCCAGACGCCCGCAACCGTGTGCGTTCAGTTCTGGGCGACAATGGCGAAGCCGCGGAACTGATGGAAACGACTGTTCTGCTCATCTCACGCCACTTGGACCGCATCAACGCGCCACCATTCGGTGAAAACGTATTCTCGCTGTTGAAGCTCCATTTTTGTCAGGAGCTTCGGCGCCGCGCAGCTAAGCTGGGCCGGATCCAGTCTCGCGGTGGGACGAGTGAGCTTGAGGAATGCGCCACTGTGCCCGACTGGTCGGAAGATCTTGAGAGGCGTATCGATTTCCAGAAATTACTTTCCTATCTCAGCGACAGAAGTTGTACTATAGCCGGAATGCGGGGCTTGGGCCATGACTGGAAAGAGATTGGCGAGAAGCTCGGTATCTCTCCCTCAACTGCGCGAAACAGTTTCTGGCAAGAAGTGCACGAAGTTCTTCTCAAGCTCAACCGGAAAAATGGGTCGAATGGAATCAGGAATGGACGGAAGGAAAGATGAATTGGGAATTCAAAGCCGGAGCTGGTGGATCTGACTTTCCGAGCGATGTCGAGCCCGGTGAGCCTGAACTGCTGGAGGCGTTTGATCGCTGGATTCACTCCACGCATCCAAATACCGAGCGGAAGGGATGTCCGGGCAGGCAAGTTTTGATGGCGCTGGCACTCGCAAAAGAAAAATTCGAGGACGAATACACCCTCA
>Ga0079219_10000102_pt1 | contig 12519 bp, 9 predicted proteins | sample GAControl_FD_77074 | JGI IMG/M metagenome (GOLD analysis project Ga0079219, IMG submission 77074) | Agricultural soil microbial communities from Georgia to study Nitrogen management - GA Control | ecosystem: Environmental > Terrestrial > Soil > Agricultural land | place: USA: Georgia | collected...
CACCACAGGCAATTACACCGCGTCGTTTGTCGGGCTGTTTCCCGGCAACGATCCGCAGTATGTGGTCTTGGTCAAGCTCGATAGTCCGAAGGGTGCGCACTACGCGGGCGGCGACATCGCGGCACCGGTCACGCAAATTATCTTGCGAGCTGCACTCGCGGCGCGCGATGCTGCTCTGGATCGCCATGATCTGGCCGCGTCCGAGAAAGATCCGGCGAAGGAAGCGCCGGCATCATCGACGAGCTCGCGCGTTGCCGATAGCCGTTCGGATGCGGTCGAACGCGCTCGGCAGCAGCTAAGTGCGGCAACGTATGATCCCAACGGCAACGTCGTTGCGGAAAAGGATCCGCCGCCTGTAATCGTCGATCTGCCGTCGACATTGCGCACCGTTGCGCCGCCGTCGGCGATGCGCGCGGTACCCGATGTCCGTGGCCTGCCAGTTCGCGCGGCAGTGCGTGCGCTGCACCAGGCAGGGTTTCGCGTGCGGCTGACTGAGGCGCCAGCTACCTACACTTTGCCCGCGGCGGGAGTGATGGCCGCCCCGGGCACTCTGGTTCAACTAGCGCATTCAGTCGAATGACCGTTGATGTCGCAGCGATAAAAACCGCGCTCACCGAGCACGGTTTGTTGGCGGATGTTCGTGGTGAGGTCCCCTCGGAAGCGTCAGGAATTACCGACGACAGTCGTCAGGTAAAACCCGGCTATATCTTCATCGCGATTCGTGGGTCGACGACTGACGGGCACGACTATCTGAAGACCGCGGAAGAGAACGGTGCCGCGCTCGCCATCGTTGAAGACCTGTCGCGTACATCGTTGCCGACGATGGCAGTTCGTGAAGGCAGGCGCGCTGCAGCGCTGGCGGCGGCGACGGTCCACGGCAATCCGGCGAGCGCGCTCCGGCTGATTGGTGTCACTGGCACCAATGGCAAGACCACCACCACCTCTATCCTGCGCCACATCTTCGATGACGGGCGCGGAACGAGCGCGTCTGTCGGAACTCTTGGTGTGCTCCTTGGCAGCGCAGGCGATGTCTTGCCTGGTGGAAGCGGGCTGACGACGCCCGGGCCCGTGGAGCTGCAGCGAGTTCTGCGCGAGCTTGTCGACCGAGGCGTGCGTAGTGTTGCAATGGAAGTTTCTTCACACAGTCTCGATCAGCGCCGGGTCGACGGGCTCGCCTTCGACGTCGCCGTGTTCACCAACCTCACGCGCGACCATCTCGACTACCACGGCACAATGGAGAATTACTTCCGGGCCAAGTCGCGGCTTCTTGATTATCTGAAACCGGAAGGAACTGCCGTGATCAATGCCGATGCTCCAGAATGGACCCGGCTCAAACTGCCACAGCGATCGCTGAGTTTCGGTACTCACGCCAGGTCTGATGTAAAGGCCGCCAACATTCGGTTCGAGTCCCATGGCAGCGAGTGGGATCTCGTCACCACGAGCGACTCGGCGCACGTGTCGCTTCCACTGATTGGCGATGTGAACGTCGAGAACGCATTGGCGGCGGCAGCGAGCGCGTTCGCGTTGGGGATGGCTGTGCCGGCAATCGTCGAGCGCCTCAACACAGTGCCGCAGGTCGCGGGTAGACTCGAGATCATTTCCACGCGTCCGACTGTTCTCCGTGACTACGCGCACACTCCGGACGCGCTCGAACGCAGCCTGCGCACTGCGCGCGGCTTTACGCGAGGCAAGCTCATCGTCGTATTCGGGGCGGGGGGCGATCGCGACAAAGGGAAACGCCCTTTGATGGGCGACATCGCCGAACGCGGCGGCGATTGCGCTATAGTTACCAGTGACAATCCGCGCACTGAAGACCCCGACGCCATCATCGATGACATCGAAGCAGGAATGAAGCTTTCAAATCACGAGCGTGTTACCGACCGGCTGAGCGCGATCAAGCGCGCGTTGGAGATCGCTGAACCGAACGACATTGTGCTGCTCGCCGGCAAAGGGCACGAGACTTATCAGGTCCGCGGCACGACCTCGTATCCCTTTGACGAGAGGGAGATCGTTCGCGGGCTGCGGGATGCGGGAAGCGGCAGGCGGGGAGAGCCGAAATGAATTTCTGGACTCTCGACCGTATTGCCGACGCCCTCCAGAACGAAGCCGTGGCTCGACTTCCTCGCGGCCAGACCGAAACGACCGGCATCACGACAGATACCAGAAAGATCCAGAAGGGGCACGTCTTTCTCGCGCTCAAGGGTGAGCGCTTTGATGGACACGATTACCTGAGCGATGCAGTGCGCGATGGCGCGGCTGCGGTCATCGTCTCGAGGGCGCCGAAGCTCAACGTCCTCGACGTTCCGGTATTCGAGGTGCGGGACACGCTGGTCGCGCTCGGCGCCCTCGGACGCTATTGGCGGCGGGCGTGGGGCAAGCCCATCGTCGGTGTCGCTGGCAGTAATGGCAAGACCAGTACGAAAGATCTGCTCCGCGCAGCGCTCGGCCAGACTTTTAACATCCACGCAACGACCGGCAATCTGAACAATCGAATCGGCGTACCGCTTTCATTACTCTCGATCCAACCGGACGCGGAAATCGCGGTGATCGAGCTCGGCACCAGCCTGCCAGGCGAAGTCGCCATTCTGCGCGAGATCGCCGAGCCGAACATCGCGCTGGTGACATCCATCGCTGAGGAGCATCTCGAGGGCCTCGGCGATCTCGCCGGCGTGCTGAAGGAAGAAGCCGCGGTTTATGAGGGAGTCGAAGTCGGAATCGCGCCGTCTGCCCAGCCGGAGATTGCCGATGCCGCGCGCGGAAAGGCGCAACGCGTGATCGTCGCGGGACTGGACAAGTCGGCCGACGTCGCGCCGACACACTGGGAGATCGGACCCGACGGGTTGGGCGTGATCGAGATCGATGGCGTGACGGTGAAGCCGCCGGTGCGCGGCGTCCACAATTTGCGCAACGCGATGCTCGCGCTGGCTGTCGCGCGCGAATGTGGCGTCAGTTATGAAGCCGCGGCGCAGGGCATCGCGAAAATGCCTCAGCCGAAAATGCGTTCAGCCTGGGAACAAGTTGGTGATGTTACGCTCATCAACGACGCGTATAACGCGAATCCGGGTTCGACTCGTGCGGCAATCGAGCTGCTAAAGGCTACCGGTACCGGACGGCAGAGGGTAATCGTCCTTGGAACGATGCGGGAGTTGGGCGCCGCTTCGCAGCAGTGTCACGCCGACATCGCTGAGCTGGCTCTGGCGTCCGGTGCCGACATCGTCGCGGGAATCGGCGAGTTCGCGCCGGCGTTGGAGAATCGTGATGGCGGCGATCGCGTCATTACCGCATCCGATGTCGACGAGCTCTGGCCGCAGCTTCAGTCGCGGCTCCGGCGCGACGCGATCGTTTTGCTGAAGGCATCTAGAGGTGTGCAGCTCGAGCGTATCGTTCCACACTTAACGACCTGGGCCACGGCATAGTGCTGAACTATCTGCTTGTTCCGTTCGTCGGAGTGCCTCACTTCGGTTTTCTGCGGTTGTTTCAGTGGATAACCTTTCGCGCTGCGGGCGCCGCTGTCACCGCACTGCTCATTACCTGGTTGATCGGACCCGGCATCATGCGCCGGCTGCGTCGCATGCGACTGCATCAGGTAATTCGCGAAGGAACGCCGGACGCCCACCAGCAGAAAGGCAGAACGCCGACCATGGGTGGACTGATCATCCTCGGCGCGACGTTGATCAGTACGCTGCTCTGGGCCCGCCTCGACAATCGCTACGTCCTGATCGCGATGATTTGCATGGCCTGGATGGGCGCGATTGGCTTCTGGGACGACTATCTCAAGCTCAAACAGAAGCTCGCCGGAAAAAAGAATACTGGTCTGGTCGAGAGCTATAAGCTCGCCGGTCAAATCACTCTCGGTTTCGCCGTTGGTTATTACATCTGGAAGCACCCGCTGGCGTCGCTGCCGGGCGCGTCTACGACGCTGCCGTTCTACAAGTACATCCTCATCGTTCCACTCACGGCCGGCCTCGGGTGGCTATACGTCTTGTTCGTGACGTTCGTGATGACAGGCGCCACCAACGCCGTGAACATCACCGACGGGCTGGATGGCCTCGCTGCCGGACTCACCGCTATTGCCGCGCTGACGTTCGCATTCTACGCCTATGTGACGGGAAACGTCATCGCCAGCCAGTACCTCCACGTTTATTACCTTAAGGGGTCCGGGGAGCTCGTTGTCTTCTGCGCTTCGCTGATGGGAGCGTGCATCGGCTTCCTTTGGTACAACACTCACCCCGCCGAAGTGTTTATGGGCGACACCGGATCGCTCGCCCTCGGCGGAGCACTCGCCGCCGTTTCGATCCTCCTGAAATCGGAGTTCCTGCTGCTGCTCGTCGGCGCGGTGTTCGTCGCGGAAATGTTCTCCGTCATTCTCCAGCGGTTCGTGTTCAAGTATCGGAAGCGTCGATATGGTTTGGAATACGCGCGGGAGCATCGGGTATTCAAGCGAGCGCCATTGCATCACCACTACGAGGTCAAAGGGTGGGATGAGGCTCAGGTCGTGGTGCGTTTCTGGATCCTTGGCGTCCTTTCCGCCTTCATCGCCCTGAGCACGCTGAAATTGAGATGACCCCGCGCGAGCTCGCGCCGCGCGAGAGCGAGATCGCCGTGATCGGTCTCGCTCGCAGCGGTCGCGCCGTTGCTACGCTACTCAGGAAGCACGGCTACAAGGTTTATGCATCTGACATCGCGTCTTCGCCCGACACCGGTCTCGCCGCCGAACAACTGCGCGCGCTCAGTGTCGCGGTGGACATCGGTGTGCACGATCTCGAGCGCATCGCCCGATCAGCGCTGGTAGTAACAAGTCCTGGTGTACCGCCGACGGCGAAGCCCCTTGCCTTCGCCAGGGAAAAGGGAATCCCCGTCGCCAGCGAAGTCGAAATTGCGCTCAACTTCCTCGAAGCCCCATGCGTCATCGCGACGACGGGCACCAACGGAAAAACGACGACCACCGCGCTGATCGCGCACCTGCTGCGCGGGCTCGATCGAAACGCTGTCGAAGCCGGGAATATCGGCACGCCGCTGTCGGAGATCGCGCTCCGAGCGCAGCAACCAAAGCGGATCTGGTCCGAAGTGTCCTCGTTCCAGCTGCACGACACGCCGAGTCTCAAACCATTGGTCGGCGTGCTAACGAACCTCAGTCCCGATCATCTCGACCGCTACGCCAGTGTGCAGGAATACTACGCCGACAAGGCGCGCCTTTTCGCAAACGCGGATGGTGAGTCAGCGTGGGTCGTCAACGGAGACGACAAGACGGTGATGCAGATGGTCTCCGATGTCGCGGGCCACAAGTACACCTTCTCACTCGTTGAAGAGTCCGATGCTTTTCTCGATTCGCGTAGCGGCGAACTCGTTCTGCTCGGCGCGCCTTTGATCTCGCGCAAGGATCTGCCGCTGCTCGGCGCGCATAACGTTGCCAATGCTCTGGCCGCATCGCTCGCGGTCGCCGCGGCTGATCGTGAGCACCAGACTCCGAAGTCCCGAAAGGGGATCGCGAAGGCGCTCGAGACCTTTCGTTCGCTACCCCACCGGCTGGAGCTGGTTGGCGAGTTTCACGGCGTCCAGTGGATCAACGATTCCAAGGCGACCAACATCAGCTCAGCCGCTGTCGCAATTGACGGGATGGAGCGTCCGACCGTCCTATTGCTTGGCGGTCGTCACAAGGGCGAAGCGTACACGGCGCTCGCCGAGCCGATTCGGGGCAAGGTGAAGCGGGTGATTGCGTACGGCGAGGCGGCATCAATCATCGCGCGCGATCTGCGACCGATCGTCGACGTGCTGAGGTTGGGCGCGGACTTCAACGAAGTAATGCAGGCGGCGCGAGCCGCGGCGAAACCGGGCGATGCGGTGCTGCTGTCGCCGGCGTGCTCGAGCTACGACATGTTCGCCAATTACGAGGATAGGGGTGAGCGCTTCCGCGCGCTCGCGACACAGGAAGCATGAGTGACACTTCGATCGGCATAACACAGCGCTGGCAAATGGGCGCCGAGGCGCGCGCACTGGTGATCCTCACCGGTATCATGCTCGTCTTCGGTCTCGCGTCGGTCTACAGTGCGAGCGCAATCGTCGAGATGGAGGCCGGCTACGGCCACGCCTATCTCCTGCTGCGTCAGGTGGGCGGCGTCGCGATCGGAATCGTGCTTTTCGCCATCACCGCCAAGCTCGATGCTCAGGTGTGGGAGAAATGGGCGTGGCCACTGATGATACTTGCACTGGTTTTGCTAACCGTCGTCATTCTTCCGTTCACCGCTGCGATTGCGCCGCGTGTGCACGGCTCGCGACGCTATCTATTCGGGACATCGCTTCAACCATCGGAGCTCGCCAAACTCGCCGTGGTCGTATGGACTGCGATGCTGGTCGTGAAGAAAGGGGAAATTCTTCGGCGGCTGACCAAGGGCCTGCTGCCATTTCTCGTTGTCATTGGCGCGCTGGATGTGCTCGTGATGCTCGAGCCCGATCTCTCTACGGCGATGATGTTCACCCTGCTGATGGGAATCATCCTCTTCGCTGGCGGTGTGCGCATCGGGCATTTCGTCGCGCTCGGTGTGCTGTTGATTCCGCTCCTGTACGTAAAGATCGAACGTTTGAACTACGTCCTGTTGCGGATGTCGGCTTTTTTTGATCCGGGCAAAGCGCCCGAGGTTAATTACCAGCTGAAACAATCTCTGATCGCGGTCGGATCCGGACAGATTTTCGGCGTCGGCTTCGGTCGAGGCCGACAGCAGTATGGATTCCTGCCGTTCGGATACGACGACTTCATCGCCGCCCACATTGGTGAGGAGTGGGGCTTCATCGGGATTGTACTGCTGATCATTGCGTTCGCCGTTTTCGGTGCGCTCGGTTTCAGAATCGCTCGCAAGGCGCGCACTCCTTTTCTACAGCTAGTCGCCGTCGGACTGACGGTAACTGTTGTGCTGACTGCCTACCTCCACATCGGTGTGGCAATCGGTTTGCTTCCCACGACTGGGTTGACGCTCCCGTTTATTTCTTACGGACGCTCTAACCTGGTGCTTTCGCTCGTGATGACTGGAATCCTCGTGAATATCGGCAGCACGCGCAGCGGTTCCCCAGCGCGCTCAACAACCGGCCCTGTTGGTCTGCTCGCGCTTCCCGCGCGATGAGGATTTTTTTCGCCGGTGGAGGCACGGGTGGACATCTCTATCCCGGCCTCGCGATAGCTCGCGCACTCCGACAAGCTGATTCGCGGATCGAGCCATTCTTCATCGGCGCGCGTCGCGGGATCGAGAAGGATGTGTTGCCGCAGGCAGGATTTGCGTTTGAACTGCTCGACCTCCATCCGCTCTACCGCTCGCGCCCGTGGGAGAACTGGAAAACCATTCGCGGAGCACTCGGCTCGTGGCGTCAGATAGCGGCCGAAGTGAGGAGCGAGCGACCTGCTTGCGTCGTTGGCACCGGTGGCTATGCATCAGGCCTCGCGCTCGGCTACGCCACGGTGCACAGAATTCCGTTCGTGCTGCAGGAGCAGAACAACTTTCCGGGAATCACCGCCAGATTCTTCAGCCGCTACGCGTCGCAGGTGCACCTCGGATTTCCCGAAGCGCGTCGATACCTGAAGCCGTCAAAGCACACCGAAGTGTTCGACAGCGGGAATCCGATCGAGCCGCCGCCGGCGGATGCTCAGAACAAAGTCGCGGGTCGCGCCCACTGGAAATTTCCGGCCGAAGCAAAGGTGCTGCTCGTGTACGGCGGCAGTCAGGGATCGCAGGCGATGAACGAGGTCGTGGCGAAGTGGATGGACAAGGGACTCCCTCCGGATCTGCGAATGATCTGGGCGACCGGCAAAGCGAACTACGAAAGACTCGCGCGCTACGAGAGCGCGGCCGTCAAGGTCCGCGCTTATATCGCGCCGATGTCCGAAGCGTACCGCGCTGCTGACTTCGCCGTGTCGCGTGGGGGTGCGATGGCGACAGCGGAGCTATGCGCCTGGGGTATTCCAGCGATCGTTGTCCCGTTGCCAACAGCAGCGGCGGATCACCAAACCGCCAACGCGAAAGCATTGGCTGCGGCCGGTGCAGCGGAGATGATTCGCCAGTCGGAGCTTTCAGTGGACTCGCTGTCGCGGTCGGTTGAGGCGATGCTGCAGCCGGCGAAGCTGGCGCAAATGCGGCAGAAAGCGCTGGAGCGAGCGCGGCCCAACGCAGCTGCGGACATCGCCAGTCAGATTCTACGCCTCGTCGCGAGTACCAGGCGCTGAGCACGCGGCCTGCGCGGCGCTTAACGTTCACAAATGTCTGAAGACACGCGCCCGATCCATTTCGTCGGCATCGCCGGCGCCGGCATGCGCGCGCTCGCCGAGCTGCTCGCGCGGCGTGGAACCGCCGTTAGCGGGTGTGATGCCAATCCGGGTCGCGTCGAGGATCTCGAGGCGCTCGGCATCACGGTCCTCAAAGGACACAGCCCCGAACACGTGGATGGCGCTAGTGAGTTGATCGTCACTTCGGCGATGAACCGCAATCATCCGGAGATCGTACGCGCGAAGGAGCTTGGAATTCCCGTGACACGTCGCGCGGAAGCGTTGGCCAAGGCAGTTGAACGGGGCAAGGTCATTGGTGTCGCGGGCACCCACGGGAAAACGACGACGACCGTGATGACGACTGCCGCGCTCGCCGGAGCGGGGCTGCGTCCGACGGGAATTGCCGGCGGTCGAGTGGGGGAATGGAATGGCAACCTTCGCTACGAGGGCGACGACCTGTTCGTCGTCGAGGCAGACGAATACGACCGCTCCTTTCTGACTCTATCGCCTACTGTTGCCGTCGTCACCAATGTCGAAGCCGACCATCTCGATATCTATCGCGATCTCGATGACATCCGGTCGAGTTTCGCGCGCTTCGTGCACGGTGCGGCTTCGATCGTCCTTTGCGACGACGATGCCGGCGCACATTCACTCGACTTGCCGGCGAGCGCTGAGGTGATTCGCTACGGACTCACCTCACGCGACGCGCGGCTGGTGGCGCGCGATGTAAGGTCGGAGGGCGAGCAAACCCGCTTCTCGGTTGAGTACGACGGCGGCGCGCTCGGCGAAATCGACCTGCGAGTGCCGGGCAACCACAACATCCAGAACGCACTCGCCGCGATCGGTGTCGGTCTCTCGCTCGGCGTGAAGATCGAAGAGATGCGAGTCGGCCTTGCAGGCTTTGGCGGAGTGGATCGGCGATTCCAGCGCCTTTGCGAGGTGAAGGGAGTGACCATCATCGACGATTACGCCCATCACCCGACCGAAATCGCGGCAACGTTGCAGGCGGCACGTGCCGCGTATCCCGGTCGTCGCATCATTGCGGCGTTCCAGCCCCATCTCTTTTCGCGAACGCGCGACTTCGCAAATGAGTTTGGCGGTGCGCTGGCGAAAGCAGATTCCGTTTTTCTGGCTGAGATCTATCCCGCGCGGGAACAGCCCATCGATGGCGTATCTTCGGAGCTGATCGCATCGGCTTTACGAAACCATGGTCACGCGATCGGTTGGCAGGGCAGTCGAGGCGCCCTTGCCCCGGCGCTTTGTGACTTCGTCCGCGATGGTGATGTCGTTCTGACAATCGGCGCTGGTGATATCACGAAAACCGGGCCGGAGCTCAGGACTGCTCTCGAAGCCAAGCCATGATTCCTCGCGAACGTCTTCACAAACCAGGATGGAAGATCCTCGGCGTTCTGCTGCTGGTCGGCATAATCATGGCGGCCGGCTATGGCGTCAGGGCTGCCGGGCGCGAGATGGCGTTCTTCCGGATTCGCAAAGTCGAGATTCGCAGCGCGAAGTATTTGTCGAGCAGCGAGATCATTTCCCGCCTCAAGGTCGATACCCTTGCGTCGCTGTGGGACGATCTCGAGCCCTACCGCGAAAGAGTTATTCACCATCCACAGGTCGCCGATGCAAGAATCTCGCGGCGGTTGCCGGGCACTCTGGTGGTCAGCATCAGGGAGAATCCGCCCGTGGCTTTGATTCAGACATCGACCGGATTGCTGCCGTACGACTCACTCGGAAAACAGCTTCCAATCGATCCGGCACGGACGAGCCTCGATCTCCCAATTGTTGCGACTGGCGATCCCATTCTTCTTAAGCTCGTCGGGGCAATCCGCGCGGCGGAGCCGCAAGTGTTCGCGCGCATCGAGGAAGTGAGGAGAACCGGGAGAGACGAGATACTGCTTACGCTCTCTCGTTCACTCGATTCCGCCGGACGCGCGACCGAATCTCCGACCGCGACATCGCGAGCGTTACGTGTTCGCGTGCCCGTAGGACTGTCAGTGGACCGGCTTGCCGATATCTTTCCCGTGGAAAATGATCTCGCTCGCCGGCAGGTCCACGTCGATGAGCTCGATTTACGTTATCGCGATCAGGTGATCGCAAGGCTGCAATGACTTCGGAACGCATTATCATCGCTGGGCTCGACATTGGATCGGCCAAGACTACCGCCGTGATCGGGCAGGCTGTCTCCGCTGATGCCAAGAGCGGGGCCTACCTGCGAATTCTCGGCGTCGGTCAGGCTCGCACGACCGGCCTTCGCAAGGGAATCGTCTCCGACATCGAAGAGACGACGCGCTCGATCAAGAAGGCGATCGAAGACGCCGAGCGGATGGCCGGCGTCAAGGTCGACTCGATCTACGTCGGAATCGCCGGAGAGCACGTGCGCGCGATGATCAGCAAAGGCATCGTCGCGGTGAACGGTGAAGAGATCTCGAAAGGCGACGTCGATCGCGCCAATGATGTCGCGCGCGCGCAGCCCGTTCCGCAGGACAGAGAGCTGCTACACGCGATACCGCAGGAATACAGCGTCGACAAGAACCAGGGCATTCGCGATCCGATCGGTATGATCGGCACTCGCCTGGAGACCGAGATGTATTTGGTCACGATCGGCGCATCGCCGGCGATGAATCTGCGCAAAGCGGTCGAGCGCGCGGGCTATCAGATTCGCGAGCTGGTGCTCGAGCCACTGGCGAGCGCAATGAGCGTGCTCACCGAAGACGAGAAGGAGCTTGGCGTCGCCTTAGTTGAGATGGGAGCAGGCACCACCGACATCGCGGTATTTCACGAAGGGAAAATTCGCTATCTCGGCACCGTCAACTACGGCGGCAACAACGTCACCAGCGACATCGTGCAGGGAATCGGCGTGACGCAGGCCGATGCGGAACGACTGAAGGAGAGATTCGGCTGCGCTTACGAGCCGCTCGTGGATCCGAACGAAGTGATTCAGCTGCCGAGCACGGTTGCGCAGGGCGAGCGCCACGTACCGCGCGAAGTGCTGGCCCACATCATCCATCAGCGGATGGACGAGATATTCAATCTCGCGCTCAGCGAGATACAGCGCGCGGGTTTCGCGCAGCGATTGAACGGTGGCGTTGTGATCACGGGCGGCGCTGCTGCGATGCAGGGCGTTGCGGAGCTCGCGGCCGACGTGTTCGGCACCGGCGTGCGCATCGGCTTGCCCGAGGAGAACCTGGGCGGCTTGAGTGATGCCGTGCAGGCTCCGCGCTTTTCGACGGTCGTCGGGTTGGCATTGTACGGCGCGCATAGGACGGCGGCGGACTTCGGCCAGAACGGAAAACGCGCCCTCGCCGGGGTCGGCGTCGATCGCTTTACGAAGCGGATCAAGACGTGGCTCGAGGACTTCTTCTAGTCTCGATTGCGGACTAGCAACAAGAGCGCACTACACCGCTATTAGCCGATGGCAGCGGGCTGATAGCTATTGGCTGGAGACGACGGGACAGGCTCCCGGCGCATCCCTCACGACCAACTCGCTTCCCCTATGTGGTCGCGATCTGTCCCGTTGCAGGCAGCGATCAGCTATTAGCTAGCTGCTATCGGCTATTAGCGAAGCAGTGTGCTTTTCCGCTTTTTCGCCCGGACAAATCATAATTCTGTAGGCGCCAAGGGAATGTGGATAACTCCCTGGTCAGCCGTTGTACTTTTTTTCGGCCATGCTCGTCTTTGCCTATGGTACGAATCGACTAAGGGGCTTATGTTAGCCCCAGATTTTTTTCCACATACCCCGTCGTCACGGAGTTTCCTGCCCGATGATTTTTGAATTCGAGGAGAGCACCTCGCAAAACGCCAGAATGAAGGTGATCGGCGTTGGCGGGGGTGGTGGAAATGCCGTCAACCGGATGATCGAAGAGCACCTCGAAGGGGTCGAATTCATCTCGGTCAACACCGACGCGCAGGCCCTCCTGAATTCCAAGTCAGACGTCAAAATTCAGATAGGTAAGAAGCTAACTCGCGGTCTGGGAGCCGGTGCCCGGCCGGAGATTGGCCGGCAGGCAATCGACGAAAGCAGGGAAGAAGTCGCCCGCGCCATGCACAACGCCGACCTCGTTTTCGTCACCTGCGGGATGGGCGGTGGAACGGGAACCGGTGCCGCTCCGGTGCTCTGCGAGCTGGCCCGCGAAGCAGGCGCGTTGACCGTTGGCATCGTCACCAAGCCGTTCCTGTTCGAAGGCCGCAAGCGGATGCGCCAGGCCGAGCTCGGCATCGCCGAGATGCGCAAGAACGTCGACACCATGATCGTCGTCCCGAACGAG
>Ga0079219_10000103_pt1 | contig 12507 bp, 12 predicted proteins | sample GAControl_FD_77074 | JGI IMG/M metagenome (GOLD analysis project Ga0079219, IMG submission 77074) | Agricultural soil microbial communities from Georgia to study Nitrogen management - GA Control | ecosystem: Environmental > Terrestrial > Soil > Agricultural land | place: USA: Georgia...
CGCGATCCCCGGCATCCAGAACAAGATCAGCCTGGCCTGCTCCGGTGCCGCGAGCTCGGACGTGCGGATCAACGGCACCACGCACTACACGGAGCCGTCGCAGGCCGACCGGCTGCGCGCGGTGGCCCGCGACAACGACGTGAAGATGATCGTGCTGCAGATCGGCGCGAACGACGACCCGCAGTTCGCCGACACCGTGCTGTCGTGCGTCGAGGCCTGGGCCAACCCGTTCGGGCCGGCGTGCTCGGCCGCGCTCTCGACCCAGTGGCCGGCCCGGGTCGCCGCGATGGCGCCGAAGGTGGAGGCGGTCGTCAACGACGTGCGGACGGTCATGCGCCAGGCCGGGTACGCGGACTCGGCGTACCAGTTCGTGCTGCAGTCGTACGCGTCGCCGTTCACGGAGAACATGAACTCGATCACGCACGCGTTCGAGGGTTGCCCGATCCGGCTCGCCGACGCGAAGTTCTCCCGGACGCAGGCCGTCGGGCAGCTGTCCGCGGCGTTGCGCGGCGTGGCGCAGCGGACCGGCGTGCGGTTCCTCGACCTGGCCCGGGCCACCGAGGGCCACGAGGCCTGCAACCGGTCGACGTCCGCGCACTGGATCACGCCGCTGACCGTGGACGTGAGCACCCTGCTGCACTCGGCCGACCCGAGCCACATCGTGCAGCAGTCGTTCCACCCGAACGCCGCGGGGCACGCGCAGCTGGGCCGCTGCCTCACCGAGTTCTTCGGCGACGGGCTGACCGAGGGATCGTGCCTGCGCGGCGCCGACGGCAGCCTGCACGCGACCGCCGGCATCACCGCGCCGACGGTGCGGGCGGCCGCGGTCAGCTGAGCAGGTTCGGGCGCGGGTTCTCCGCTGCGGCCACCTCGGCCAGGGTCGGTGGGTCCGCGCCCGGGCGGGCGCAGGTCAGCGAGGCGACCAGGATGGCCCGGTCGAGCACGGCCGGCAGGTCGACGCCGGCCAGCCCGGCCTTGCCCCGGTCGAGCGCGCCCCGCTCGGCCAGCGCCGCCAGCAGCCCGGAGCTGAACGCGTCGCCGGCGCCGAGGGTGTCCACCACGTCGACCGGCGGCGCGTCCCGGTGCACCGCCCGCCGGTCCGGGCCGAGCGCGACCGCGCCGTCCGCGCCGAGGGTGACCACGACCAGCTCCGGGCCGGCCGCCGCCCACCGGGTCGCCGCGGCCACCGGCTCCTCCCCCGGGTACAGCCAGGCCAGGTCCTCGGCGCTGACCTTCACCAGGTGAGCCAGCGCCACCACCCGCTCGACCGCGGCCCGGCCGGCCTCGACCGGGCCGAGCTTGGCCATCCGCACGTTGGGGTCGTAGCTGATCGTGGTGCGCCCGGCCGCCCCGACCCGGGCCAGCAGGTCGACGATCCGGCCCGCGCCCGGCTCGAGCTCCAGCGTCAGCGAGCCGGTGTGCAGCGCGTCGGGCTCATCGGCGACCACGCCCGCCAGCTCGGCCTCGGTCCACTGCCAGTCGGACGTGCCGGAGGTCCAGAAGTCGTAGCGGGCCACCCCGTCGGGATCGAGGGTCGCCACCGACAGCGTGGACGGCTCGGACGCGTCGACGATGTGCCGCGGGTCCACTCCGGACTCGGCGATGTGCGCGCGGAACAGCTGGCCGAACGGGTCCCGGGACAGCCGTGCGGCCAGCGACACCGGCTGGCCGAGCCGGCCGAGGCCGACCGCGACGTTGAGCGGGCTGCCGCCCGGGTGGGCGATGAACCGCCGGTCCCCTTCGGCGACGAGGTCGATGATCGCCTCGCCGAGCGCGGTCACCATGCGCCGACCGTAGGGCATGTCTCCCACCGCCGGGCGCCGCCCCGCATCCCCGCCGGTCGGGAGAGACCTAGACGGGCGGTGGCCGGTCCTCGTACGGGGTGGACAGCACGACCGTGGTCCGCGTCGACACGTTGGCCCGGGACCGGATCTCCTGCAGCAGCGCCTCCAGCGCGCCCGGCCCCTCCACCCGCGCCTTGAGGATGTACGACTCGTCGCCGGCCACGCTGTGGCAGGCCTCGATCGCGGTCAACCCGGCCAGCCGGTCCGGCACGTCGTCGGGCTGGGCCGCGTCGATCGGCTTGACCGAGACGAACGCGGTCAGCGGCAGGCCGAGCAGGTCGGGGTCGATCCGGGCGCTGTACCCGCGGATCACCCCGCGCTGCTCCAGCCGCCGCACCCGCTGGTGCGCGGCGGACACCGACAGGCCGACCCGTACGGCCAGGTCGGTGTAGCTGGCCCGGCCGTCCGCGGTCAGCTCCCGCACCAGCCGCCGGTCCACCGCATCGAGCTGCTCCACGAACACGACGCTCTCACAATTTGCGCAGATTGCGGCTCGTACGGTTGAGGCGCTCGACGCCCGTGTCGGTGACGACGACGATGTCCTCGATCCGGGCGCCGTGCCGGCCGGCGAGATAGATGCCCGGCTCCACGCTGAACGCCATGCCCGGCTCCAGCGGCCGGCTGTTGCCGCCGACGATGTAGGGCTCCTCGTGGGTGAGCACGCCGATGCCGTGCCCGGTGCGGTGCAGGAACGCCTCGCCGTAGCCGGCCGCGGCGATCGCGTCCCGGGCCGCCGCGTCGACCGACTCGGCCGGCACGCCGGGCCGGACCGCGGCCACCGCCGCCTGCTGGGCCGCCTGCAGCACCGGGTAGTACGCGGCGAACTCGGCCGGCGGCTCGCCCAGCACGTAGGTGCGGGTGGAGTCCGAGCAGTAGCCGTCCGCGGTGGTGCCGCCGATGTCGACCACCACCGGCTCGTCCGTGCCGATCACCCGGTCGGAGACCTCGTGGTGCGGGCTGGCGCCGTTCGGCCCGGAGGCGACGATCGTGAAGTCGACGCTCGCATGCCCCTCGGCCAGGATCGCCTCGGCGACATCCCGGCCGACCTCCCGCTCGGTCCGGCCCGGCCGCAGCCACTCGGCCATCCGCTCGTGCACCCGGTCGATCGCCGCGCCGGCCGCCCGCAGCGCCCCGACCTCGTCCGGGGCCTTGCGCTCCCGCAGCGGTCCGAGCACCGGGCCGGCCAGCTCCTGCTCGGCGTCCGGCAGGGCCGCCCGCAGGCCGAGCACCTTCGCCGCGTGCATGTAGTCGTCGACCGCGACCCGCCCGGCCTGGCGCGGCAGCTGCTTGGCCACCAGCGCGTACGGGTCCTCGCCGTCGGCCCAGTCGAGCACGTCGAGGCCGAGCCCGCCGAGCGGGGAGGCCAGCGCGGCCGGGCGCTCCAGCTTCGGCACCACCAGCACCGGGTCGCCGGCCGCCGGCAGCACCAGGCAGGTGATCCGCTCGGCGCCGTGGCCGGGGTAGCCGGTGAGGTAGCGCAGGTCGGCGCCCGAGCCGATCAGCAGCGCGTCGAGACCGGCCGCCGCGGTGGCGGCACGCGCCCGCGCCAGGCGGTCAGCGAAGTTCACGGCGTCGAGTGTGCCAGGGTGGGCCCGTGCTGATGCTGCTGGACTCGGCGAGCCTCTACTTCCGTGCCTTCCACGGCGTGCCGGAGTCGGTGACCGCGCCGGACGGGACACCGGTGAACTCGGTGCGCGGCTTCATCGACATGATCGCGTTCCTGGTCCGCCGCCGCCGGCCGGACCGGCTGGTCGCGTGCCTCGACCTTGACTGGCGGCCGGCGTTCCGGGTCGCCGCGGTGCCGTCGTACAAGGCGCACCGGGTCAGCCCGAAGGGCGGCGAGACCGTTCCGGACGGGCTCGTGCCGCAGATCCCGGTGATCCTGGAGGTGCTGGACGCGCTCGGCATCGCCACGGTCGGCGCCGACGGCTTCGAGGCCGACGACGTGATCGGCACGATCGCGCACGCCTCGACCGAGCCGGTCGAGGTGGTCAGCGGCGACCGCGACCTGTTCCAGGTGGTCCGCGACACGCCGCCGGTGCACGTGCTCTACGTCGGCAAGGGCGTGCGCAACCTCGAGGTGATGGGCGAGGCCGAGGTCGCGGCCAAGTACGGCGTGCCGGGCCGGGGATACGCCGACTTCGCGGTGCTGCGCGGCGACCCGAGCGACGGGCTGCCCGGGGTCAAGGGCGTCGGGGAGAAGTCGGCTGCCGCGCTGGTGACCAAGTTCGGCTCGCTGGACGCGCTGGTGGCCGCGCTCGACGCCGGCACCGACAGCGGCTTCCCGGCCGGCACCCGCACGAAGCTGGCCGCCGCCCGCGACTACCTGGCCGCTGCGCCGGCGGTGGCCAGGGTGCGGACCGACGCGCCGCTGCCGGACTACGACGCGACCGTGCCGGTCGAGCCGGCCGACCCGGCCCGGCTGGTCGAGCTGGCCGAGCGGTGGAACCTGGACTCGCCGCTGAACCGGCTGCTGTCGGCGCTGCCGAAGAAGCCGAAGGGTTAGGACCCGGTCGGCCGCCAGGTGTAGTCGCCGTCGTCGGACGCGACGGTCACCTGGATCTTCTGCTGCGTCTGGCCCTGGATGTCGCAGGTGAACGTCTCGCCCTTGGCGACCTTCTGGTTGTTCGGGCAGTTCACCACGATCGTCGACCCGCCGAACTTCTCCTTGTATTGCTGGGAGATCGTCGAGTTGAGCGCGGTCGCGTCGAACACCTTGGGCCGCAGCGCCAGGAAGCCGAACACGCCGCCGAGCACGACCAGCACCGCGATGACGCCGAGCACCGCGAACAGCGCGCCGCGGCCCTTCTTCGCCGGCGGCGCCGGCGGCGAGTAGGCCGGCTGCCCGTACTGCTGCCCGTACGGCTGCTGGTAGCTGGTCGGCCCGTAGCCGCCGCTTTGCCCGTACTGCTGCGCCTGGCCGAACTGCTGGGTCTGCCCGTACGAGGCGAACTGCTGGGTCGACTGCTGGCCGCCGTACTGGTCGTAGCCCTGCTGGCCACCGTAGCCGGCCTGGCCGTAGCCGCCCTGCCCGTACTGCTGGCCGCTGTCGTAGCCGGGCTGGCCGCTCGGCTGGCCCCAGGCCTGCTGGCCGGAGTCGTAGCCGGGCTGCCCGTACGCCGGGGCCGAGCCGTACTGCTGGGTCGGCTGGGCGCCCTGCTGGCCCCAACCCTGCTGGTCCCACTGCTGGGTCGGCTGCGCGCCGGACTCGTAGCCGCCGGGCTGGCCGGCCGGCTGGCTCCAGCCCTGCGCGGGCTGCGCGCCGGACGAGGGCTGGCCGGCCTGCTGGCCCCAGCCCTGCTGCTGCTCCCACCCCTGCTGGCCGTAGCCCTGTTGGGGCTGATCGGGCTGGCCCCAGGGCTGCTGCGGCTGCGGGGCGGACGGGTAGGGCGGCTGGGCCGGCTGGGCCGGCTGGGCCGGCTGGGCCGGCTGCTGGCCTGAGGTCGGACCCTGACCCCAGCCCTGCTGCCCGTACTGCTGGCCGGAGGGGTAGCCGCCCTGCGGCGGCTGCTGGCCGTACTGTTGCTGCGCAGCCTCCTCGCCCTCATCCTCCGGGCGATATTGCCCGTACGCCGGCTGCTGCCCGTAGGGCTGCTGGCCGCGCTGCGGGTCCTGCTCGGGCGGCTGCCCTGGCTGCATCGTGGTCTCCTCCACACCTGCCCGTGCTCCGCGCCCGTCGGCGACGAGACGCGCTCCAGACCCTACGCGGTCCCCAGGGTCCAGGTGTACTTGCCCGAATTGTCCACTACCGTGACGGTCACCGCACGCCGTCCCCCGGCATTGTCGGTCGCCGTGCACCGGAACGTCACGCCTGCCTGCTGCCGCTGGTCCCCGGGGCAGCGGACGGCGACCGGTCCGGCGAGCCGGGCGGTCAGCCGGTCGGCGATCTGCCGCTGGACGGCGGCGGAGTCGAGGTAGTGCGGCCGGGTCAGCCACAGCGCGATGCCGCCCGCGGCCAGCACGGCCAGCACCACCAGCGCGCCGACCAGGGCGACCCGGCGGGCGACCGGCGGGTCGTCGGCCGCCGGCCGGCCGGGCGGTACTGGCGGCTCCGGGTCGCCGGTGTCGAGGCCGTAGCCGGGCGGCTGGACGGCGGCGGCCCGGTCCCGGGACGAGCCCGGGACACCGGTGGCCGCGGCGGACAGGCCGGCCCCGATGCGCTTCGAGCCCTCGGTCGGGTCCGGTGCGGGCTCACCCGGCCGCGTCGCCCTCCCGGGCCAGGCAGCCGGGCCCGCGGCCGCGTCGGCGGCCGCGTCCAGCGGGGTGTTGCAGCGCACGCAGGCCGGCGCGCACGGCGGATTCAGGGTCGAACACGTCGTACAGGTCATACCGTCCGGCACGGGCTAGACCGTACCGGCCGTGGCCACCACTCCCCGGCGTACCGCGGCCACGGCGGCCCGCGCGGTCCCGGCCAGCTCGGTGCCGCCGACCGCGGCGAGCTGGTCGAGCAGGTCCAGCAGCTGCTTGCTCCAGCGGACGAAGTCACCCGCGGACAGCTCCTGCCCGGCCGACACGGACGCGCCGAGCACCCGGTCCAGCGGCTCGCCGCGGGCCCACCGGTACGCGGCCCAGGCGAAGCCGGAGTCGGGCTCCCGGGTCAGCGCCAGCCCGTGCCGCTGCTCGTCCTCCTCCAGCTCGGCCCACAGCCGCCGGGTCGCCTCGACAGCGCCGCGCACCGGGCCCTCGGGCAGCCGCACCGGCGCCTCGGCCTCCCGGCGCGACTCGTACACCAGCACCGACACGGCGGCGGCGAGCTCGGCCGCGGACAGCTCGTCCCAGACCCCGGCCCGCACGCACTCGGCGACCAGCAGGTCGGACTCCGACCAGATCCGGGCCAGCTGCCGGCCGGCGTCGGTCACCCCGCCGGCGTCGGCGCCGCTGCCGGCCAGGTAGCCGCGGGCGGTCAGCAGCGCGCAGACCTGGTCGAACGTGCGGGCGATGGAGTGGGTGCGGTTCTCCACCCTGGTGCGCAGGCTGGCCGTGTCCCGCTGCAGCCGGGCATACCGCTCGGCCCAGCGGGCGTGCTCCTCCCGGTCGGCGCAGCCGTGGCACGGGTGCTGGCGCAGCTCCCGGCGCAGCCGGGCGATCTCCTCGTCGTCGGCGGCCGGTGAGCGCCCCCGGCGCCGGCGCGGTGCGTCCTCCGGCCGCGCGTTGCGCAGCGTCGAGGCCAGGTCGCGGCGAGCCTGCGGCGAGCGGTGGTCGAAGTGCTTGGGCATCCGGACCCTGGCCAGCGGCTCCACCGGGGTGGGGAAGTCGACCGGGGACAGCCGGCCGGCCCACCGGTCCTCGGTGACCACCAGCGGGCGCGTCTCCCCGGCCGGGTGCACGCCCGGGTCGACCACGACCGCCATCCCGGACCGGCGCCCGCTCGGCACCCGGATCACGTCGCCGGGCCGGAGCCGCTCCAGCGACTGCTCGGCCGCGGCGCGCCGGGCGGCCGCGCCCTCCCGGGCCAGCGCCGACTCCCGCTCCTTGAGCCGCTGCCGGAGCGCGAAGTACTCGGTGAAGTCGCCGAGGTGGCAGTGCATCGACTCCGCGTAGCCGGCCAGCGCCTCCTGGTTCCGGTCCACCTGCCGGGCCAGCCCGACCACCGCCCGGTCCGCCTGGAACTGCGCGAACGAACGCTCCAGCAGCTCGCGCGCCTGCGGCCGGGACAGCTGCCGGGACAGGTTGACGGCCATGTTGTACGAGGGCCGGAACGACGAGCGCAGCGGGTAGGTGCGGGTCGAGGCCAGCCCGGCGACCTGCTCCGGGTTGACACCGGGCGACCAGAGCACGACCGCGTGCCCCTCGACGTCGATGCCGCGCCGGCCGGCCCGCCCGGTCAGCTGGGTGTACTCCCCCGGCGTCACGTCCGCGTGCGTCTCGCCGTTGAACTTGACCAGCCGCTCCAGCACCACCGACCGCGCCGGCATGTTGATGCCCAGCGCCAGCGTCTCGGTCGCGAAGACGGCCTTGACCAGGCCGCGGGCGAACAGCTCCTCGACCGCCTCCTTGAACGTCGGGATCAGCCCGGCGTGGTGCGCGGCCACCCCGCGCTGCAACCCGTCGACCCATTCCCAGTAGCCGAGCACGTCCAGGTCGTCCGGGGCGAGCTCGGCCGTGTACTCCTCCGCCACCCCGCGGACCTCCGCCGCCTCGGCCGGGGTGTTCAGCCGGAGCCCGGCGGCCACGCACTGCTGCACGGCCGCGTCGCAGCCGGCCCGGCTGAAGATGAACGTGATCGCCGGCAGCAGGCCGTCGCGGTCGAGCCGGTCGATGACGTCGACGCGGGCCGGCGGGCGCCAGCCGCGGGACCGGCCGCCGCGCCGCACCGGCTCGACGTACCGCTCCCGCTCGCGGACGTACCGGACGAGCTCGGGGTCGACCTCCTTGCCCGTCTCGCCGCCCCGGAACAGGTCGAAGAGCCGGGTGCCGACCAGCATGTGTTGCCAGAGCGGCACCGGCCGGTGCTCGTCGACGATCACCTTGGTGTCGCCGCGGACGGTGACCAGCCAGTCGGCGAACTCCTCGGCGTTGCTCACCGTCGCCGACAGGCTCACCAGCCGGACCGACGCCGGCAGGTGGATGATCACCTCCTCCCAGACCGCGCCGCGGAACCGGTCGGCCAGGTAGTGCACCTCGTCCATGACCACGTAGCCGAGGTTGTCGATCGCGCCGGAGCCGGCGTAGAGCATGTTGCGCAGCACCTCGGTGGTCATCACCACCACGGGCGCGTCGCCGTTGACCGAGTTGTCGCCGGTCAGCAGGCCGACCTGGCCCGCGCCGTACCGGTCGACCAGGTCGTTGTACTTCTGGTTGGACAGCGCCTTGATCGGCGTGGTGTAGAAGCACTTGCGGCCCTCGGCCAGCGCCAGGTGCACGGCGAACTCGCCGACCACGGTCTTGCCGGCCCCGGTCGGCGCGCAGACGAGCACGCCGAGGCCGTCCTCGAGCGCCTCGCACGCCTGGGTCTGGAACGGGTCGAGCTCGAACGGGTAACCGGCCGTGAAGTCGGTCAGTGCCGGCCGCTCCGCCCGCCGCCGGGCCGCCGCGTACCGCTCGGCCGGACTGCTCACCCTCCCAGCGTACGGACCAGGGCCACGCGCTACCCCGCTGGCACCCGGCGGGCGGCCAGGGCGCGGATGTCGTCCGGGATCAGGGGGGCGGCGACGAGCAGGGGCAGCAGGTCGGGCTCGCCGGTCAGGGCGCGGAACATCACCCCGATCGTCACCGGCGAGTCGGGCCGGTCGGTGACCGTGACCTCGTCGCCGGCGCGCAGCTCGCCCGGCCCCAGCACCCGCAGGTAGGCCCCGGGAGCGCCGTGCGCGGTGAACTCCTTGACCCAGCGGGCGCGCTTCATCTGGTCGGTGAACGTCGCGCACGGGATGCGCGGCGAGGTGACCTGCAGCACCACGGTGCCGACCCGCCACAGCTCGCCGACGACGGCGCCGGTCACGTCGACGCCGACCGTGGTGAGGTTCTCGCCGAAGAACCCGGCCCGGATGGACCGGTCGAGCCGGGCCGCCCAGACCTCGAGGTCCTCCCGGGCGTACGCGTAGACGGCCTGGTCGGGACCGCCGTGGTTGGGCCGGTCGACGATCGCGTCGCCGGCCACGCCGGAGGCGCCCCAGCCGGGGACGGTGACCGCGACCGGGCCGGCGGCGGGCATCTTGTCGATGCCGCTGCGGCCGCCCTTGCCCACGTACGGCTTCGGGACTCCCACGTTGACGGACTCGAGACCGGCCACGCGGTCGACCGTACGGTCTCCTCACGGCACGAGCACGCGCATTGCGGCCGGAACGCAGGTCGTGGTGACCGGAAGCACGCCGATCGGCTCCCCGTCGGCGTACGCGGGCAGGTCGGGCGCGTCCAGCGTGACCGTCGCGGCCCGATGGACGTGTACCTGCGGGTGCCGCACGTGCGTGCCGGCGCGGACCTGCGGCTTGAGCCGGACGAGCGTGGCCCTGGTCATCGCGTCGGCGACCACCACCTCGAACACGCCGTCGGTCAGGTCGGCGCCGGGGGCGATGAGCATGCCGCCGCCGTACCGGGTGCTGTTGCCGACCGCGACCAGCGTGACCTCCTGCTCGGTGGTGACGCCGTCGAGGGTGATCCGCATCCGGTGATGGCGCAGGTTCGCGATCTCCAGGTAGGCGGCCAGGTCGTAGCGCAGCGGTCCGCGCGGCCGGCGCATCCGCTCGGCCCTGGCCACCACCTGCGAGTCGAAACCGGCGTTGAGCACGCCCGCCCACCAGGTCCCGCGATCGGTCCGGCCGAGGTCGACGTCCCGGGTGCGGCCGGCGGCGATCACCGCGACCGCGTCGGCCGGGTCGGTGGGCAGGCCGAGGAAGCCGGCCAGGTCGTTGCCACCGCCGGCGGGCACGATGCCCAGCGGCACGCCGGTGCCGGCGACGGCCTGGACCACGCAGTGCACCAGCCCGTCGCCGCCGACCGCGACGACCGCGTCGACGCCGGAGCCGACCGCGTCGGTGGCCAGCGCCGCCGACTCGGCCCCGGACGCGCCGGACAGGACGACCACCCGGAGCCCGGCCGCGGCCAGTGCCGCCCGCACCGGATCGGCCAACCGCGCACCCCGGCCGCGACCGGCCCGCGGGTTCGCCAGCAGAGCCACCGTCGCCGCCACGGTGCGAACCGTAGCGGGCCGGCCGGTCAGCGGCGGGTCAGCGGCGGGGCGGGTCGAGCTCGGCCGGCTCGTCGACCGGCTGGACGCTCACGTCCAGCGGGGAGATCTGGTCGTCGGCCAGGTCGCCGAAGCCGGCCTCGGCCTCGCGGCGGGCCTTGCGCCGGTCGTGCAGCCAGGCCAGCAGGACCGACAGCTCGAACAGCATGCTCATCGGGATCGCGAGCATGCACATGCTGATCGGGTCCTGGCTCGGCGTCGCCACCGCGGCGAAGACGAAGATCAGGAAGATGGCGATGCGCTGCCACTTGATCAGCCGGGCCGCCGGCAGCACCCCGACCAGGTTGAGCATCGAGACCAGCAGCGGCAGCTCGAACGCGGCGCCGAACACGAGCAGCATCGAGGTGACGAAGCCGATGTAGTTCGGCACCGCGATGACCGCGACCGTCCCGCTGCCGGCCAGGTTGACCAGCAGGGTCAGCGCCTTGCCGATGGTGAAGTAGGACAGCACCGCGCCGGCCAGGAACAGCAGCGTCGCGCTGAACACGAACAGCGTGGTCCAGCGCCGCTCGTTGCGGCGCAGCCCCGGCGTGACGAACGCCCAGAGCTGGTAGAGCCAGAACGGCGAGGACAGGATGATCCCGCAGATCACGCCGACCTTGAGCCGGAGCACGAAGCCGTCCAGCGGCCCGAAGAACGCCAGCTGGCACTCGGACCCGTTGCTCGGGTTGAACCGCCGGTCCGGCGGGAGCGCGCAGTAGGGCTCCTTGAGCAGGTCGAGGATCTGCGGGTAGAGGATCCAGCCGATCACGGCGCCCAGCGCGACGAACAGCAGCGCCTTGATCAGCCGGCTGCGGAGCTCGGAGAGATGGTCGCGCAGCGACATCGTGCCGCCGCTGCCGTCATCGGAGCGCGGTCGGCTCCGGATGACGCGCCGCAGCACGTTCGGCACGGTCACTGCGCGACCTACCTCAGCGGGTCTCGGACGGCGGGGGGACGTGCATGGGGCGCTGCGGCGGCGCCTCGGCGACCGGCGGCGGCGTGGGGGCGGCGGCCGGCGGCGGGGTGGCAGTGGTCTCGCGCCGGTATTCCGCCTCGGCCTTGGCCTCGAGGTCGCGCGGCGCGGGGTCGTCCCGCAGGCCCTTGGTCTCGGCCTTGAGGATGCGGGCCGAACGGCCGACGGCGCGGGCCGCGTCGGGCAGCTTCTTGTAACCGAACAGCGCGAGGATGACGATCGCGATGATGATCAATTCTGGCGGACCGAGTCCGAGCATGGTGGGCCTGACCTCTCAGAAGACGACGCCGACATCGTACGACGCGAACCACGGAGGGCACCGTAGTCAGAATGGGCCGTCCGACCCCGGTCAGTCCGCCCGGTGCCGACCTTGGGGGGTCTGCGGCTGCAGCGCCTCGATGCACGGAAGTAGTTCGTCGCTGGCCCGCTCGACGGTTCGCTGCAGCCGCCTGAACTGGGAGAACAGTCCGTAGCCGAGGACGGCGAGGACGATCAGGGACACGCCGCCGACGGCCAGCCAGACGATCAGGACGACCACGGCGGCGACCCTACCGCCCCCGAGTTTTAGGGGGCCGGTCGCATCCCGGTCAGCCGTACGCGGCCAGCGCCTCGCTCGCCTCGGCCCGCACCTGCTCGACCAGCCACGCCGGGCCCACCACCTCCGCCGCCGGGCCGAGGCCGAGCACCAGCCGCCGCATCCAGGCCGGGTCGGCCGCGCGCAGCGTCACCTCGAGCCGGCCGTCCGGCAGCGGGCTCGCCGTCTCGCACTGGTAGTACTCGGCGACCCACCGGCCCGGCCGGTCCAGCCGCAGCGTGACCAGCGGATGCTCGGGTGCCGGCTGGTAGATGCCCTCGGACAGGTCGCGCGGGACCGCGTCGGCCGGCGGCGCGGACGGTTCGTCCAGGATCCCCACCGCGTCGACCCGGTCGATGCGGAAGAACCGCATCGCGCCGACCGAGCGGCACCAGGCCTCCAGGTACCACCGGCCGTCGGCCCAGCGCAGCCGGACCGGGTCGACGTCCCG
>Ga0079219_10000104_pt1 | contig 12502 bp, 10 predicted proteins | sample GAControl_FD_77074 | JGI IMG/M metagenome (GOLD analysis project Ga0079219, IMG submission 77074) | Agricultural soil microbial communities from Georgia to study Nitrogen management - GA Control | ecosystem: Environmental > Terrestrial > Soil > Agricultural land | place: USA: Georgia...
ACCAGATTTAAGTGGTTTTGGATGGCTTTAAGCGATTTCATCTCTATACGCTCTCTTTCTTCACTGGGGACATCCCAGCAGCTGGAACAAATCACATTGGTTGAAGAGCAGGTTTTCCCTGCCGTGGCCTTGAGCGCAAACTTCTTACCTGCTTGCAATCACCGGGCAACAATGCCCTGCGCACTAAAGGGAATCCCCCCAACTGTGGTCACTGGAATCAAAGTTCCGTCATTTTGAATCCGATAACCCTGAACACGGCCCGCGTTGATAGGCGCTGGGAGTAGCGGCGGAGAATGCGCTATCAAGGCGAATGGAGTCACTACATAAAGGAACCTGCCGTCTGGCGTTACGTCCATATCGATCGGGCCGCTGAAAGCCCCTCCGCTGGAAGCAATACCCTGGAGCGACAGTTCGCCCTGCTGCGATACCGCAAAGATGGAAATTGTCCCGCTGCCTGTATCGCCCGTATAGGCAAAACGGCCGTTGCGGCTGAACCGGATCCAGCAGCTTCCCGTCCTGTTACTGGGAATGGCATGGCTGATCGTTTGCAGAGACCCATCATGCATCAGGCGATAGCTGGACATTGTTGAAGCATTGGGCACGCCCATGCGGCGCCCGTTGACCGTAATAACATCAATCTCCGTGACAGCCAGAACATTATCCTCGCGGAACGCCGCTCCAAAAGGAGTGGGGTTGTTTGAAGGAATAGTGCTCATGGTTCCCAGGGTGCCGTCTGACGCTACAGAAAAGACATCGATTCGGTTGGTGAACATCTCAGTTACCACCAGCGTGTCACCGCTGGGACTGAATAGGATTTGAGAAGAGCCGGTGTCTACACCGATTGCCTTGTTTGAGTTTGCAATCGGATCTAATTCCCCGCGGGAGCCAAGGCGAAACCCGGCAATATTGGCTGTTCCACCAATGGCATGGTCCGGACTTTCGCCTTCATTCAATACATAAACGATGCCCCTGTGCTGGGCGATGCTGACCGGAAAAGTGCCTCCGCTCGCAGTTTTGCTCAGCAGCTGCAATCCTGTGCGGGTAACCCCAAGCACGGATATCTCATTGCTGCCGGCATTCGCCACAAGAAGAAACCGGCCGTCAGCAGTCATGGACATTGCGTCCTGAGACTGAAGCGGGTCTGGACCGGGATTGGGAGGCAACGGCGGCGGAAGAACACCTACGCCGCTCCCCCGCCCCTGCGTAGAGACTTCCTGCAGGCGCGTAAGCGAGCCATCTTCAGCCCGCTGGAAGACTATGACAGTGTTATCGGCGGCCGCATTTGTCATTACATAGACCCGGCCTCGTTCGGCATCATCTCCATCAAATGCAACGGCTTTCACTGCCGGTGAAACCAAACTGAATATCACAGCTATGGCAGTCAAAGTCGTCCGAAAAACTGTAGTTGCTTTCATGTTTTCTCCTTGTATGAGCGTTAATGGTTCACCAATGAATCCTTGTATAAAGCGGGCTGATGTTGGGACTTGTGGTGATGTCGCGGGTATTCCGAGCATCACAGCAAGTGCTGGAGATGAAATATCTGTTGTTGAACGCTTCGTCACCGGCTGAGACCGCGCTCGGGGGCATTGGCGGGAGCCGGAAACGACAAAGGCGGCACGTCACTTGCTCCTCTCCTTTCACAGCAAAGGCTCGGCGCCCGCTGTAGTCGCTGGACCTGCGGCGATAGACCCAAAAAGGGCCTTGTTAAAAAGGATCCGAGACGCGAGAGGAATTGTCCGGCCTGTTGCGCACCATCGCGAGTTTCGCTTGCAACTTAGCTGACCGTCATTCAAGAACCTGAAGCAACTTTTGTATATCTTTGGGAAGATGAGCTCTAAAGACCAACTGCTTATATGATTAAAGTACAAAAACACGCCAACATGAGATCTGGAGTGGGTGCTTGGTCCAAAGCTCTATGCCGTCCACTCGTCTTACACGGTCGTTGAGCAGGCTTCCCAAAATAGTCTAAAAATCCACTAAACCTGTCACAAAGCCGCCCGCTACCTAGTCTTAGCTATTAATGGATAAATTCGAGGAGCGCCTTAGTCTGCTTTTTCCGGCTCGATCTTACGTCGGCGGGCAAGCAATGGATTCATAAAAGAATCCAAGGCTGATGTTTAGCTCTTCAACAATACACAGGAGATCGAATGGGTACCCTAGCAGATAACTATCACAAAGAAGCGAAACCGGCGATGTTTCTGCGCTTCGCCCCGTGGATAAGCCGGCTCCCACTTGTGGCTGCCACAATCATTTTTACCGCGATCAGCTCCAAGTTTCTCATTGACCCGGTCCACACAGCAGCGGAGCGAGGCATAATCTTTGCTTCAGGAGTGGGCATCACAATAGGGCGAATCGGCTTTGGAGCATTTCCTCTGGCCTTTGCAATCATTACTTTAAGCTGTCTCATTTCTAAACAGCGTCTGCTCGCCGGAATTTATATAGTGCTGACCGTAGTCACCATTGCGCTTCTTGTCAGGGTTGCGGGCATGATCGCCGATAACTCTGTGAAGGAGAGCATGCGGGTGTTGATACCAGAGATTGTACTGATGGTTATCTCTGTTGTAGCCCTCAGTGTGGAATTGCGCAGACGCCATTATGAGCCGGCAATTGAATCCGCAGATTGAAAGCAGGTCTCGATCCGCGTTTCCAGCTGTTCCATGTCCAATCAACGCATGATGCTTTATGATTTGGAGCAAATCGGTCTTTTCTACCAGTCGTTATCTCAATGGAATGCAGGAAGGCTTTCACGACTTTAAATCCTTTAACACCAAGCACCTCACAAAAGCTCCTTCAGCTATTTGAATGACTCATCTTCTGCCGGGTTTGATCATGCTGGAATTGAAGAGGATAGAGAACTGCAAAGTAGCCTCACTAAAAAAGGAGCGGTAATGAAAAGTGAAAGTGCCTTTACCATGGGCAATACTAACCACACACTCTGTTCTTTGATTCTGATTCTATTCCTGATAATCATTGCTGCAGCGCCAAAATCAATGGCGCAAACTACCATCGGGCCCATGCCTATTACCCCCGCGCCACTTCCACTAACCTCCAATGGACCGCCTATTGATCCCCAAAAGGGTTACCTTGTGCAAGAGCTCGGAGATGGCCTGTTTTTTCTGACTGATGGTGGCTATCAGTGCATGTTTCTTACTACCGGCAAGGGAGTTATCCTGGTCGATGCCCCACCGGACATAGGTACCAACATCATTAAGGCGATTCGCGAAGTCACTTCTGAACCAGTTAAATATGTTGTATATAGCCATTCTCATGCCGATCATATCGGCTCAGCAGGCCTGTTCCCCAATGCGACATTTATTGCGCAAAAGGAAGCCGCGGAGCTCATTGTGCGGGACAATGACCCTAACCGTCCTGTTCCGCAGATCATCTTTGACCGTGAGTTCACCCTTCGCTTGGGGCACCAGGTGCTGCAGCTGAAGTATTTTGGCCCCAACCATACGCACGGCAATGTCTTTATTTATGCCCCCAAACAAAAGGTCCTAATGCTGGTTGACGTCTATTTTCCAGGATGGTCAATGGTGGAAAGCTTTAGTTTCACAGGTGTTACCGATTTGCCGGGCTGGGTGGCGGCACAGGACATAGCGCTGACTTACGATTTTAAATATTTCGTCGGCGGACACTTGAACCGCCTGGGAACAAGGGAGGACATGGAAGTCCAGAGAGAGTATGTCACTGACTTGCGCCGCAATGCAGTGAATGCTTTAAGCACCATCACTCTGGAGTCAATCGCCCGCGTTACCGGCGTTCAGAACTCATGGTTCCTGTTCAGTTCTTATCTAAGCGCACTGGCACAGTCATGCACTGACGCGACGTTGGCCAAATGGAAAGACCGTTTGGGCGGCGCCGATATCTTTACATGGAGTCATTGCAATCAAATCATGCAATCACTTCGCGCCAATGACGGGTTTGCCATAGACAGGCCACCCGTGCCAGTCCCATGACGTAATACGTACGCGAGCACACCACGGTTAATTCCCGGCACTCATTCCCTCACGGGTTTGCATTCCGGGGTGGGTTAACTCGAAAATGCCCGGCGAGTGCACGTTCTCCCGTGCGCTCGCCAGGTAAACCCCAAGCTTGTATCACTACTCTATAGGCTCCAAAGCGCGAACCCTGACATCCCTGGGCCAGATAAATGCCACCAGCACGCGCTCTAAAAAGCGGCAACTAGAACCTGCAGCCCCTAAGCGGAAACGTTCCTACAAGGACAGCCAAGCTTCTTCGTCAAATCGAGCGGCACTACCGTCTTGAGCGCAATTGATCCTGGCTGCACGGCTGGAGCATCTGGCGCCGTTGAGAAGCTTGTAAGGAGGCTTAAAAGAAATCCGACTAATTCTTAAAGCTCCCTTTGTGTCTGGCGGTATTTCAACCCTTGGCTGATAACGGGCATATCCGCGCCACTTCACAGCTCATTCATTTGCTGTACCAGCATCTTCATGGAAGAAAGGAAGAAAAAATGAAAGCAATGACATTGGTTTTAAATCGAGCGATATTTTGCATCAGTACTTTCTGTCTGACTCTGTTTTTCTTGGCTGGTAGCGGACTGGCCGAAGAAGGTCAGAAAGAAACGCATCAGCCCGGCAGGGTTTATGTGATGAACAATCGGGCCACAGAAAACACGCTTGTCGTATTTCAACGTGCTGATGATGGAACGTTGAAGATTATTCAAGAGGTGTCCACTGGGGGCCGTGGTAGCGGTCCGGGAGAGTTGCCGGCTCCTTTTCCCAAAGTTCCTGCGGGAAATTCGTTGGCGACCCAGGATGAACTGGTGATGACCGAAGACGGCCGATTTTTGCTCGCCGTGAACGCAGGCAGCGACGACATATCAGTATTTGCAATTACTGATGACGGGGCGGAGCTGGTCAATAAGGTACCCTCAGGAGGCACGGTGCCGCTTAGCATCGCCATTCATAAAGACCTTGTTTATGTAATGAATGAAGGCGAGCTTGCACAAAACGTTTTCGGGTTTGCGCCGGTTATCGCCGGATTTACCCTTGACCACAAAGGCAGGCTGCGTGCCATCCCCAATTCAAAGCGAGTGACCGGGCTGCCAGATTCAAGTCCGGGCGATATAGCCTTTAGTCCTGACGGAGAATGGCTGATCATTACGGACAAATTTGCCAACACTCTGATCCACGTCCTGCACGTGGATGAAGATGCAACTACGCACGAAGTTGGCAGTTACGCCGCCAATATTCCATCTCCATTTGGGATCGCCTTCACCCACCGGAGGACCCTCGCCATAGTCGAGGCCAATGCCACAGTGGTGGATGGGCGCCGGGTGGGCGTCACGAATGGGTCGAGCACATCAACCTATCGGCTTACCGATAATGGCACTCTTGAGCCTATCAGCGTTGCTGTACCTACTGAACAGACCGTGGCATGCTGGGTTCGCTTTACTCCTGACGGTCGTTTCGCCTATGTCACAAACACCGGCAGCGGGACAGTTTCTTCTTATCGGGTCTCACGGGATGGCCATTTATCGTTACTGGAGTCAGTAGCGGCGGATGCAGGCTCACCCTTCAGCGAGCCGACTGACGTAGCCATAACGCCAGATGGCAGGTTTCTCTACATAATAAGTTCCATGGGCGGAGAGAAGGCATTCATACTTCCCATTCCGTCCAATGCGGGAGAGGTCAGGGGATTTCGCATCGGCGAAGACGGATCTTTGACGCCAGTGGTCACAGTCTCCGGATTTCCAATCTCCATCGCGGGCCTGATTGTTCAATAGCGGAAACAGACTGGCCAGGGGACGGGAAATAAACCCGTCCCCTTACCCCGCCGATTCATTTCAAAACCGGTTTATCTGTTATGCGGCAAGGCCGCGAACAGATTTCATAAATGTCTGTAGGGCCTTGCCAATCTCATGGGGAGAGTCTTCCTGGAGGAAGTGCACCCCTTTGACTGTAATTTCGGTCTGGTTCGGCCAGGTTCGGCAAAATTCCAGAGTGCTGCCCCTGATGATAGCTCCAGGATCTCCCGCAATAAGCAGCTTGGGTATTGAGCTCTGAGACATCGCTTTCCCATAGTTTTCTATGATCGCCGTAACGTCAGCCGGCTCGCCCTCAATCGGGATCTGGCGCGGCCAGACCAGCGTTGGCAGCCGGGAATCCTTAGTGGAAAACGGTGCCCGGTAGGCGGCCATTTCCTGATCGCTCAGTTTTCGCAATATGCTTCGCGGCAAGATTCCTTCCACAAAGAAGTTTTCGTCGAAGATCATCTGTTCGCCTTTTTCTGAACGCAACGCGCGGAAAAGGCCGCCGGCTTCGCCAAAATCTTCCCACCGCCGAGGTGAGACAAGGGCCTCCATGTAAGCGATCCCCTGGATCTGCTTGGGGAAACGTGTTGCTCTGTGAAACCCCAGGGCAGAACCCCAATCATGTATCACCAGGGTCACGTTGCTCGTCAGGTTCAAGGCCTCAAACCAGGCATCCAGATAACGCGCATGATCAACGAACCGATACGATTTTGTCGGTGACTTCCCAGACTGCCCCATCCCTACCAGATCGGGAGCCAGACATCGGCCATAGTTGCTGAGATAGGGGATAATATTGCGCCAAAGGTAGGAAGATGTCGGGTTCCCATGGAGAAATACGATCGGGTCCCCCTTTCCAGTATCGACGTAACTCATCTCCGTATCCAGAACGGCGAGGCGCTTTCTCGGATGAGAATCAGTCGAGTTGATCAGAGCATCAGTCATCGTTTTCATTTCTCCTTTTGCTATCTCAATTGGATAGATTTTTGAACTCTTCACACTTCCTTACATCAAAGTAGGCGCCACACGATCGCGATACAGTTCGCGAATGGTTGCCGCTACCAGGTCCGGATCGTCACACATAGGAAAGTGATTGCCCTGGCTCACCACCACCTGGCGAGCATCTCTGTACAATCGCTTCCAATGCGGTTGAAATCCAAGCGGATCGTTACGTTCGCCGAAAATCGTGGTCAATGGGAGCTTCCGAAATGGCCCGGTTAGAGCGCGGTCCAGTTGGTCGTAGATGGTTTGAGATTTACGCGCGTCGCGCAAATAGCTATGGAAAGCGCGAAGCCCCTGACGTCCAACGCCATCGTAAAATGCCTTTCGGCTGGCTTCGTCCAGATGGCGTCCAACGCCAAAGGGGCTGGAGGTAACTTTCATCAATAATCCACTCCAGGCGCTGAATTCTCTCATTACCGTGCTGCCCATCAATGTAAGCATGCCGCGGAAAAGCGGGCCGGAGGGTTTCCACGCAAAGGCATTCACGGCGCAAAGACCCCGGATTCGTTCAGGCATCCGTGCGGCGCCGGCAATCCCAGATGCTCCGCCGAGATCGTGAAAGATGAGCGTGATGTCGTGGAGGTTAAGAGTCTGGATTATAGCAACGAGAACGCGCGAAGCCTTTTCCAGGCTAATGTTGCGTGAGGGCAGACGATCGCTTTGTCCAGTTCCTGGAGCATCAAAACAGATGCAACGAAAGTCGGGAGACAGACGCAATATGACGTCGCGCCAGATGAAAGACCACAGGCCCGTATGTACGAACAAGAGAACCGGACCCCGCCCGACATCGGTGACGGCGATCTTCGAGCCTTCAACTTCCAGGGCTGTCGTTTGAAATGGCCACACACTTTGCGGAAGCCATTGCGGCCGTTGAAGTGACGCTGCGGGAAAGACCGATGGATCATGCATGGTCAGGGTCCCGGGCGAACTAGCCAGTTGAGATTGCAGGTTGTTCATCCGATTTCTCCTTACAGTTGTTGGTTGTTACTTGTCATATCATTAGATGACTAGCATTAAGTCGACTAGTCATGTAAATTGCCAAAAAAATTTACTCTTCTGCTCGCACCAGTTCCAGCAAACGGATAAGTTCGTCCAGATCGGAATCGGTAAGCCGGCGTAGCGCCTGGTTTGCCTGGCTCTTTAAGGGGGCATCAAGTTCGCTAAGCAGATCGAGTCCGGCCTTGGTGACATAACAAAGTACCTGCCGCCGGTCGTCGGAAGGGCGCTCGCGGCGTACCAGCTTCTTTGCTTCAAGGCGGTCGAGTAATCTCGTTATGCCCGGCGTCTGCTCAATCATTCTTTCAGCAATATCCAGGGTTGGGAGGCCATCCGGGCCGGCACCCCGTAAGATCCGCAGCACGTTATATTGTTGTGAGGTAATGTCATGCTGCTCAAATACCCATGCACCAAACCGGCGCACGTAAGCCGTGGCATGGAGCATGCTCACTACTGCTTCCTGCTGCCGCGAAGGACGCGACGATTTATACTCTAGCTGTTCGGCTACCTGGGTTTTTCCTTCCCTCATTTAGTTTACATTATCTATCAATAATTGATATGTCAAGTATATTCGTGAGCTGATTTCACTGAGCTGAATGGCTGTCCTCAAACGGCTCTCTGAGCCCATCTACCCGGTTGGGGATTGACCTTGCTTTGGTAGTCCTAGAAAAGTAGGAGGTGCGTCATTTCTGGTCAATAAAAAAGGTTAAATGCTGGAGAGGTCAAAAATTTAGCCACTCTGTAGAAGGCAAAGACTTGCCTTCCCCAGAACGGTGCTTCCCTCTTCAAAAAAATTATTGCGCGATGATGCCCTGAACGCTGATTGGGAAACCAGTTGCGTTTGCAACCGGAGATAAAGAGCCATCTTCCTCAATTCGATACCCCTGAACCGTTCCAATGAGTGAACTCAAGACATAAAGGTATTTTCCATTACGGGTGATAGAGAGATCGATTGGCACACTTTTCGGTCCGCCTGTATCTGCTGCAATTTCCTGGTATAGCGTCAGTTCTCCATGCCGCGATACTCGAAACGAGGAGATGGTGCCGCTGCCCGTATTTGAAACATACGCAAAACGGTCATCTGGGGTAATCCGAATCCAACAGGCCGCGCTTTGATGGTCTGGAACAGCAACGCTGACTGGCTCAAGACTATTGTCTCTGATGCGATAGGTTGACACGGTGGCCCCATTGATTACAGGTATGCGAGGCACCCTCTCATTGGTTTCAGTGACAGCCACAATATGGTCTTTTCCAAATGAAACGCCAAAGGGTGTGTGGTTGTTGGAAATCAGCTGAACATGTTCACCCGGCAATCCATCGTCGGTCATGCGGAATACATCAATCAGGTTTGCAAGTCTTTCCGTGATCAGAAGCAGGTCGCCATCCTTGTTGAATGCCACCTGGGCTGGGGCTGATCCAGGAACACCTGCGCTTCGGGTCGAATTCGCGATCGGATGCAGTTTTCCGGCAACGTCCAGGGTAAATCCATTGATATTTGGATTTCCATGCGAGTTTACGACATAGACAAGGCCGTGATGGAATGAGACGCTAACTGGAAAATCCCCCCCGCTAGCGACTTTATCAACAAGACTCAGGCCTTCAGCCCTAACTGCGAGCACTGAAAGCTCATTGCTTCCCGGATTGACTGCGAGTAAAAATCGATGATCAGGAGTGGCAATCAGAGCGTCCTGCGAATCCAATGGGTTCGGTCCGCCGATCGGTGGCGGAAGTGGAATTGGACCACTGCCCAGACCGCCGGTTGATACTTCCTGCAGACGAGTCAATGTTCCATTTGCAGCCCGGTCCAGCACCACAACTGTGTTGCCTTCTGCCTGATTCGTTAATACATAGACCTTGCCGCTGCCAGAGCCCTCGCCAGAATCATCTTCACAATATGCGGCAATGCTTGAGAGGCATGGCACCGCCAAAAAGATCATTACAGCCAAAGCGAACCGATGCAGAAAACTTCTCTCTACTTTCACGGCGTGTTCCTTTCTTGCGGCATGATCAGACCGCTTTAGCGATTCATATAACCTCATGGCATTTCCCCTGGGGGTGGAGGAGGGACTGGGGGAATTCCACCCATTCCCTCCTGTTTGCGGGGGAAAGTAGCAGAAGCTAGCGAACGACGATGCCTTGGATGGTTATCGGAAGACCTCCGGCAATGCCCACTGGCGTCAAGGAGCCGTCGGGCCGAATCCGAAATCCCTTGACCTCACCGCTGAACGAAGCCAGGACATAAAGGAATTTGCCGTCACGTGTTATGCCTAAATCAATCGGTACGCTGGCTACACCGCCTGTATCCGCGCTGCCCAGCAAAGTCACCTCGCCATTTTGCGAGACAGCAAACGAAGATACTGTTCCGCTGCCCGTATCACCTGTAAATGCGAAGCGACCATTGGGAGAAAAGCGTACCCAGCAGGTTCCGGTCTTATTTACGTTTACTGCTCTGCTGATCGGGATGAGTCCGCCATCGTCCGTCATTCTGTAAGTTGACAATGTGGCCCCATTGGGAGAACCAACGCGATGTCCGGTGTCATTGCCTTCAGTAATCGCAACAAGATTATGCCGCCCAAAATCCACAGCCAGCGGAGTAGGGTTATTGGCGTCGATCGTGGTTCTCTCTTCCAGAAGACCGCTTTCACTCACACCAAATACTTTGATGAGCTTGGTGAACATCTCAGTGATGACCAAGTACTTCCCGTCAGGAGTCATCGCAGCTTCTGAAGGCCCAGAGTCAGGCGTGCCGGTGATTTTTGTTGAATGGGCAATTGGGTGCATTTTTCCTGAGCTGTCCAGCGTGAACCCGGTCATATTGGGAACGCCGCCAAAGAATTCATCCGGGCTCTCCCCTTCATTCAGCACATAGATAAGATTTTTATGGTGGGCAATGCTGACCGGGAAATTACCGTTTGTAGGTACTCGATCAACCAGCTGCAATCCATGCCGGCTTACGGCAAATACAGATACATCATTGCTGCGTGAGTTCACAGCAAGTAGAAAACGTCCGTCATCCGTGAGGACAAGCCCATCCTGTGAATCCAGCGGATTGGGTCCTGGGCCGTCACCAAATCCAGGAGGCAGTTCGCCGGGACCGCTGCCTCGTCCGCCGGTGGCAACTTCTTCAACACGCGTCAATGCGCCATCTGCGCCGCGGTGATATGCCACTACCGTGTTTCCCTGAACAAGGTTGGTTAGAACATACACCGCACCAGCATCATGATCGTCTTCTGCAGCTGCGTTCATGCCTCCAAGGAACAAAAACAAGCAACCAGTCACAACGACCAGTGCCAACCGATGCGTGAGAGATCCTACCGCTTTCATATATTTTCCTTTCTCGCGATCATCTTGCCGGATCGCTTGATGCTGATAGTGGCTGCTTTGCACCCAGAGCAGACCCGTTGGGCCCGCCGTCTAAAGAGCACAACCCACGCGAAAGGGCATTGTCTGAGACTGTTGTTGCATTCTTGAATGCGCCGATTCATAACTTTTCACACTGCGGCGCAACGGGTCATTCAAGTATCTGAAGTCCCGCGGCTCAGATGGTTGAGATAAAAGGGTTTAAAACTCGAATGGCACATTTTGCTGACCGCGAGGGCTGGAAATGGGAAAGCAGCAGCAAAGTTCAAAAAAAATCCCTGGCGATTTTTTATCGCCAGGGCAAGTAAGAGAAGATGAGCTACTTTTTTGAACAACCGTGCGAAAGAAGATCACACTTATGAGAAAAACCTCTCGACTGACTGGGGTCAATACGTTCTTATTTATATTTTTTCTTTATTAACGCTTCAAGGCCGGCGACACCGCCATTCCTGAAGTGAACAATCATTGATCCGGCGTCCTTCCGTATTTCCAGGAAATCACATAAAACCAAGAATAACTCCTTGGGAATTTCGATTCGTAACCCTTCAGGCGACAAAGCAAAATACGAGCTCCTGGCATTTGCTGAATTGGATCCCATTATGGGCACAAGAGAGGCCATGAAATCTCCTTCTGGAAAGCTGATGCTTTTGCTATGGATACTTTCCACTCGTGGTTTCTTCTTCGTTATGCCAGACAACCATCCATACCCGATTGTGACAGTTTTTTTATGAAACCATCACATTTATTGGTCTGATGTACGATTTCTCAACGATATACAGCGGGTTAAAGCGCGCAGGCGCGCAGGACCATACATTGCTCATCTTTGCACGGATAACAGATCGGTTTCGTATTGAAAGTTTTTATACATGGGCGGAGTTGCCACCGTGGCCGTCGCTATTTTATGCAGCCAGCGCAGAAGTTCGCGACGCAAACAGCCTTTCCAGATATTTTGTATCCAGATGCCCCTGCACAAATTCAGGGTCCTCAAGGACACGCTTGTGCAGAGGGATGGTAGTGCGGACGCCTTCAATCTCAAACATCTCCAAGGCGCGACGCATGCGCATAATCGCCTCATTACGGTCCCGTCCGTGAGTAATCAACTTGGCAATCAAAGAGTCGTAATACGGAGGAATGGTGGCCCCGGCATATGCCGCCGTATCAACACGTACACCGTTCCCGCCGGGCATGCGAAATGTCTTGATGGTCCCTGCTGATGGAGTGAATTTTTCCGGGTCTTCAGCATTAATGCGGCATTCAATTGCGTGTCCGTAATGGTTGACTGCGGGTAGTATCTCGGCAAGCTTAGCGCCGTTCGCCAACAGGATCTGCGCCTTTGCTATATCAATTCCAGTAACCATCTCCGTCACAGGA
>Ga0079219_10000107_pt1 | contig 12306 bp, 10 predicted proteins | sample GAControl_FD_77074 | JGI IMG/M metagenome (GOLD analysis project Ga0079219, IMG submission 77074) | Agricultural soil microbial communities from Georgia to study Nitrogen management - GA Control | ecosystem: Environmental > Terrestrial > Soil > Agricultural land | place: USA: Georgia...
CGGCAAAATGCACGACGCGGCATCGCCCACGGTGGGCCAGCCAGGAGGCGAAGGGATAGGAGTCCATGTGTCGGAAACGGGGTCGTAAATTTCTCCCTTGGTCGTATCGCCTACATCGCCGCTCTGCTCGCCGCCGATAAGGATGACGCGGCCATCTTTAAGCACTCCGGAGGCATAGTATCGCCGCCAGAAGCTCATATCTTTTAGCGTGGACCACGTCCCCTGAACGTAACTTCCGTTGCTGTCAGGCGTCAAAGCATGCCAATGCTTTTCCGCCTCTTCCTGCACCATCACTCTGCCGTCCGTAAGCAGAATCATCGTGCTGGTATTAAAACCCGGCTGGTTGACCAATGCTTGCCATGTACCTGCCACAATCCACCTCCGCACATTTGTAAGTGCGCGAGGGGAATTGATCGTTACAAGTTAAAATCAGCCTTCTGCGGGCACGGCAGAGACGGTGAAATCTACTCACCCACGCGGGCGCGAATGCTGGACATCCTCACAACGTCGTTGACAGCCGGTCAGCGATCTGCGCGGCGGGAACAGAGTCATGCTGCCCGACGACGATTCCAGCCAGTCCGGGCGATGAAAAACCGGCCACGTCCAATCCATATTCGGCGTTACGCAGATGGGCCGCCTGGTAGGGCCTAGACGCCCCAGAGCTTACAGAATTTGGCAGTAGAAAAATCGAGGTCTCCACGGCGCCGGTCTTAAAAACAAAATGCGCGTATTCTGTGCCGCGCAGATTGCACAGGCGCACTTTCTCCAGAGCAGCCCCTTCCGGCGTGATAGAAGAGAGCAGGTTTTTCCGCTGCGGAAATTGCGTCTGCATAAAACGCGCTACTTCCTCGGGCTTGCGCTCCCAATCCGGATGGCGCTGCAGAACCAGGTCCTGATAGTGATCACTGGCTGCTGCCAGAGCCATATTTCTCTGCGACTGATGCACGTAAAGCCTGGGAAGAGCGATGGACACGAACATTACAAGCGCCAGCACTGCGGCTACAGAGGCCGCCCGCACCACGGTGAGTTGCGGCAGGCGTTTCCACCATGGCGCTGCGATGCGTGCATGAACGCGGCCCAGCACCGCCGATACGTCCGGCGTTTCTTCAAGCATGGCCGTTCGCAACGCGTTATCCAGATCGCTTTCCGCGCGGATCCTGGCAGCGCATGGCGCGCATTCCCGCAAATGCAGTTCCAGCGCGGCCCTCTCCTCACCCGGCAGCTCACTGGAGAGATAGAGCGGCAGAATTTTATATACCGTATCGCAATTCATAAATTCCCTTCGGCGGCCATGGCGCGCGCCTGAAGCACGGTGCGCAGGCTGGCGCGGGCGCGGCTCAGGCGGGACATCACCGTCCCCTGCGGCACCTGCAGCAGGTCCGCGATTTCGCGGATCTCAAAACCTTCAATCACCGCCAGATGCAGGACTTGCTGATGTTCAGAGGTAAGCCGGGCAAAGGCCTCCCGCATCTCCTGGCTGGCTGAAATTTTTTCAGGCGCGGCAAGCGTATGCTCCTGCTCTTCCACCTGGACCTCAGGGTGCTGGCCGCTTCGCCGCAGGCGCTTGTAATGCAGGTTGGTCAGGATGCGAAAAAGCCAAGCCTTGCAATTGGTGCCACGCTCAAACTGGTGGAAGTTACGCCACGCCAGAAACAGCGTCTCCTGGACCAGGTCTTCAGCGCGCGCCTTTTCTCCCGCAAGGCGCAGTGCGTAGCGCAGCAGTCCCGCCGCATGCGGAAGCGCAACATTCTCGAACTCTGAGGCACGGTCCTCTGCCATGGCTGATTCATGCGCTGGAAAGAAACCGACTTTACCCAGCCCCATTAGAATACCTTCCTTCTCTGGCGGCGATCAGCCCTGGACATCCGGTTGCCGGCTATTTGCTAGAAGGCATGTCGTGCCGGTTTTCATCCCTCACAGGCAAAAAATAAATTTGTGCGGATAGGTGGAATGGAAACGCCCTGGCAGCAATTGTGTAGTGGTGGGAACAGAAATAACTGTTACCTCACCAGGGTCGCAAAACGGCCCCCGGAGACGGTATCTACTCATTCATTTTTATCAATTTATTCAGGGAGAAATATCATGAAGCAAATTCTTATACGATCACTCTCACTTGCCGTGCTGGCAAGCTCCATCTCGGCTTTCGCGGCCTCTGATCCATCCAAAGCGGCGTCCTCAAAGGACGAAAAGACGATGACAACCTGCGCGCCGGACTCCGCCGCCAGCATGCAAAAAGCAGACAAAAAATCCATGCGCGAAAAAAAGAAAATGGAAAAGAAGATGAAGAAAGACCATGACCAGAAGCAGGACGACTACGACCCGCTGCTGGGAATTTATGGGTGACACGCGAGCCGGCCGCTGTGGCGACGCGACGGCCGGCCCCTGCGCTATTTCAGAACTCGTAAAAGATTCCAGACACAACCGCATTGCTCAGCACACCCCCAAGGCCCTCTATGAAAACTGAACCTGACCGCGCTATAGCCACATGGATACCCGCCAAGCTCATTCGCTATGCTCCCATCCCCTTACGTTTAATCGTGGGCTATGGCTTTATGACGCACGGCTACGCCAAAATTGCGCACGGACCGGACCGTTTTATCGGCGTGTTACATGCTCTTGGCATTCCCTTGCCGGGGCTGATGGGTTGGCTAACGATCCTGGTTGAGCTTGCCGGCGGATTGGCCGTACTGGCTGGAGCTTATGTCTGGATAGCGAGCGTACCCATGGCTGTGGTCCTGTTGGTGGCGATGTTTACTGTCCATCTCCCTTACGGTTTTAGTTCAATCAAACTTCAGGCGGTGACGGCTGCCGGCGCTCAATTTGGACCACCCGGCTACGAAGTTGTCCTCTTGTATCTTGCGTGTCTGGCAGCGCTGGCATTAGGAGGCCCGGGACCATTTGCTGTGGATGGACGAATCGGCAGATCAAGGATGAGCTGATACGTAAGGCGCTTTCTGGAAAGCGCAAAAGCGAGGTGTCAGGGCCTGGTTAATTTGTCATGTTCTCCCAACTTTTGGCCCCAATCCTCTCACCACAGACTCCATAGGCACACGTAAAATTCGGCAGATGCGCAACAGGGTGCGCAGAGTGATTGGCCTGCCTGCCTCAATACGCTGCCAGTAGCGAACGAAGCGCGGCTATGTTTATCACTCGCGATGATCTGCGCGATGAGTATTCGCACAAAGTCGAGAATGTGCCATTCCGAGGCCGAACCACAGTGCCGATTTTCCCTGACGTAAGCGTTGGCGAGGCCGAGGAATCTGCTCTGGGGGAATTGATCATTCCTGCTTCCGTTTTGCAGTAGCGGAGCCGATCCCTCCCTTCGCACATAAAATCGTGGAATCTGCAGGCGGCAACAGCTGTGCTCGGTTCGGGATAGCGTACCGCTCGGAAGGAATTCCACCACGGTGTAAATGTACCGTGGTGAAATAAGCAAACACATCGTACAGTGCCTTGCGCATGACCTATCGGCAAGAGCACATCAGTCCTTATCCTCCATTTCAACCTGCGCCAATGCTTCGGAATGCGGCAGAAGAACGCTTTCTATTCATCCTGGTGATTGTTATCTGGACGGGGTTGGGGCTGATGCTGTGGATGAAACGGCGAAGGCGGAAATAAGAAAACCAATTCTTATACAGAGAAAAGCCCAGAAAATGCCCTCCCGATCCACGCAATGGCCATGAACAGTAGCCATTGCGTGAAGTCACCTCACGACAGAAGCGGCAGCTCACTGAACGTTTACATTTCTGGTAACGCGATAGAGCCTACCCTTCACGTCCCAGGCCTGGAGCACCAGAATGTATCCGCCTTTGGCTGCGTTGATTGTCTGATGGAAGGTTGGTCCAAAAGACTCCCCAACCTGGCGGCCGTTCAGGTAAACCTTGATGGCACTGATCGCCGCGGTATTGAAGTCAACATGGGCAGAAACAAGAAATGGCGAGGTCACGTCATCGCCATCCTGCGGACTATCCGTGGAGAGAACAGGCGTACAGATGTTTCCCTTAGGCGGGCAGCCACCATCAAAAAACGCCTTGAAGTTGACGCTGTTCTTATAGACCTTGCCGTGAATGTCCCAGGCAACCACCGTCATGGTGTGTTGACCGGCGGAGACCGGTCCGGCTGTTCCCAGGATCTGGTTTGGAGAACCGAAAGGAGGACTGAAGTCCGCGAACGGGGAACTGCCGATATAGATGCGAACGTGGTTAATGGCAGCCAATCCCTTGAAGCCGAAAGAGAATTGCAGGTTCTGCGAAACAACTTCTGCAGGCGCAGGGGAGCAGATGCGCACACCCACGGCGGAAGGAGGACAGGACGGCAGATTGCCGATGACGGTGAAAGACCGGCTTGCGCGATAGTGGCGGCCAAAGGAATCCGTGGCGTCCAACAGCAGGGAGTGCGTGCCGTTATTGACGGGCTCGAACAGATCGAGCAGTCCACTGGAGCTGTCAAAGATCTGCTTTCCATCCACCAATACTTTGATGTCCGTGACGCTGCCCGATGTGGGATTCACCGCGGCCTCAAAATGAGGGGTCTGAAATATGGTGGCATTTTGAGCTGGCTGGCAAACGACTATGCCGGCTGTTGCAGGAGGAGGACAATCCGCCGCCGCGATGCGTGGCAGCAGCGAAAAGACGAATGGCATGACAAAAAGAACAGAGCGACGAAACAGCGACTTCATATTGGGGAACCCTTGCAAAGTGGAAGATGCTTACAGAACAGAGCAGAGCAATTGAGCGGCCAGCGATTTATTCTCTGCGGAAAGAGCAAGGGAAGATGAAGCAGAGTAGAACAAGATCAAGGATAAGTATGCGCGTGCTCAATCGCAGCAGGAGCATGCAATCGGCCTATGCGGCTTGTGGCATAGACCGATTTTCACGTGGATAAAATTTCAATCCGATAGATTGAATTTAATAGATATAGTTTGCGCTATCTATCCACCGCCGCCATGGCCGGCTCAGGATAACGCATTCCGGCGGCAACGCCTTTGGGGGCGACTTTATCAATGCGCGACAAATCACTGGACGTGAGCTTGATGTTGACGGCTTCAAGGTTCTGTTCCAGGTATTTACGGCGCTTGGTTCCGGGAATGGGCACGATGTCATCACCTTGAGCTCGCACCCAGGCAAGAGCAAGTTGCGCGGCGGTGCACTTTTTCTCGAGGGCGATCTCTTCAATCTTGGTCACCAAGTCAAGATTTCTCTGGAAGTTTTCTCCCTGGAAACGCGGCGAGTGGCGGCGGAAGTCGTCGGCAGCCAGGTCTTCAAAGCGTTTGAATTGTCCAGTGAGGAAGCCTCTGCCAAGCGGGCTGTATGGAACAAAGCCAATGCCTAGTTCACGCAGAGCAGGCAGGATTTCGTCTTCGGGATCGCGCTCCCACAACGAGTACTCGGTCTGCAGCGCAGAAACAGGATGGACCTTATAAGCGCGACGAATGGTCCTGGGAGAGGCTTCAGAAAGGCCCAGATAGCGGACTTTGCCCTCGCGCACAAGATCCGCCATGGCCCCGACAGTATCTTCAATGGGAACGGTTTTATCAACGCGATGCTGATAGTAGAGGTCAATCACGTCTGTGCCCAGCCGTTTGAGGCTGGCTGCGCAGGCCTGTTTCACGTACTCAGGCGTGCCCTTGACTCCCAGAAATTCGCCGTTCGGTCCGCGCACATTGCCGAACTTGGTGGCAAGCACCACCTGGTCACGACGTCCTTTGATGGCGCGTCCAACAAGCTCTTCATTTTTGCCCGAGCCGTACATATCGGCCGTGTCCAGAAAGGTGCAGCCGAGTTCGATAGCACGATGGATGGTTGCGATGGATTCCTGATCGTCGCCCGCGCCATAAAACTCAGACATACCCATGCAGCCGAGTCCAAGCGCGGAAACCTTAAGTCCTTGTGTTCCAAGTTTTCTTTGAGGAAGCATGAATTATGTGATGTGAATTTAATCAGTGGAGACTTAGAAAAGAGCTGTTAAATAAATAATTTAACAAAATGAAAAGGCAAAACCTTATCGCAGATCAAAAATTTTCAAAAAGCAGCTTCAGCAGCGGCCGGCAGGGCAGGGATGCACATTCTGATTGCGAGATCCGACGGCAGAAACCGGCTTATAAGAGTTTTCTTTGCAGGCAAGCTTTTTTACAGAAGCGCGGCCATGCACAAACTCAACCCACTTGAGGTCGTGTTTGACGAAGTCATCAAAAGCTGTTGCTGCAATGTCAAAATGAGTGCCGTCTGCGAACGTGATCGTCATTTTCCACCTCCTGAAGAGTTTTTCTGCAACCTGTTTAGTAGATGCTCTGGAACCGCAGTGAGTTTCAGAAATCTGGCCGCAAAAGCGCAAGAACCAGGAAGCAATGCTTTCCTGCTATTCAATAGCCTGGAATGGCCCCGTAGCCGACGCAAGGAGAGATTTGATGGCTGAAATCAAAAAAGTAGCTGGGGTAACGATCGCTCAAATGCACTGCTTCAGCGCGCAGAGCCTTAACTGGTCAACGCGGCTTCTTCAGCGCGCTCTTCATTCATGCGTGCCAGCAGACGCTCGACATATTTCGTGTCAATGTTGCCGGCGCGAAACTCGGCATCAGCCAGAATGCGGCGGTGCAGCGGGATTGTGGTATGAATACCCTCAACAATGAACATTTCCAGCGCGCGCTGCATGCGCATGATGGCTTCCGCGCGGTCCTTGCCAAAGCTGATGAGCTTGGCAATGAGCGAATCGTAATAGGGCGGAATCACCCCTTCAGCATAGGCGGCGGTGTCAACGCGGACGCCCAGGCCGCCGGGCACGTGAAACGTTTTGATCTTGCCCGCGGATGGCGTGAATTTTTCCGGGTGCTCGGCATTGATGCGGCATTCAATGGCGTGGCCGCGTTGGCCTTTGCGGTCAATCTTGGGGATGATCTCGGTGATTTTTGCGCCGGTCGCCAGCAATATTTGCGACTTCACCAGATCAAGGCTCGTGACCATCTCCGTGACCGGATGTTCCACCTGGATGCGCGTGTTCATTTCAATAAAGTGGAGGCTGCCATCTTCGTCCATCAGAAACTCGACTGTGCCGGCATTGACATAGCCGATCTCCGAGAGCGATTGCTCCAGTCCCTTGCCGATCTCGCTGCGCATCTCCTCCGTCACCCGCGTGGATGGCGATTCTTCCAGCAGCTTCTGATGACGGCGCTGGATGCTGCATTCGCGTTCGCCCAGGCTGATCACGCGTCCGTGCGTGTCACCCATCACCTGGAACTCAATGTGGCGCGGGCGCTCAATAAACTTTTCCATGTAAAGATTGCCGTTGCCAAAGGCTGCCGCAGCCTCGGATTGCGCCGAATTGAACGAACCTTCCAGCTCTGCTTCGCTACGGATGACGCGCATGCCGCGTCCGCCACCGCCTGCAGAAGCTTTTACGATCACCGGATAACCGATCTGCGTGGCCCATTCGCGCGCTTCCTCAGCAGTGGCGATCACGCCGTCAGATCCGGGAAGAATGGGCACTTTGGCCGCTTTCATCGCCTGGCGGGCTTTTTCTTTTTCACCCATCAGGCGGATCACCTCTGGCGGCGGTCCAATGAACTTAATGTGAGAGCTTTCGCAAACCTCGGCAAAGTTGGCGTTTTCGCTCAACAGGCCGTAGCCGGGATGGATAGCGTCAACGTTGGTGATTTCCGCCGCGCTGATCACGGCGGGAATGTTGAGATAGCTCTCCGAGGAACGCGGCGGACCGATACAGATAGCTTCGTCGGCAAAACGGACGTGCAGGGAATTTCTATCAGCGTCACTATAAACAGCAACAGTTTTTACGCCCAGCTCTTTGCAGGCACAGATGACTCGCAGGGCAATTTCACCACGGTTGGCTATCAATATTTTCTTAAACATTTATTTTTGTCGCTTTGCTCATGCCGCAAAAAGTGGTTCTTATGGCTGGCATGGTCTGCGCCCTGTTGCTGCGAGTGCGGCACGCTTGCCGGCCTCACCCTTGATTCAATTATTTTCTTGGCCGAATTGAAAACAGTGGCTGGCCATACTCCACGGGCTGCCCATTGTTGACCAGAATTTTCACTATTTCGCCGGAAGCATCGGACTCAATTTCATTCATGAGCTTCATGGCTTCAATGATGCATACCACCTGGCCGGCCGCTACCTGGTCGCCCACCTTCACAAAAGGCAGGGAGCCGGGCGCAGGAGACTCATAGAATGTGCCGACAATCGGTGATTTCACCGTGTGCAACTCTTCGCCTGCTGCCGCTGGTGGTGCAGCGGACGCGGGATTTGCAACCGGCGGCGGAGTATGGCTCTGCGATGGGGTCTGTACCGGCGAAGCAGCCATTGGCATGGGCGCGACAGGCATAGCATGGGTTATGACCGTAGCCTGATCGCTGCCGCGCTTGATGCGGACCTTCACATCTCCGCGTTCAAGCTCAAACTCGGAGATGTCCTTTTCGATCAGGAAATCGATAAGCTCTTTCAGCTCTTTCTGATTCATGAATGTATTCGGCTCTCCTCTTGTCCCGCCATTCGCAATTCTCGGCGCATGCCAGGTTCCCCCACGGAGTTTACAGCGTGATCAGGTCCTTAGTGGTAGGTGTCAGGACTTCATGCCCTGTCTCGGTGACCAGGACCATATCTTCAATTCGGACTCCACCCTCTTCAGGAATGTAGATGCCTGGTTCAATTGTTACGACCATTCCCGGCGCAAGCTTCTGGGTTTGGCCTCTGGCCAGCCGAGGCGCTTCATGCACCTCAATTCCCACTCCGTGACCTGTAGAGTGGGTAAAAAAAGCTTCAACCCCGGCTTTTTTCAACACTTCCCGCCCTGCATGGTCCACTTCGCCTGTTGCCGCTCCCGGCTTCACAGCAGCAATCGAAGCAAGCTGGGCCTCCCGAACTGCTTCATACATGCGGCGATGCGCCCGGGAAACAGGCCCCGCATGCACAGTACGGGTCATATCGGAACAGTAACCTGCAAGTATAACACCGTAATCCAGTATTATAAATCCTTGATTAGGAATGGCTTGCGCCGATGCACGCCCGTGCGGCAAGGCTGAACGCGGCCCTGCGGCAACAATCGTGTCAAAGGACATCTTCTCTGCCCCGGCTCGTCGCGCCTGTAATTCCAGTTCGCCTGCCACCTGCGTTTCCGCAACTCCGGGTTTGATTACCGAGAGCGCGGTCTGGAACAAGCTGGCGGCCAGCAACACTGAAGCGCGAATCTGGCTGATTTCATCCGCGTCTTTAATCAGGCGCAACTGCTCCACCAGCCCTGAGGTGGGTTTCAATTTGGTCTTGCCGCGCACAATTTGCCCTAGCTGCTTGTACGCGCTGTAAGAAAGCTGCTCGGCTTCAAAGCCGAGCGTACTGACTCTGGCTCTCTGGGCGCCTTCACATCCCTCAATAAAGGCCGCCTTCTTGCCCACCACAACCCGGGCATTCTGCACTTCTGCGTTCGCCTGCTGAGTATAGCGGCCATCGGTATAGAAGGTCAGCTTGTGTGAGCGCTCACTCACTTGCAAAAGCAAAACGCCTGCTGATCCGGTGAAACCACACAGGTAGAGAACGTTGGGTAAATGCGTCACCAGCAGCGCGTCAAGGCCGTCCTGGCGCAAGGCAGCTGCGAGTTTCTTCTGTCGAGCAAGATAGTTCATGATCCTAAGTTAGCAGCTAGCTCTTGTTTTTACACCAAGGGGTGAGGGCCGGCTTGCCTAATACGGGATTTTCACGTTTGGAATGGAAGCCGCTTGCGCGTCGAACCGCCAGCTACAAATGCTGAAGCAAGTCTAAACAACCTATGCTCTTGCGGTTGGAGCGAAGCGACAAAATGAAGCCTCCAAAAAAAACCCGGGGATTGTTAGTCCCCGGGAGTACTCAAATGCGCGACACTAGGTTTGAATAATCTTTGGCGTGATAAAGAAGATCAGCTCCGCCGTTGAAGTGTTGACGTTGGTATGTTTGAACAGGTTGCCAAGTAATGGAATGCTGCCGAGCAGCGGGACCTGAGCAATAGCCACGCTGTTCTGTGTCTGAATCACGCCGCCAATCACAACCGTTCCGCCGTCGGTGACCAGCACCTGCGTGGTCGCCTGTTGCGTGTTCAGTGTGGGGTTCAACTGTGAGCCGGTCACGCGGCTGAAGTCAGGCACCGTGTTTTCCACGTCGATGTTCAGGAAGATCGTGTTCTCTGCCGTGATCTGCGGAACAACGGTCAACCGCAGGAAAGCGTCCACATACGTTACCGTGGGCGGACCACCCAACTGCGCTTGCGTGACCACCGGGATGCGTGAACCCTGGCGGATCAATGCGGAAATGTTGTTCTGCGTGGTGATGTGTGGACGCGACAGGATCTTCAGCAGACCGTGGCTCTCCGCTGCGGTAAGAATAAAGTCAAGCCGGAAGCCCGCCGTCGCATTGGTAAATTCAATGCCGCTCGTCGGTCCGGTTGCGCCCAGGTTAGAGAACAGAGGAATCGATGTTGCATCGCCGACTCCGGTAATAAACTTTGGCACCTGTCCGCCAGGCAGAGTCACTTTTATAGGGCTGTTCGCTGTTGCGCCGCCTACAGCGCTATTGCCGCTGCCAAAGGCTACGCCCAGCTGGGTACCGATGTCGCGGGCAAATGTTCTGGTGGAAGCCACCACGCGGGCTTCAATTTCCACTTCTGGAGTCTTGCGGTCCAGCATGCGGATCAGCTCTTCAACTTTCGGCAGCACGCTGGGTATGTCTTCCACGATCAGAGCGTTGCTCCGGTCGTCCGCCACCACGTCACCGCGGGCGGAGAGGAATTTCTTGATGACCGGCATTGCGTCCTTGGCGTGGCCATAGCTCAGATACCGCGTGATGGTCTGCTTGGGGACGGCCAGGGCTTGCGCTTCCTGCTGTGCGCGCCTTGATTCCGCTTCAACCTTCATCGTATCCAGCGTGGCGATGCGCAGCACGTTGCCCTGCAGTGTGCAGGCCAGGCCGTTGTTGTCCAATACGATTGCCAGCGCCTGGTCCCACGGTACGTCATCGAGAACAATCGTTACTGATCCTTTAACTGACGGATCCAGAACAACGTTCAGGCCGCTGATCTCGTGAATCAGTCGGAAGAAGTCCTTGAGATCAAGGTCTTTGAAATTCATGCCAAACGGCTCGCCGGTATAACGTCCGGTGGTGCAATTGCCGCTGACGGGTGCTGTAACGGCAACCGTGGTGCCTGCCGGCGTGGTTTGTGCAGGCTGTTGTTGCTGCTGCTGCAGGGCCGCATTGATCATCGCAGGCTGGGCCGCCATGCTGCCGTGAGCGGCAAAAGGAGGCTGGTTGATGCTGGCCAGCGGTGCAGGCTCGCCGGCAAAATGCGAAGCTGCAACTTCAGCGCGCGAGCGCGTGGCTTCCACCATCTTCTCTTCCGGCTTGGCGGCAACCGTGTTCTTCACGGGTTTGCTCGGCTCTTGAGCGATGGGCTGCGCAGCCGGCTGCTGTACGGCGTCCGCCGTCACAACCTGTTCCTTCACTCGCGGAAGGGGCGCGGGCTTGGCCGTGGAACTTTCATGCAGGCTCACCACCAGATTGTTGCCTTCAGGCACTATCTGGAAGTCACGCATTCTGGCCATGTCCACAACCACGCGCGTCGTTCCTTCCTGATAGCGTCCCACGCGGACAGACTTAACATCGCCGCTGTTCACATGGATTTCACGGGCGCGGCCTTGAAGTACGGAATTCGGAATATCAACCACAACGCGGCTGGGGTTCTCCAGCTTCATGGTCTTCGCCGTCATTGGGCCGCTGCCGCTGATCTCGATATTCAGCGCACCTTCGCCGTGCGCAATAGAGATGTCACGAATACGGCTGGCCGGTCCAAGTTTCTCCAGCACCGCCGTGAGATCGCTCTTGGCCGATGCGGCGGGTGAACCGGAAACATGCAGCTCCAGTCCGCCTTCCACCTCGCTTACATTGACCTTGGCGCCCGGCACAAGTGTAAGCTCCAGACGCGCCACCTCAGCGCCGCCGGAAGACTTGTAGCCGGCAACACGGTAAGATTTCACTCCCGGAACGGAAACCTCATGTACCTTCGCGTCCGGATGCACAATCGAAACCCCGGCCAGATCAACCAGCATCAGGTTATCGGTTGGACGATACTCGGTGTGAGTAAAAGTCCCGCTCGCCAGGATGGTGATCACCGCAGCGCTGTCCTGGCTCTTCACCAGAACGTCTCCCAGTTGCGAAACGGTAGCTGTAGCCATGGTGCTTGCGGTGGCCAGCAGAACGATTCCTAGCAGTTGCCTAATCCTCATCTTTGTCTCCCCATCCCGGTGATCTACTTCTCCACCGGCATACGCAGCGTCGC
>Ga0079219_10000108_pt1 | contig 12305 bp, 11 predicted proteins | sample GAControl_FD_77074 | JGI IMG/M metagenome (GOLD analysis project Ga0079219, IMG submission 77074) | Agricultural soil microbial communities from Georgia to study Nitrogen management - GA Control | ecosystem: Environmental > Terrestrial > Soil > Agricultural land | place: USA: Georgia...
ATGCTCGAGTAGCCGGTGATGTAGAGGCGGCGGCCATCGGAGATCACCGGCGTGTAGGTGCCGCGTCCGTAGTGGAAGACGCGGCGGCCGCTCCTCATCATGAAGCCGGTGGTCGTGTTGTTGGTGAACTCGGCGACGTAGACGATGTCGCCGACCGCCGAGAGCGAGCCGACGACCTGGCCACCGGCGGAGCGGCTCCAGCGCACGCTGCCGTCCTTGGCGTCGAGCGCATAGACGTTGCCGTCGAAGGAGCCGATGTAGACGGTCGGCGGGCTGTGGCGGGTGTTGGCCACGGTCGGCCCCGAGTAGGCGTAGCCGCCCGTCGAGTAGCTCCAGGCGAGCGTGCCGTCCTTGATGTCGTAGCTATAGACGCGGTCGTCGTTGTTGCCGGCGTAGACGCGGCCGAAGGCGACTGCGGGCGTGGAGTAGAACTCGCCCGAGGTGCCGAAGCCCTGGCCGAGGGAGCCGCTCTGCCAGATCAGCTTGCCGCTCTTGGCGTCGACCGCGTTCATGTAGCCGCCGTAGTCGCCGACGTAGAGGTGTCCTCCGTAATAGGCCGGCGCCGACTTGATCGGCCCGCCAAGCTGCGTCGCCCAGCGCACGTTGCCGCTGATCGTGCTGAGCGCATAGAGCTTGCCGTCTTCGCAGCCGAAGTAGACGGTGCGGTCGACGACCACGGGCGAGGACTCCGCGCGGCCCGGCAGCGAGCGCTTCCAGATGATCTTGCCGGTCTTGGCGTCGAGCTTGACGATGTGGCCGGGGACGAGGTTGACGATGTAGAGGCGGTGGCGGTAGTAGGTCGGAGAGGACGCGTTGAGCCGACCGATGCTGCGTTCCCAGAGCACCTTGCCGGTGTCGGCGTCGATTGCGTAGGCGGTTCCGTTGTTGTTGACGAGGTAGAGCTTGCCGCCGACGTAGATCGGCGGGAACTCGAGCAGCGGTCGCTCGGTGAAGCGCCAGAGCTTGCGGAAGGGAGGCTTGATGCCCTTCGCCGGCAGGTAGCGGGTGCGGGCGGGGTTGAGGCCGAAGATCGGCCAGTTGACCGTCTTCGCCTCCGGCTTCGGCGGCTTCTGCGGCCGGAAGGTGGCGTTTTCGTTGTGGACGTCGGCGGGCCGCTTCAGCACCTCGTAGGCGAGTACTCCAGCCCCGGCCAAGGCGAGGGCGCCGCCGACGATCAGCGTCACCGCGATGCCACGCCGCGTGTGCCAGAAGTGGCTGGCGGCGCCCCAGGCACCGACCAGCGCGGTCTTCCAAAAACCCTTCAGGCGCGCCGTTCGGACTCCTTGGCGACCCCGTCGATCAGGCCCTTGATCGCCTGCTTTACGGCGGCGACGACGGCGAAGCCGACAACCGGCAGAGTCGGTTGCGTGCGGACCGCGTAGACCATTTGCGTGCGCCCGCCCTCCTCGCTGAGCTCAACCGTGCCGACGTGATCGCGCACGGGCAGTCCCGAGAGAACCGTGTAGGAGAAGCGGCGCGGCGAGTCGAAGGCGATCACTTCCTCGCGCATCGGCGGGCCGATGACCGTGAGCCTGCGGATCGCACCCATGCCGTTCGGGTCCGGACTGCCCTCGCGCTCCAGCTCGGATCGGCGCAGCGGCGTCAGCTCGGAATAGCGCCGATGATCCGTGAGCACTTCGAAGACGATCTCTGCCGGCGCCGCGATCTCGCGCGTGAGGGTGAAGCTGGCCACGGCGGGGAAGGCTAGCGAGCCGAACGGGTGGGCCGCGTCCATTTCTGCGGATCGGTCCCCTCGACCTTCTCGACCTCGCCCGAGATCGCCATGTGGTCGAGGCAGGAGAGGACGATCTGCAGGACCCAGGCGCTGACCGGGGTATTGACGTTCTCGGCGCCGACGATCTCGGCAACGATCTCAAATCCCGTCCGCTCTCCCTCGGCCAGCGCCTCGCGGGTCTTGCCGAGCAGCTCGTCCACCTGGCGACGGGCCTCGGCGATCTTCGCCGCCGGGTCGCGGAAGGGCCGGCCGTGGCCCGGCAGGCAGAGATCGACGGCCAGGGGCTCGACCTCGTCGAGGCTGCGCAGGAATTCGCCGACCGGGTCGGGGCTGTGACCGTGGTCGAAGAAGAGGACCGTGCGGCCGAGCAGGTGGTCGCCGGAGATCAGGAGGCGGTGCTCGGGCTGGTGCAGGACGACGTGCGAGGGCGCGTGCCCCGGCGTCTCATATACGTGCCAAGTGCCGAGGTCGGTCGCAACCTCGACGCCGGGGACGAGGTCGCGGTCGGGCTCGACGATCGCGTCGATGCCGTTGTCGTCATCGTCCTTGCGGGACTCGCGGTAGCGTTCGAGCCCGGCGAGTGGCACGCCGCTCTGGCGTGCCACCTCGAGCCGCTGCTCCAACGCCGCCGCCGGATCGTCGGCAAGCAGGCGTACGTGCTCCCAGGCCGGGTGCATCCAGAGCTCGCAGCTAGCACCTTCGACGATTGGTGCCGCGAGTCCATAGTGATCGGTGTGCGAGTGCGTGCAGACGAGCAGCTTCACGTCCTCGAGCCCGAAGCCGGCCTGGGCGAGGGCGAGGTCGAACTGGCGGATCCTGCCCTTGCCACCGATCCCGGTGTCGAAGAGGACGATGCCGCCGTCGGCGGCCACCGCCCAGACGTTGCCGTGTGGCACCCCCGGCCATGGCAACGCCAGTCGCAGGCGCCAAATTCCCGGCAGGACCTTCTCGGCGCGGGGCGCCTCGGGCCGTTTCCGCTCGTCCGCCATCGCCGCGGCACCCTACCTCCCGCCGGGCCCAGGCCCTCCCCGGCGTGTCTGAGGTTATGCCTCCATGCGGAGGCATAACCTCAGACACGCCCCCCTGATCCGGGCGGCTGGATAGTTTGGGACCCGATGGAGTCGAGCAAACCCAAGCGCGCCGGGCTCGTCCTCACCGCGCTGATCCTGGTCGCGGCGGTCGCCAACCTCAACCTCGCCGTCGCCAACGTCGCCCTGCCTGACATCGGCAAGGCCTTCAACGCCGGCCAGACCTCGCTCAACCTGGTCGCGGTCGGCTACTCGCTCGGGCTTGCCACCTCAGTGCTCTACCTCGGCGCCCTGGGTGACCGCTACGGGCGCAAGATGATGCTGCTGCTCGGCATGGCGCTCTCGATCCCGCAGGCGCTGATCGCGGGCTTCGCGCCATCGATCGGCATCCTCTTCGCCGCCCGTGTGATCGGCGGCATCTCCGCCGGCATGGCCTTCCCGACGACGCTGGCGCTGATCACGGCGCTCTGGGCGGGTGAGGAGCGGACCCGCGCGATCGCGCTCTGGTCGGCGATCGGCGGCGCGATCGCCTCGCTCGGGCCGCTGCTCTCCGGCGCCCTGCTCGAGCACTTCGACTGGGGCTCGGTCTTCTTCATCACGCTGCCGCTCGCCGCCGTGGCCCTCTTCCTCGCCTGGCGCTACGTCCCCGCCCACGTCAACGAGACCACCGACCCGGTCGACAACCTCGGCGGGATCCTCTCGATCGTGCTGGTGGCGGCGCTGGTGCTGGGGATCAACCTCGCGCCGGTGCCGGGTAAGGGCGCGCTGGCGATCGGCCTCGGCATCGTCGCCCTCGCCGCGGTCGCCGCCTTTGTCCTGCAGCAGCGACGCGCGCGCTCACCGCTCTACGACCTCGACGTGGCCAAGCGCCCCACCTTCTGGGTCGCGGCCTGCGCCGGCATCATCGTCTTCGGCTCGCTGATGGGGGCGATGTTCATCGGCCAGCAGTTCCTCCAGAACGTGCTCGACTACTCGACCCTCGACTCCGGCCTGGCGATCCTGCCCGCGGCGGCGCTGATGGTCGTCGTCGCGCCCCGCTCGGCGAAACTGGTCGAGGCACGCGGCGCCCGCTTCACCCTGCTGCTCGGCTACGTCTTCTGCGTGCTCGGCTTCCTCACCATGCTGCTGCTCTGGAAACAGGGCATCTCCTACTGGAAGGTCGGGCTCGGCTATGCCTTCATCGGCATCGGCGTCGGCTTCGCCGGCACCCCGGCGTCGCACTCGCTGACCGGCTCGGTGCCGGTCAAGCGCGCCGGCATGGCTTCCGGCACCGCCGACCTGCAGCGCGACCTCGGCGGCGCGATCATGCAGTCGATCCTCGGTGCCCTGCTGACCGCCGGCTACGCGGCGGCTGCGAGCGAAGCGATCGCCGCCTCAGGTGAATCGGCAAATGTCACCGAGAACGTCGAAGGAGAGCTGACCAAGTCGTTCTCGAGCGCGGCCGACCTCGCCTCCCAGTACCCGGCCCACTCCCAGCAGATCATCGCCGCCGCCAAGGCCTCCTTCCTGCAGGGCGACGCCTGGGCCTACACAGCCGGCATCGTCGCGATCCTGCTCGGCGCCGCGCTCGTCTTCATCCGCTTTCCCAAGCACGAGGAGGAGAAGGCGCTGCTCGAGCGCTACCACGCCGAAGACACCCAGTAAGTAGCTTGGGCGGAAGTGGCCGCTCGCGAAGAATCCTCCTCACGCCTCAGCGCGACGCTGCGTGAAGGCGAGCGGGTGACGCCGCTGGAGCTCTTCTTCGACCTCGTCTTCGTGCTGGCGATAACCCAGTGCACGGCGCTGATGGCGCACCACCCGACCTGGTCGGGACTGGTCCAGGGCCTGCTGGTGCTGGGCATGCTCTGGTGGGCCTGGACCGGCTACTCCTGGCTGACCAGCGTGATCGACCCCGAGGAGGGTGCGGTGCGACTGGTCGTGATCGGCGCGATGGCGGCGCTGCTGCTCGTCTCGCTCTGCGTGCCGGAAGCCTTCGGCGACCTGGCGCTCGCCTTCGCCCTGATCTACGGCGTCGTGCGCGTCGCTCACATCGGGCTCTTCATGCTCGCCAGTCCCGATGACGACGGGCTGCGCCACTCGGTCCTCGGCCTGGCGGTGAGCACCTTCATCGCCGTCACCCTGCTTGCCTGCGCCTCGCTCTTCGACGGCCTCGCCCAGGGCGCCCTCTGGGCGCTCGCCCTCTTCCTCGACATGGGCGGGCCCTACCTCTTCGGCTCTGAAGGCTGGCGGCTGGTGCCCGGGCACTTCGCCGAGCGTCACGGCCTGATCGTGATCATCGCCCTCGGCGAGTCGATCGTCGCGATTGGCATCGGCGCCGAGCACACGCTCAACCTCGGCATCGGCACCGCCGCCGTGCTCGGCGTCGCCCTCACCGCGGCGATGTGGTGGATCTACTTCGACATCGTCGCGATCGTCTCCGCCCGCCGCCTCAGCGAGGCTGAGGTCGGCAAGGTCCAGAACGAGATGGCGCGTGACTCCTACTCCTACCTGCACCTGATCCTGGTCGCTGGCATCGTCCTCACGGCGCTCGGCCTGAAACTGACGATCAGCCACTTCGGCGACCACCTGCACGCCGTCCCCGCCTTCGCCCTGCTCGGCGGCGTCGCCATCTACCTGCTCGGCCTCGTCGCCTTCCGCTACCGCCACGTCCACTCGATCAATCGCCAGCGCCTCGGGCTGGCGATCGTGCTGCTGATCCTGGTGCCAGTCGCGACCGAGGTGCCGGCCCTGCTCGCGCTCGCCGTAGCGAACCTGCTGCTCTGGGCGATGATCGTCTACGAGACACGGCTCTACGGCGAGGGGCGCCACCAGGTCCGCCGACCTCAGGCGACCGAGGCCTGATCTCGCCGCCGGCGTGGGCCGAGCGGGTGCTCGAACTCCTGCATCAGCCCGGCGACCGCGAAGCAGAGGGCGCCGGTCAGCGTGCCCCAGTTGGCGATGCCGGTAGAGAGAGCGTCGCCGCTCGAGGGCCGGACGAAGGAGGCGACCGCGGAGACCATGAAGAGCACCGAGCCGAGCTGGTTGACGGCGATGATCCACCAGCCGAGGTCGCGGCGTCGCCAGACGCGCCAGAAGTCGCCGCTTATACCTGCCATCGCGAAGTGGCCGGAGATGAGGAAGAGGGCGCAGCCGACCATGTCCGGCGACCAGACGAGGCGGTCCTCGGTGGCTGGGCTGAGTTCCTGGATGAATGAGTCGACCAGGTTGATGGCGAAGACCAGGGTCCCGGCGAAGAGGACGACGGCGCTCAGCCACTGCAGGCGGCGCCGCTGGCGAGACCACCAGCGCCAGCGGGATGCGGGCCGTCCCTCGCTCGGCTCGTTGACCACCTGCAGCACCGACGTGTAGCCGCCGGTGCTGAAGAAGACGCCCCCGACCAGGTAGATCGTCGCGCAGGCGGTGACGTCCACCCCGCTCTGGGCGAGAGCGGCACCGAGAGCGAAAAGCGAGCCGCCGATCAGAAAGGCGGTGGCGGCAAGGGCGTTGGCGCGCCGCAGGCGTCGCCCAACCCCGACGCGGCTAGGGAAGGACGAAGGTCGAGGGGTCGGGGCCGATCCGCCCGCTGCTGTCGAGCCGCTCAATCGCAAGGAGGTCATCCTCGCTCAACTCGAAGTCGAAGACGTCGAGGTTCTCGCGGATCCGCTCCGGTGTGACCGACTTGGGGATGGCCACGTTGCCGATCTGCAGGTGCCAGCGCAGGATCGCCTGGGCCGGCGTCTTGCCGTGGCGCTCGGCAATCGCGACGATCGTCTCGTCGTCCAGCAGCTCACCCTGGGCGAGCGGGCTCCAGGCCTCGGTGGCGATGCCCCGCTCGGCCTGCCAGCGCCGCAGCTCGGCCTGCTGAAAACGAGGGTGCAGCTCGATCTGGTTGATCGTCGGTCGCGTGTCGGTTTCGCTGTCGAGGCGTTCGAGGTCCTCGATGCGGAAATTGGAGACGCCAATCGTGCGGGCGCGACCCTCCTCGTGGACGCGCTCGAAGGCACGCCAGGTCTCGACGAAGAGCTCCGCTGAGGGCACGGGCCAGTGGATCAGGTAGAGGTCGACGGCGTCGAGCCCGAGTCGGACGAGGCTCGCGTCGAACGCGGCCAGCGTCGACTCGTACCCCTGCTCGGAGTTCCACAGCTTGGTGGTGACGAAGACCTCCTCGCGCGGCAGGCCCGAGGCGACGATCGCGGCCCCCACCCCGGCCTCGTTGCGATAGGCGGCGGCGGTGTCGACGTGGCGGTAGCCGGCCTCGAGCGCCAGCTCGACCGTCTCCTGCGTCTCGGCCGGCGGCACCTGGAAGACGCCGAAGCCGAGCTGGGGGATCTCGACCCCGTCGTGGAGGGCGATCTTGGGGACGGTCAACTCTGCCATTTGGCTCCTTGCTGTCGCGGCCTGCTTACAGCGGCACTCCTACCCCGAGTTGGGGATCACTACGCGGGGACGAACCTAGCTAGCTGCTGGCGAGGCCGATGGCCAAGAGCGGGAAGGCCAGCATGACGCCCATGAAGGCACCGATCGCCGCACCGGTGGCGACGCTCGCCGTGCGTGAGCGAAAGCCGGCGAAGACGCCGATCAGGAAGATGGCGCCGGCGATCACGAGGCCGATCCAGAAGACATCGGGCATTGACGGGCGAGACTATCGAACCGCCGAGCGAGAGGACTCGGCAGGGGACTGGCACCGCCGAGCGCTCCCGGCTAAGTTTGGGCGCGTGAAGCTGCTCGCCTTCAGCGACCTGCACCGCGATCTGGGCCAGGCGGCCGAGCTGGTTGCGATGTCGGCCGAAGCCGACGTGGTGATCGGCGCTGGCGACTTCGCCTCGGTGCACGAGGGCCTGGGTGAGACGATCGACGCGCTGGCGGGGATCGAGGCTCCCACCGTGCTAGTGCCGGGCAACAACGAGACCGACGAGGCCCTGCGGGAGGCCGCAGCTGACTGGGCCGCCGCCACGGTCCTGCACGGCGAGGGCGCGACGATCGGCGGCGTCCCGTTCTACGGGCTCGGCGCCGGGGTGCCGGTCACGCCCTGGGAATGGAGCTTCGACCTCGACGACGGGGCGGCCGGCTCGATGCTGTCCGGCTGCCCAGACGGTGCGGTCCTGGTCCTGCACTCGCCGCCGCGGGGGCACTGCGACACCAACGGGTCCGGCGACCACTTCGGCAGCCCGGCGCTGCTGCGGGCAATCGAGGAGAAGGCCCCCCGGCTGGCGGTCTGCGGCCACATCCATGAGTCCTGGGGCTGCGAGAGCAGGATCGGCGAGACGCCGGTCCGCAACCTCGGCCCGAAGGGCGCCTGGATCGAGCTCTAGCGTCACGTCCGGTACTTGAGGTGGACGACGCCGGGCGCCTCGACGGCGCCAACCTGCTCGAGCCCGATGTCTGCCCCGGCCAGGTTGTCGAAGAGCCGGGTGCCGCCGCCAAGGAGCACCGGCACGACATGGATCAGCAGCTCGTCGATCAGGCCTGCCCTCAGGTACTGCTGGGCGACGTCGGCGCCGCCGCCGAGCGAGACGTCCTTGCCGCCCGCCGCCTCCCGCGCCTGGGCGAGCGCCGACTCGATTCCATCGGTGACGAAGGTGAAGGAATTGTCGCCCTCCTTCTCCAGCCGCGGGCGCGCGTGCCGGGTGAGCACGAAGACCGGATGGTGGAACGGCGGATCGTCTCCCCACCAGCCCTGCCATGGGTCCTCGCCCCAGGGCCCGGGGCCGCCGCCGAACATGTTGCGCCCCATGATCGTCGCCCCGATCCCCTCGAGCGTCTCTTCGACGACGGCGCTGCTGGCGTTGGTCTCGCCACCCTCCCGGCCGTGCGGCTTGCGCCAGGCGGCGAGCTTGACCACCCACTCGTGGAGCCGCTCGCCGCCTTCGCCGAGCGGCTGCTCCTCGCTCGGGTTGGGCCCGGCGACGTAGCCGTCGAGAGAGATCGAGATCTGGAAACGGAGCCGGCTCAAGCCGCCGGCTCGCCGGAGCCGCTGTCAGCCTCGAGGAGCTTGCCCGCGCGGATGCGAGCGGCCATGTCCTTCGATTCCTCGCGGTAGGCCTTGCCGTCCTCGAACTCGACCACCGGGTACTTGCGCTGTCCGGACAGCTGCTCGAGCGCGTCCCGCTTGCCCGGCCGCAGCGGCCCCTTCACGACCTCGTACTCGATGCCCTGCTCGTCGAGCGCCTTCTGCACCTTCCAGCACGGATGTGCGTCGATCTTGACCCATTCCTGCGAGCAGCGATGAAGCTTGACTTTTGCCATGACGAGAGCCTAGCGGTGATGGTGGTGACGGTGCGCTTTGATCTTCACGCAGGCGGGCTTGCCGTGCTTCCTGCCCTTGCGGAAGCCTTTGCGGCATTTCAGCGCTTTGGGGCCGTTGCCTTGAATTACGGTGGTTCCTGGCGAGGAGGAGGTTTGATTCGAGGAGATCGGCGAGGCTTCGCCACCTTCGGGGCCCGGCACGGCGACATTCGCCTGGCGGGTCATCGAGTACAGATAGCCAAATTCGTCTTCCGCGGTAAGGGTGATCGAATAGGTGCCAGCCACAGCGAAAGCATGGGACACGGAGAGGCCGCTCGCGCTGCCTCCATCGCTGAATTCCCATTCGAAGGAGACAAGTTCGTCCTCGCCCGGGATCGAGCCAGCGGCGCTGAAGGCCCCGCTCTGCCCGGGCGCTAGCTGTCCTGGCCCCGAGATCTGCAAGACGGGAGCCTTGATCCGCTGCTCGCAGTCTTCGACGTCATTGCTCCACTCCTGCTGCATGTAGTAGTGGCCGTCGCCGATGGCCTGGTTGAAGAGCGTGCCGGCGGAGCCGCCGAGCGGCGCTCCGTAGTCTTCTTCGAAGGGCGTGTTGCGGCACTCGTCGCCGTTCTCGAGGCCTTCCACGTCGTACCAGGCTTCCAGGGTCGGGTCGGTGATCGACTCGTTCGCCTCATGGCTGAGGCTGCTCAGCGTGTCGTCGACTTTCCCATTTGAGGTGCCATTCGGGTACTGACCCACTCCACAGCCAACTGGATCTCCCGGCGAGTAGCTGATATTGGCGTAGATTGCTTCGGTTCCTATGGTGTAGCTGTGATAGGCGCAGAATTGCTTGTCGAAGCACACCGTCCCAGCTTTGTCGAAGCAACTGCCCGCGTGAGGTGGCAGGACAACGTAATACCCGGAGTTGAGGTCAGACGGCCAACCCTGTTCCGCGACAACCGATTCAACCTCCTTTTCCAGTTTTTCGTCGCTGATGCAGGCGGTGAAAGATTCGGCGCCGGAATAGAGCGGGCACGTACCGGTCGTTGGGTAGGCATGGGTATCGGCCACTGAGCCACCGAAGGAGTCGCTGTAGGCCGCACGACCAGTGCCGTCCGTGTACTGAGCACTTACCGAGTACACGTTGGTCGACTTGTGGCTGTCGGCGGCGACATCTTTCAAGTACGTTTCGATCGCGGCTGTGTATCCGGCGGGGAACGAGTACCCGCTCGGGGCCCAGAAGATCGCGTAGGCGGTGTGCGAGTGCATCACCGGGCCGCCGTGGTAGATCAGCGGAGGCTGGCCTTCTTCGTTGGGCACGGTGGCGTGGATCGGAGCGACTCCACCATGGCCTGAAGGAGTTTCGCCGTTCAGCGGCAGGTAGCCGATCCGGGCGCCATCCGGTGTGGTGGTGATGACGGCGCCGGCCGTGACGGCGCCCACCCCGCAGGCAGTCGTCACAATCAGCAGAGCCCCAACGATCTTGATTCGCATCTCTTCCTTTGTTTGTGCCGGCGGCTTGGACGCCGCGATTATCGCTCCTCGCGGAACATCCGCAGTGCGAACGCCCCGGCGGGATGAGCGCGGAGCTCGTTCACCTTCGTCGCCATCCTGGCGGGCAGAACCTCGGGCTGAGGCAGCCGCACGCCGTACTCGGGCGGCATCAGGACGGCCGCGGCGAGCGCCGCGAAGGTGAGGTCGGCGGCGGTGAAGCTCTCCCCGCAGAGGAAGGGGCGCCCATCGCCGAGGCGCTCGGCAACCTCGTCGAAGCTCGCCTCGACGGCCGCTTCGGCGCGCACTGCCGTCTCCGGCGTCACGTCCAGGAATCGGTCGATGGCCCGTGCTGCGACCGGATAGAAGATGGGCAACAAGCGTCGCTGCCAGCCGGGTACGCCCGTACAGCCATACTCGCGGGCGAGATCGCCTCGGCCTCGCATCTCGAAGTACATCCAGCGCCGGCCCTCTGGCCCCAGCCGCTCATCGAAGTCCCGTTCCAGTGCCCGCACTTCGGCCGCGGCCGGCGAATCCTCTGGGAAGAGCCGCAGCTCCGGCGGGGCCTGTGCGCTCAACGCCTCGAGGATGTCGGTGGAATCGGCGAGCACCCGCCCATCCCAGACGAGCACCGGCGCCGTCGTCCCGCCGCCGGCCCGCCGCACCGCGAACCGGTGGAACAGCTGCAGATGGGCCTGCTCACGATAAGGAACCCCAGTCCTCGTCAGTGCCCAGCGAGCCTTCTCGCAGAAGTGGCTGATCGGAATCGTGATCAGCACGTTCTCCGTGCGAGCCTCCTGGCTGCCGTTCGATCCTCTCACCACTCAACGACAATGTAGTGGCTGCTCAATGGTGACGGCGCTCCACCCGGAACTCGAAGACAACCGGGGAGAGGTCTCGGTTCGCACTGGCGTCGATCGCGAACACGCGGAACACGTGCCTTCCGCGCCCCACGCGATAGAGGCGGGGCGAATTGCAGTTCGCGAAGGGCCTGTCGTCGAGCTTGCAGCGGAAGCGCGCGTCACTCTCACTGGTGAAGCCGAAGGCGACGTTCACGGGCAGCTTCGCCGTGCGCACGGTCCGGGCCGGGCGATGTAGGAGCGCGGTCCCCGGCGGCGTCGTATCGAGGGCCGGGGACGGTGTGGGCGGTGGCGGCGAAGGCTGGGCTGGCGGCAGCGTGGGCGTAGCTTCTTCTTCAGTTTCTTCCTCTTCTTCGCTTTCGAGGCTGAAGCTGGCGATGACACTGGTTGCTTGGGTGATCGTGACTTCGCAGCTCCCCGTCCCGGAACAGCCGCCAGACCAGCCAGTGAAGCTGGAGCCGGGCGCCGGGCTTGCGTTGAGGGTGACCGTGGTGCCGTATTCGTAGGTGGCCGAGCAGGCGCTGCCACAATCGATTTGAGCATCGCTGGAGGTGATCGTGCCAGCGCCGCTGCCTGCGCTGGCGACGCTGAGGACGTAGGAGGCGAGCACGCCGTTTACGCTCTCGCAGCCGATTGGGGTCGGATCCAACGATTCGTCGGTGAAAGCGGAGTCGTTTCCTTCGCCGCAGTCGATGGCCAGGTCAGTGTCTTCGGCGCTCGCGAGGATCGAGTCGTCGCCCGCCTGGGCGAAATAGGAGTCGGCGCCGTCCCAGCCGAGCAGCTGGTTTGCTTCGGAGTTGCCGTAGAAGAAGTCGCCGAACCCGGTTCCCTCGAGGTCCTCGACCTGTTGGAGCGTGTCCGTCGATTCGCCGGCCCCGCAGGTCGGCGCTTCGCCGCTTCCGGGCCTGCCGACCTTGCCCAGCGCGAGGGAGGCCTCGACCGGCTCGTCCAGTTTCGTCCACGAGGAATTGTCACGGCCTTCGCCGC
>Ga0079219_10000109_pt1 | contig 12282 bp, 28 predicted proteins | sample GAControl_FD_77074 | JGI IMG/M metagenome (GOLD analysis project Ga0079219, IMG submission 77074) | Agricultural soil microbial communities from Georgia to study Nitrogen management - GA Control | ecosystem: Environmental > Terrestrial > Soil > Agricultural land | place: USA: Georgia...
GTTATATTCGATCTATGTTGTAATGCTACGAAGTTTCTGTCTGATGCTTCGATAGTCTTCTGTACCAGTTTATCCGTATTCTTCGCCGCATTGACATCTGCATGATGTATTGCTGTTGTTAACCTGAATATCTCATCACTTCTTTGCTCACTTGACTGAACTCCCCATATGATAAGCCCAATGAGAAATGATACAGTAATAAAATTCATGACAAGAAAGATCATTATTGCCCTTACGGTACCAATTTTGAATCTATTCATACTGAGGATTTATCCCCTCCTTCCAGACCTCGCCGGCGATCTAACTGATTTAGCCTATACTCGTGAAGTTTGATATCGGTATTCAGTTCTTCAAACCTTCCCCATACTTTATTGAATGCAGTCCTGTTCTCTCTTTCTTGTTCATTTAACATTTGTTCTATCTTACCAAAACCCTTATCCATTTTTTGTTCTAATCCATCTAGATTTGTTTGTACATGTTCTAACCTGATAGTGCCCGATAACGTCCCCTCACTTGTCTTTCCTAATTTGTTTATACCTAAAATAACAAACGACACTATAGCGGCCAGAATGGTAGGAACTATTAATGTAATCCAATCAAATTCTGCCATCCTTTTGCTCTTAGTTTCTTATGTAATCTGCTTATACAAGAATCTTATCCAACAAAGTTATTAGTCCTGTTATAGAACATTGTTTCTGTAATTATAATGTCAGCGATAAGAAGCAACTCGCCCGGGCCTATACAAAGATTGCCTCACATTGGCAAGTTTGAGGATGCTGTTACAGTTGTCGATAATGACACTTATGCGATTAAAGACTTGTTTTTGAAGGATACTAGAGGAGTATGCCATTATACTGTTAGTGTAACTCAGTTGCATCCCCGGCGATCTACAACAGGACACTCACATTCCAATTACGACGAGATCTATACATTTACGGAAGGATTAGGATTAATGAATTGCGATGGCGTTCCTTTTTTCGTTGAGCCAGGTCTTCATGTATACGTAGAAAAAGGAAAATGGCATCAGGTTACAAATACAGAATCTACCCAAAACCTAGTATTCATGTGCTACTATCCCGGCGAGATAAAGCGCCCTCACCTAAAATAAAAAATATGACGTTTAAAATCACAGGTTTAAAAAATAGTGATGTATAGTAACAATCTAACTGATTAATGATTCTTACGCTTTATATCCAAGACACACTTTTCATATTTCCTATGTGACCAATCATATTTCTTCTGCTGTGCCCGGCAGATGGCAAATGGATTTGCTTTTCTCTTCCTACGGTAATGTGTAGTCATTATTCAGATAATTGTTACTCAATTTATATAAGTATAAAAGTATAACAACGCTAATCTACCTCTTTATACATTAGTTAGTAGAAACGTTATGGAATCAAAACAAGCGAATAGTACAATCACTATTCAACATAAACGTATACCTACAACCAAGAAGAAGTTAAAGACAATGACGCCGGCAATCATGGCAAAAAAGAGCGGGAATGTGAAGGAACATGAGGTTCAAAAGGGAAAGGCAAGCGATGAGTTAATCAATCTGATCGACACTTGTTTACGCACGTCAGTGAATTTCATCAATAGTCTAGAAGATGTATGGAAGGATATCAAATCGTATCAGGAACGGGATGGACTGACAAATGAACAGGTAAGGGAATTAATGTATGCTGCTGCAAAGAGATTGAGATATTCGCCGCGCATGGTGCAGAAAATATTGCCACGTGAATACAAAGACGATTACATGTCAAAGATCGGAGCAAATGGCGCTAAGGTAACTAATGAAAAGAGGAGTCTGATAAATAAACAACAACAAAGTAATGTTAGTAATAAATTAGAATTAGTATCAGAAAAGGATGTTAACGGTCATAAACGAGTAGGCCGGGATGTCGTAAATGCCCTATTAGCTCAGGAAAGTGTTCAACAATTCATAAAGTCCGAGACTGCTGAGACTGAGAAGAAATTAGTAGAAACAAAAGAAGAGTTAGCAAAGACGGTGGAAATGGTAAAATATGACGCAAAAGTAATTAATGAATACAAGTCGAAATTGGAGCAAGTAAAGTCATCCGCCGGCGAGATGAAAATAAAGTTCTATTTATCAGATCTGGAAAGAGCATTAATCATATTCAAGAACACCGGAAAGCGACAGGGTATGATTGTAGCGAAAGATGGAGAGTTTAAGGAATTCGTGTGATGTGATGATATCATAACATAATAAATAATTTATTTTTATATAACATTCTTCTATAACTCAGTATGCGTAGTAATGGTACGCACACAGATTAAAATGTCTTTCGATGACATTTAACACATAACGTAATTCCATTATCAATATCCCATAATTCTGGACAGTTAATCGCCTCGTATAATGTATTTATATTATATTTTTTGACAATGGAATCAAAAGGGATTATATGATGAGCATGTTTATCCCCGGAGACCTTAGCACATCGGGGATTTTGACAGACATAATTATCTCTTTCAAACACTAGCGATCTCCATTTTCTATATGAATCACAATGCATTATAGAAGCCCTTAATGGACTTATACCACCCTTCCATGTATGAGAGTTTGATCCAGATAGATGTGGGTATGTTCGCCCACGTAATGCATTACCAATTTTAATTATAGTCTCTTTCCTCAAGGTGGACTTAGTTGTTGGATTATAATCCAAATACAAACCACTATAACATCTATAACATAACATGTTGATTATCTCATTTGTTTTTAAATCTCTATTATAACACCATTGCTCATATCGCCTTCTTCCAACTTTATATGAGGTTACTCCACAAGATATACAATACCTAATTCCATTATAGACAGACCTTCCTTTGGTTGGACTACCATGAATCCTATTCCATTCTTTCATTCTTTTACTATGATCAGCATACCTTTCTGATTTACTATTATATTTAGGAGTACGAGTTATGTAATCATAACATCTACCGCATAAATCATAATCAGTACCACGGTTAAGAAACCACCTCTTAGCGGTGTCTAAACCGCATGAATAACATACTCTTATGCGTCCCAATAGAACACATTATTAAAACATAATCTAATATAAAAGAATTACATAACAATCATCGGGTGTAATATAACATAAGATCAAATGGTACGCACACAGATTTGACTAGGTTAATGTATCCGTACATGTCTTCTTCGTTTGTTAATAATATCAATCACAGGATTGATAGTCCTACTTACCAAGCAATTCAATTAAATCACATAATGAGAAAACCCAAGTTTGGGTTTATCCAGAACTATTTAACAAAACCAATCGCCGCCCAGTCTGCACCTCATAGGCAATACGGACATTCATATATGGATGGTCTGATGTTGGCCGCGCAGTATGGACCGCAGGCAATGCAAGCCTTCATTGCTCACATGGCTCAGGATATGATGCGAGATCAATGGGTACGTTCACATGGAATGTATCATGCTGATCTGATGGAAGCATCAATGATGTATAATCTACATGGTAATCGTAGACGCGCTCCCCGGCGATACCTTAGAGAACCGACATACCCATACTAATCTTTAACCTTTCTAACTACAATGATATGATCACCCTCTCCGCAAAAACAGCATTCGTCACAGAACCAGAATATCTTGCCATCTTCTCTCTTTATTGAATGAACTGCTTCATTATCACATGCATAACATTTGGTAAAGGTCATTTAAAATAACTCCTCAATTTTAGCCTTTAATTCTTTCTTATATGAATCAGCATATGTACTACTTAATAGTTTTTTACTAAAAATTACTACTAGTTTGTATAATGATTCATTAATTAATATTAATTCTTCATCAGTAAATATATCTGATATTTCTTTATCATAAATCATATTATTACGACATAGAGTATCTAACATATTTTCAACTAACATAGTCCTCATATGTAATGTCTCAATAGAAATCATTTCTGATACCTCTTTATAACATCAAGATAGGAATCTAGTTTTGTAATATCGTTATTGATGTATCTAGCGACTTTGACAACCGCCCGGATGTTGGGTGGTGGACTAGATAATTCATATACCTTTCTTGTTATAATTTCTGCTACATCTTCTTTTATTCGCTCCTCGCCGGCGAGCATCTGCCTTCCTATATCCAAGTATTCATCCTTTGTATATCCTTTCATATGAAAGATGTTTGGCTCAAACCGTGTAAGCAATGGTTTTATTATCTTTTTTAGATCATTTGCAGTTGCTATTACAGTTACATTCATTTCAGTTGATCTTTGTTTTCCTTGTTTCATTTCTACAAGTACGCCGGACTCCATCAAGTTAAGAAGTGATGCTTGATCTTCTTTCTTCATTTTATCCAACTCGTCTATTACCAGATATTTTAATTTGGGATTGTGGAAGCAGTAATCAAAGACTCCAGCCCTTGAACTACCTGACCCATATGTGTAGTGAGCATTCTTACCATAGTAATCTGCAATCTTTTTAGCAATCAATGATTTAGCAGTCGCCGGGTCTCCCTCCAATAACATTGCATTTCTTTTCTTTGAATTCAGGATATCATATGCAACTGGTTTTAAATCATCATGATTGTAAACCCCGGCAAACATCTTGTCGGCTTCTGACTTTTGTTTATTACTGCTTTTTTCTTTCTGTCCGAATAATAATCCTAAACTAAAATCCATTAGGCATCGACTCCTTCTTGTTGCTTTGCACTAATCACACCTATATCTAATTTCATTCTAGGATCGCCGGCGATATACCTAACAATATTTCCAACTACTTCCTCAGCACTAAATTGTTTGTCAATCTGTACTCGCCAATCTCTTAATATTATATCAAAGAGTGCATCTTGTTCAAGTGGCCCGGCCCGCTGTATCAATCTAACGTATGCATCAACTAAATCACCTATTGTCTTACCATGCATTGTTATTCTTGTACTCAACGTGAATTCATCTGTTAACATCATGCTTTCACTCCTTTAACACGTGCGGATATTGGTATCAAAGAAACCCTAATTCCTCTTTCTGATTTCACAATACCATACACCATATAGCCGGAGTTTATTATGTATCTCATATTCAATTCACTCAACTCTTTAGTGAGTGTACCCATAACGCGTTCTTCTGGACCTAATTCGAAATTGAACCCACCTGCATATTCTTCTAACAGATTCATGATATGTTGTTGTCGTTTAGTCATACTTTTTATTTGATTCATACCACTATATTACAGACGGTAGTATTTATACTTAGTGTAACAATCGGTAAGAAGAATGTTCTATCTTATCTGATTTGGTTTAATACCATACTGTTCTTCTCGTGCTTTATCATAAAAACTTTTGAGGGTAACTGTTGCCTCTTTACCTATTAGTCTGGAAGGTACATAGACATGTGCAGTTGTATTATTTGTTCTAACAATCTTGATCAAGTCAGGCTCGCCGGCGATCTCGATAACTACTTCTTCATTTACCCATGAAGCAGGTAGAGAAATATGAGCGGCAGTCTTGCCCTGATTCTTTACAACTGTTGTTAATTTTAATGTCTGTCTATCCACTGCCTAATAGTTCCTCCTAGTGTTATACCAACATATTACACCGTATGTAATATATATGTGTAGTCTGTCTAGAGCCTTACACAAGGTAGTCACGAGTTTCATCGAAGCAATCGCCGCGGGAAGTACCAATTATCTTTCTATTGAGCAGATCGATATGTCCACTACAAGCCTGAAACTCGGTCCCGTGTCTACCGCTAGAGTCTTCAACACCTAACGTCAGAAAAAAATCACATTTGCCGCCACACACAAAACAACGATAAAACAGGTCACGGTCAGATTCTAGTTCAAACTTTAAGCCTGATACAGCCAATGATATACACTGCAAATCATTCACCCGGATTGATTAACTTTGTTCCACCTTCCTTATTACTATCTTCTTCTGCCTTATCTCGGTGTATTGAATCCATGATCTCGCCGCGAGCCTTATCAAGACATCCGATCACCTTATCACATAACGGGAAAGAAATCTCTTTTTCTTTTAGACATTTGAAGAGTATTTCTTGGGCTAGATCTAAACTGTCTAAAACCTCGAACCTGCGTAACATAGTCTTTTCTTTATTCAATCCCTTCAACTTTTGTTCCATCAACATGTCCCATCAAATGGGGACATGTAATTAATAAATACAGCCGTTTGAAAATTTTGACTTGATTTATATAGTATGCTATACACTTGTGGTTTCTCTCGCGGGGCAGACTTAGAAAGTCTAAATATGATCCGGACTTTTTCAGATAAATTTTCTAAGAAGATTCTTCCCCCTCCTTTATCTCGCCGGGCTTTCACTTACTCATTACCAAGAACGCTGTGACAACCCCGGCGAAGACGATAAGGCCAAGCAGTGCCAGCAATATCTTACCCATCATCTTATGCTTTCACTCCGTACTTCGCGTGGTATTGTCTCCAATGTTCTTCCGTTTCTTGTTCTGTCATATGTTCACATGGAAATACTCTCTCTATCTTATCATCATCATATTCGACTACGCTATTCCATTCATCTAATACTCCATGAGTTATGTTAATGAATTTGTTTTGTGCTTTGTCAAATAGATGACTCTCATCATAGTCACCAACCATCGTGATCCTATCGCCTGCCCAACGACCGCAGTATTTACCATCATAATCAATATCGCCACCGCCTCCCTCAGTTGATTGTCTTATCAGATATCTTAAGAGAACCATTGTGTTGTATTGTTCTATGAACTTCAAGCCATGACCAGCACAATTTCCAATTAAGTATTCTTTCTTCGTAATGTTGGCAATCAGAAAGTACTGTCCCATTATGCTTTCACTCCAATTGTTGCAGACATTCCGATTCCCAATGCGACCATTTCATTTATTACGTTATTTGTTTTATTCATACCATTATAATACATACGTGTATTAATAAACTTTGTGCAAGATTGTTCTATAGTAATGTTAGACAAAGTTGAATTAATACAACTGATATAATAGACATAGTTATTAAAGATGTCAAAGAGAAGGAGAGTAATGATGTTCGGTAGTCTTAACACACCAGATCTAATGAACAAGATCAATGATTATCTGTTTACATTAGAACAAACACATGGAGATCAGTTAGGACATGTTACGGTTGAGCATAGACCTGTAGACAATAGGGAAACTGTAATTTATACTGCATTGATCTATTATGAATTCTTTAGTGATAAAAGCCCAGAGGACTTGGATCCTAAGATGGTTAGTTACAAACTAAGGGAGATAGAAAGATAGATGACTTATCGTAAATACCAAGTTACCACAGTCAGAGGTGAAACTCCTGAACAACTGGCTGAGAGAATTACTAGGAAGATGGAGAGTTTAAAGATAAAGTACGCCGGGCAGACCTATCAATTGGTGTCTGTTGAGTCTATGGCTGATCTGCCTTCTGGCTATATCTCGTTTATTGTTTATTCGTTTAGCTCGCCGGGCGAGGCTAGCGAGTGCAATCTAATAGCCTCTGAAGAATAATCTTCTATACCAATCATTCACAAAGTATATATACACACGTCTGTAATATACATGTAATGAATCAAATAAATAATTATGACGAATTCATTGCGGTAGAATTCGAGGAAGAGAAAAAGGAAGCCGCAGCACGTGTGAAAGCAATGAACGAGATATGTGCCGTAGATTGGGAGTTGTCAGAAGAATGAGCCAAATACAAGTAAGAGAACTCAAGAGCTATGAAGCAATGGAGATCGTCAGGAAAGTACACCGGGTGTTAGTAGAGGAATATATGGCGGAAAATAAACTAACTCTAGATATTGAACTCTTCGGCTTGCTCTTACACAACAGGATATGGGATGCAATGTATAATGTAACGGAGGGGACTACACAGGAATGACCAAGTACACAATCAGTCCAGAGGGTTTTAAGGACATGGTAGCATATGAGATTGCTGTGACATTGCCTAAACTAGGAGAGTCAGACTATGCCCATAAGATGGCAACATGGCAGATATTCGACACATTATACTATGATGAACTTCGTAGACATAAATCTGCCGTAGTCGCCGGCGGGATAATGAACCTAGCATTCCAAGTATATCCAGACAACTATGATTGTAGTTCAAAACCAGTAGATATTATGTGGGCAACAGGACACCGGGCAAACTATACTCCAATACTTCACATGACAAAGAAACTAAAGGGAATGATTACGACAGGAGATATAAGAAGAGATTTGGAAAAGCCGCAAAGTCTAGAAATGAAGGAAGGATTGTTAGAGGAGACTGCATAGAAATGATAGGAAAGATAATTGTAATAGTAGCAATTGTGGCAGCAATCGCCGGCGATCTGTCCATAGCAACACCAGTACAAAAGGCATATGCAGCAAGTGGATATAGTAAAGGATACGCAGATGCAGTATGTGATCTTCAATCATGTCATGGTCACGGATATGATCCATCATGTCCATCAGGGCATAGCGACGATTACTGTAGTAATTATGGCAGTGGGTATCAAGCAGGATGGAGTAGTGGGTCATCGTCTAGTAGTAGCAACAGTGAGGGCGCGGCGATTGGCGGCAATAAAATAAACGGAGATAACAACTTGATTAACCAGCAAATAATACAACAACAGGGTTCAGGTAATGGTAGACATTTTAGCGGTGATGACAACAACAACGACGGCGGCAATGGTCAACTACCAAGATGTAAGATTCTCTGTCTAGGTGTTCAGTGATGACAATGACAGATACAAACAACAAATATCTATATCTATTCGAGGCAGGTAAAAATGGAAAATGTCTTCACAAAAATGTTATACGAAAAAGTTCTGTAGAGTGTGTTTCAAGATAATTGAGCATGATGAAGGATATCGCCGGTTTCGTAAGGGGAATAAGAATAAGCAGTATGTTCATAATCTTTGTTACATATCTCGCCGGGAACAGCGCTATGACAGACAGTACTATTGGATTAGGATATTACAAAAGGCGGCAATCTGTGAACAGATCAATGAGAAGAATAGATTGAAGATGATAAGAGAGCAAGAAGTGATTGGTAAGTAAATGAAAACAGAGAAGGAGATTAGCCGGCGGTTGCGTGGAGTAACCAAGATGATGAATAATATAGGTAAAGCTAAACGACATCCTAGTGAGGCCTACATAGCGGCCGTTGTATCACAGTGGTTGATATTGCAATGGGTATTAGATGAGGAGATATAGTAATAGTAATGAGATCAGAGGAAGAGATCCGCCGGCGGAAGGATGAAATAACTAAATTACTAATACATATGCGTCTAGGTGCGCCTAATGATTCTACGGCTGGTCTTACAAGAGTAGTTGTAGCACAGGTTGAATATATTTGTCTAAGTTGGGTATTAGGAGAGTCTGACGCAGATGCTGTCTCGGGGTTTGATGATGTATGACTGAAGATTACACGCGAATAAGAAACGGGTTAGCAATAACCAGGTTCCAGTCTGATAAGATAACCTATGACGAAGAAAATGAATGCTGGTCTGTACCTAGCCAGACTAATATAGGCAAGACATACGAAGTCTTTCACTCTAATAGAAAGGGATGGATCTGTACCTGTATGGACTATGTACAGAATGTTAGCAGACAACAAAATAGAAAGTGTAAACATATCTGGGCAGTCGCCGGCAAACTCAGGTCATTACAACAACAAGAGGAATCAACGAAATGGAAGATATAGAGGACTTTGCTAGAAAATACGCAGATAAATTTGTGAAATTTGGCCTAATGAAAAGATTCGTTATAGATGGCGAACATCGTTACAAATTCACAGAAAAAGGCTATAAATTCATGAGATTATCTGATGATGAGCGACATATCCGAATAAGGACGATGTTACATGATGACAAGGATCCAACGAAATGATAGCCAGTGAATTAGGTACAGCGGCTCCCTACATCGCGCCAATCGGTGCTTTTGTAGTTGGTGGGTTGATTGGCTATGCAGTAAAAAAGATGTTAAAGATTGCAGCGGTGATCATAGGTGCAATACTTGCAGTAATATTATTCCTGCAATATGAGGGGTATCTTGGAGTTAGATGGGAAAGGTTCTATCAAGCGGCACAGCAATTCGTAATACAACATCATTTAATGTCGTTAGATACAACAAATCCAATAGCTCATGTCGTTGCAGTAGTAGGATTGCCGGCGAGTGGCACGTTCATGGCGGGAATGTATATCGGATGGAGGAAAGGATGAAAGTCTACATTGTAGAGACATGTTTTCCAGATGAATGGTGTACATTAGAGGGAGTATTTGCAAATGAGAAGAGTACGAAACCACTTGTTAAGAAATTACAGAAAAAACATGGAATATACGGTGTCCTTGTTACAGAATGGACAGTAAAAAAGTAATATAAACAACTGAAATACAAACAGGATATTGCGTCAAGTCTTTGAAAACGCCGGCGAGGAGTACCTGGCTATAATAAAATCAGTACAACTAGCAAGATACTCAAAACAAAGGAATGGATTACATGGTTCTGATATCTTATACTGTATGAGACAAGCAGTATTAAGAAAACTGGAAAAGTCTCACGGGTTATCAGATACAGAATCTTTCTATTTCTTTCGAGGCGAAGCAATCCATCTAGCATTAGAAAAGATATTTGGTGACTATGATAAACAAAGATTCCTTACAGAGCAAACATTTGCCAGAAATGATATGACGTTTACACCTGACGTTATTGATTCATTGAAAAAAAGAATAATTGAGATAAAAACGACAGATACTGATCTACTAGACAAACCCTGGCCGTCGAACAAACTGCAATTGAAGAGGTATATGGCTGTAACTGGTATACCACATGGCCTAATTGTCTATTTATTGCTAAGAAACCCGGCAAAACCCTATCTATTTTTTGATTATATTATGTTAAATAATGAAAGATACAAGATTTTAACAGATATAGATCAGCAAATTGAACAAGAAAAACGTGCAATAAAAGAGAAAAATCCTGATTTAGCTTGGGATATTATTGAAAATCCATTTGAAAATTGGAAGTGTTATTCACCAAAAAACCCGAAAAATGCCTGTCCATACTTAGAAAATTGTAAGAAAAGGCATGATTTACTTTGATTTTTACCTGATTTATGCCGTTTTAGTTAGAATTCCTTAGAAAATAACCCCTGTTAGGGGGTGTGTGGTGTAGATCCACACCGTTTCTGAATAAGGTTGTCAAGATAAGGAGAAATTTTCGGCTAATTTGTATTAGATTATGGTATTAATAAATGTTTAATTTTGCACTTATTTGTTTGTAAAACTGGAAATTGAGTGTATTTGCCCGATTTTCGGTTAAACGTTAAATATCGTAACTATACATAGTTTCATATAGAAGTATTATGAGTAACAATATTCTAGAACAAGAGAAAGAAGTTACCATCAGGATCCCTGTGAGAGACTATCTTTTCGCTAGTGATATGGGGAAATATCTGTATGTACAAGGGGTAGGGGCCGGGCCAACCATTGAAGATTGTACAAAACAAGCATTCTATTTTTACATTAATTCGATGGGTAAACACTTGGGACAGAAGCCAATACAAGAACCAGTACAACAATTCCAACCAGTACGACAACCTGAACAAGTCCGCATTCAGGTTCCTCCGGATTCAACGGTACAGGTTCAGACACAACCTCAACAATCAGTTCAAACCACTCTGTTTGAACCTCAGGCAATCCAAGAACAACAGGAAGAAAATGAACTAGATATGTCAATTGATGAAATGTTTGAAAAAACAATGTCTAGTAATATGGAGGAAGAATTAGCAAGGATTCGCCGGTTTTCCGGGGCAGGTCAGAATGTTGTTAATGCCACCAATGCTAGAGGTGTCTAATAAACGAGCAAGATAAAAGACGCTGCGGATCCCAAGGTTAGAGAAGAAGCAATTCTTACTGCCCGGTATATCAAGGCTTTAGCCAATAACAACCAGGGATTGTCTTTAGAACAAGTTGCTAATAATGTAGGACTTCCCCCGGAAGCCGCACAGAAAATTCTGAATGATTTTAGACACTTACTTATTGCAGATTCAGTCTCGCCGGATTTTCCGTCTAGGATGGTTGCTGCTCTGAATAGACCTCTTCCTCCAAATGGTACCAAGTTACCAACTGGTGAAATTGTGGAAAGAATTACCTTTGAAGACGTTGAATCTTTGAAATTTCTAGGTAAAGGCGATCCAGCTATGAAAAAAGTTATGAACCAGAGTTATGTAAGAAACTTACAGGACAATAATATGTATAATAGTTCTAATGAAAATGATAGTTATGGCAGGCAAGTCAACA
>Ga0079219_10000110_pt1 | contig 12252 bp, 10 predicted proteins | sample GAControl_FD_77074 | JGI IMG/M metagenome (GOLD analysis project Ga0079219, IMG submission 77074) | Agricultural soil microbial communities from Georgia to study Nitrogen management - GA Control | ecosystem: Environmental > Terrestrial > Soil > Agricultural land | place: USA: Georgia...
CAGTGCAGCGATCATGCGCGTTGCATCGAGATCGACCAGCACCGTCCCCTGCTAGAACAGCGTGTCGTCGTCGAAGAATCCCCCGGTGCCGCTCAGCTTGCGGCCATCCACCTCGATGTCGTTGCGCGGCCGGTAGCGTGCGTCGATGCCGAGATTACCCAGGCCTGTCGCCGCCGCCTCGCAGATCACGCGCGCGAGCTCGCCGAGCGACGCGATGCCGAGCGTCGCGCGGTTGAACACGAGCTCCCAGCCGAGCTGGCCTTCGTCGAAATAGATCGCGCCGCCGCCGGTGATCCTCCTCGCGATCGCTACGCCGTTGGCGCGGCAATAGTCGACGCGAATCTCCCGCGAGAGCGCCTGATGCCGCCCGACCAGCGCCGTCGGCGGAAAGCGCAGGAAGCGGATGGTGTCCGGAATCGCGTCGGCCTTGCGCGCGGCGATCATCGCCTGGTCGAACGCGATCTGCCGCCGCCCGTCGCGGATGCCGGTGTCGATCACGCGAAAGCGGCGTTCCATGGACCTACTTTCGCTCGACGATCCGAAGCTGGCGCCGGATCTTCCGGAGGTCGGCGCGGCCCGGCGCAAACGGATAGCTCGCGATGTCGCTCGGCGGCGAATCGCCGTACGGCCGGTCGCACGCGGAAATGTCGTCGGCGAACTTGCCGGGGCATCCCGACGTGCGAAACGCGACGCCGGCGTCGATGACGGCGTCGAGCTCCGCGGGCGAAACTCCGAAGTCGGCGACCCGGCCGTGGCCGTCGAACTTCATCCGATCGACGCGCACGCCGCGGTAGTCGATCAGGTAGCGCGCGAGCTGGACGCGTCGCCATTGATCGCGTGGCGTCGCGGGCAGATGGTCCATCAGCGAGCCCTTCTCGGGGAAGAAGCAGAACAGGTGACTGTGGCCGCCGATATCGACCAGCTGCTGGATCAGCGCGAGCGCTTCGTGCTCCGTCTCGCCCATGCCGATGATGATGTGCGCGCCGAACTTGCCCGCGCCGAAAATGGCGCGCGCGTCCATGAGCACCTGCCAGTATCGTTCCCACGTGTGCGGCGATTGCACGCCCTTGCCGCGGGTCCGGTCGAAGAGCGCGGGGGTGGCGGCATCGAGCGCGACCGTGAAGATATCGGCGCCGAGTTCGTGCAGGCGCTGCACGTCGTCCCGCGTCATCGTCGTCGGGTTCGACAGGATCGACACCGGAATCGCGGACGGATCGATGCGTGCGGTCCAGCGCTTCAGCACCGACACGGTGTCGTCGTCCGAACGCGGATGCGTGATCATCGAGATGCACATCCGGTGGAACGCGCTGCTCGCGCCATCGCGCGCGACGATGTCGACCACCTGGTCGAGCGGCACCGCCGGCCAGTCGACGCGGATGAAGTTGCGGTCCGCGTAGTCGCGCTCGGCTTCGCGGTGCCGCGCGAGGCCGCAATACGCGCAATTCGCGCGGCACCCTTCGGGATAGGTCAGCAACAGGTTGAGGCAGCGCGTGCAGCCGCACCGATGCATCCTGCCCGGCATGATGCCGAGCGTGATCGCCGCCGCCGTCGACATCTGCACGTACTCCGGCGAGCGCATGTGCGGCGTGAGGATGTTGTAGTTCGGCCGGTAGACGCCCTGCGGCGCGACGTTCGCCTTCACGACGCGCGCGCCCATGCGCGCTTCGCGCGGCGTCGACGCCGGCGCGCGCGGCTGCATCTGGTCGAACCCGTTGAAGTCCTGCCTCGGTGCCGCCGCCTCGAATCCCGCGGCGGATGCTTCCGGCCGGTGACAGCTCATCGTCGCGCCTCCTCGGTTTGCGCCGCCCAGTACTGTGGATACGCGATCCAGCCGCGGCGCAGCGCCTCGCGACTGCCGCCGCGCCGCGTTGCGGCTGCACGCTCGGCACGCCGGCGCACCGCCCGGTCGAGCGCAGCGCCGAGCACGTCGCGCAATTCCTCCTCGTACGCCAGCGCCGCACGCGCGTCCCCTCGTGCGAGTGCAGCGGTGGCCTGCCCGGCAAGGTTGCCCGAATAGACGGCTGCGGCGATGCCGGCGCCCGTGACGGGGTTCGTCAATCCTGCGGCATCGCCGGCAAGCAGCACGTGCGCGCGCCCGAGCAGCCCGTGCGGGCTCAGCATCCCGCCCACCGGGATCGCTCCGCCCGTCACGGCGAGCACCTTCTCGCCGACGCGACGCTCGCCGATCAGCGCCGAATGCAGTGTGTCGACTACGGCCTTCAGACGATGGCGATGCGCCGCATCGACGCCCGCACCGAGGTTCGCAACCGTTCCCTTGGGAAACAGCCAGCCGTATCCGCCGGGGATCGACGCCGAAAGGAAGATGTCCGTCGCATCGTGCGCGGCGAGCAGCGGCACGGTGATCTGGCGCGTCTCGACGAGGCAAACGTTGACGCGATCGATGGCGCGCCCGACCCGCGACCGCGGCCCATCGGCACCTACGATGACGCGGGCGTCGAGCGTCGTGCCGTCGGCCAGCACGACGACGCCATCGCGACCGATCCGGCGCACGCTCGCGGCGAACCGGCATTGCGCCCCGGCGGCCACGGCGTCGCGCACGAGCGCGGCATCGAACGCCGCGCGATCGAGCATCTTGCCGGGAAACGGATGAGTCAGATCGGGCGGGTCGCGCTCGACGAACGTCGCCATCGACGCAATCGACTGCCTGACCGAGCATGCGAGCGCGCCGACTTCAATGCCGATCAGCGTCGGCACGAACTCCGCGCATTGGACGGGTACGCCGGCCTCGCGTCGCCGGTCCACTGCAACGACGCGAAGCCCCGTGCGTGCGGCCGCCGCCGCGGCGCTCGCGCCTGCGGGACCGAGCCCTACGACCAGCACGTCGGCGTGGTGGATGCTCACGACGCCGTAACCGCGGTGCGCGGATGGATCCTGATCGTGCGCCCGGTCTTGATGGAGCAGCAGGCATGCTCCTGGACGACCGGTCGGCCGAGCGCGTGCGCGACTGCGAGCGTGCCGTCCGCGGGAAAGGCAATGCCGTCGAGCCCTGCCGCAACCGCGTACGCGTCGGTGACCCGGCGATGCATGCCCGGGGGACGCGCACACCCGAGCAGGACTTCGCGGTCGGCGATCCGGGAGCGCGCCTCTATGAAGATGCGCCCCACGTCCTCGGTGCGCGGAGTCTCGAACGTCCCGGGCTTCGCGTAGAACGGCATCACCACGACCAGCACGAGCGAATGCACCGGATAGCGGCTCACGATGTCGAGCGCGCGATGCTCGCCGACGATGCGGCCGTAGTGCAGCCCGATCACGATGTGCGGGACGACTTCCATCGACGTGGCGGTCAGCGCGGCCAGCGTGGATTCGAAGTCGTCGACCGGACGCTCGAGATGATAGACGTCGCGAATCGTCTCCTGCGCGCCGATCACGTCCATCATCGCGGTGTCGACGCCCGCAGACTCCATCATCCTGGCGCGCGGCTCGTCGAGCAGCGCCGAATGCACGGCGATCCGCAGGTACGGAAAGTCGCGCTTGAGCTTTTCGATCGTCGGGAAGAAGCGCTCGTAGCGGACCTCGTTGCGCCGGTTGGAGCCGCACGACAGCAGGAACCCGCGCAAATCCTGCGCCGCGACGAGATCGCGCACCTTGTGATCCAGCATCGCGGGCGACGTGGCGGGGATCATCGGGTCGAGGATCTTGGCCTGGCAGTGATCGCACATCAGCGCGCATCCGCCCGCGGTCACCGAGAACGCAGGGAACGCATTGCGGCTGCAGCCGTCGACGTCGCATCCCGAGTACGCCTTGAACGTGGGCGTCGAGAAGCGGATATCGCGCGATACCACGGCGGATTGCCGACGTTCGAATTCCGCGAGCAGCGTCGCGTCGAGCGGCGCATCCTCCAGCTCCTCGATGGCACGCAGGCGGTCGAGCCAGCCCGTCCCGGCGCTCGCGTTCATGTCGTCGCGCAGCAGCGCACGCTCGCGTGGTGGCGCAGCGCGCGCACGGACTCGCGCACCGGCAGGTCCGATGGACAGTCGCAAAGGGTCGTCGTCCATCGCGGCTGGATGTCCTCGTCGTCGACGAGATCGCACTGCAAGCCGCGGAGGAGCGCGCTCGCCGCTTCGGGGAGCCGGTCGGGAACGGCACGCTGCGACAGCCTCGCCCAGATGCCCGTCCAGTACCGCGCGAGCGTCCACGGGTTGTAGCCTCCGCCGCCCAGGACCACCGCATGCGGCGCAACGGCGGCGATGCGCTCGATCGCGTCCCACAGCGCGACGTTGCTCAGTGCCATGGATGTCAGCGGGTCACCGGCGAGCGCATCGCCGCCGCAGGTGATCACGACCGCTTCGGGAGCGACGCGATCGGCGAGCGGCAGCACGACGTCGTCGACGAGGAGGCGCAACTCCGCATCGTGGAACGCCGTGGGCACCGGTAGGTTGACCGAGCGGCCGCCCCCCACATCCTCGAGCGCTCCCGTGTAAGGCCAGCGACCCGCCTCGTGAAGCGAGAGCGTCCACACGCGCATGTCGTCGGCGAAGGCGTCCTGCACGCCATCGCCGTGATGCGCGTCGAGATCCACGTACAGCACCCGCAGGATGCCTGCATCGAGCAGGCGCAGGATCGCGAATACCGGGTCGTTGAAATAGCAGAAGCCGCTCGCGCGGTCCCTGCGCCCGTGATGCGTGCCGCCCGCGAAGTTGAATGCGATGCGTCCGTCGAGCGCGAGCTCGGCGGCTCGGATGGATCCGCCGACGGCGGTCGACGCGCGCTCGAACACGCCGGCGAACAGCGGGTTCTCCATGGTGCCGATCCGGAAGCGCTCGCGCGCGTCCGGATCGACCCTGCCCGTCGCGCTTGCCGCGCGCAACGCCTCCACGTACTCCAGCGCGTGGAATGCGCGCAGCTCATCGACTGTGGCTCGCGGGCTGACGACATATTCGTCCGCCGCGAACCAGTCCAGCGCGCGGCACAGGTCGATCACCGTCTCGACCCTCGCAATGGTCAGCGGATGCCATTGGCCGTAGGCGGACTGCCGGTAGATGTCGTGCCCGACGAACGCGGCACGATGCCGCCGCGTCACTTCTTCTTCACGAAGAACGTGAACTCGCTGCCGTTTGCCGTGTGCGAGAGCAGCGGGTTTCCCGTCTGCTTCGAAAAGGCCTGGAAGTCCTTCACGGATCCGGGATCGGTCGCGACGATACGCAGCACCTGACCGCTGCCCATATCGGTCAAAGCCTTCTTCGCCTTCAGGATGGGCAAAGGGCAATTCAGGCCGCGTGCGTCGAGGTCTTTGTCGAAGTTCATGGCGCTCCCGAGGGTCATGACGGCCGGCACGTGAAGCCGCCCGGCCCGTCGAATATTAGAACTCTCTAATGTAACCGGAGCGCTGTCAAGAGGTCCCGGCTTGGTGCTCCACGAGCTTGCAGCACCCGCGCGCGCAGGTTCCGGCATTCGGGCGCTGCAGTGCGCCCGAATGCCGGCGCGGATCAGCGATGGGCTGCGACCGTCGCGCGTTCGGCCTGGCGCTTGAGCTTGGTGATGCCGAGTGCGCTCATGATGAACTTCTCGTAGAACGGCTCGGACGTTCCCTTCTTCATCTTGCGGATGAAGTATTTTTCGAAGGACACCTTCGCGAAGTGCACCCACCTGCCCTCGCTGAACCAGTTGACGTTGCGCGGGGGCATCTGCGGCAAGGCGACGAACGCGATGCCCGTGTCGCCGAGATCGGCGAGGCACACCGCATTCCAGGTCGGTTTCTCATCGGGGACTCGGCCGTCGAGCTCCGCACGAATGTTGTGGACCGTGGCAGCCGCCATCGACTCGATCATGTAGCCGGTCTTCGGTGCCCCGGTCGGAACCGGCGTGACTTCCACCGGCGGGATCGCCACGCATACGCCAATGGCGTAGATGTTCTGGTACTTCGGGTTGCGCTGGTGCGCGTCGACGAGGATGAAGCCACGCGGGTTGGTGAGTCCTTCGATGCCTGCGACCGCATCGATGCCCTTGAACGCCGGCAGCATCATCGAATAGGCGAACGGCAGCGTGTGCTCCTTCTTGGGCTTGCCCTCGTCGTCGTGCTCGACGACGTGCATCGTGCCGGCCTCGACCTTCGCGACCTTCGCGTTGCAGATCCACTTGATGTGGCGCTCCCGCAGCGCCGATTCGAGCATGGTCTTCGAGTCCCCGACGCCGCCGAGGCCGAGGTGCCCGATGTAAGGCTCGGCAGTGACGAACGTCATCGGGACCTTGTCGCGGAGTCTCCGCCGTCGCAGGTCCGTATCCATGATGAACGCGAACTCGTACGCCGGGCCGTAGCACGACGCGCCCTGCACCGCGCCGACCACGATGGGGCCCGGGTTGGTGACGAATGCGTCCCACTTCGCGGCCGCCTTTTCAGCATGTTCGACGTGACAGATCGATTGCGTATGACCGTTGGGCCCGAGCCCCTCGACTTCGTCGAAGGCGAGTTTCGGGCCGGTGGCGATGACGAGGTAGTCGTAATCGAGCATCGTGCCGTCGGCCAGCTCGACCTTGCTGCGCTCGGGGTGGACGCGCTTCGCTCCCCGCGCATCGAACCCGATGCCCCTGCGCTCGAGATAGGGTGCTGCGGCGAACTCGACGTCGGTGCGCTTGCGCCAGCGCACGGCGACCCAGGGGTTCGACGGCACGAACTGGAAGTTCGGCCCGTTCCCGACCACAGTAACGCGGTCGCTCTTACGCAGCTGGCTTTTCATCTCGTAGGCGAGCGGCATGCCCCCCAGCCCCGCGCCCAAGACGATCACGTGTGCCATCGGCCTCTCCTCGTATGAATGGTGCGGGATGACTGTGGGCGCGCGGACCCGCGTTATCCGTGACTTTCGTCACATAGCGGCAGCCGAATTTCGCGAAATCCGCGGCTGGATTGTCACAGATCAAGGCCGCGTGCACCGAGGCGCCTACGCTCTCGAATTGACCGGTGATGCGCGACGCGCAACGTCGCTACAAGCCGCGTCGACGCCCGATGGGCCATTTGATCCTGTCACCCCTCGCGGCCCGTGTTTCAGCGGTCTTCGGGGAGCTGCGCGATCTGCCGCCCGCCACGCTGGAGCGACTGGCGAGTCATGGCGTGTACCGCAAAGTGCCCGCCGGCACGGTCATGTTCGGCCGGCAGACGCCATGCCTGGGTTTTCCGCTGCTGCTCGCCGGCAGCGTGCGTGTCGTGCAGCGTTACGCGAACGGCCGGGAGTTGCAGCTGTATTGCGTCAAGGCCGGGGAGTCGTGCCTGCTGTCCGGCAGTTGCCTTCTCGGCAAGAAGGACTATGCGGCGACCGGCATCGCGGAAACCGGCGTGGAGGTGCTGGTCGTTCCGGCCGCGGAGTTCCTCGCGCTCGTCGCAGAGGACGAGGCGTTTCGCCGCTACCTCTTCGGTCTCTTCGCGGAGCGGCTAGCGGACCTGATGAACCTCGTCGAGGCGATCACGTACCGCAAGCTCGACCAGCGGCTGGCCGCGCTGCTGCTCGTGCACGCGGCGCCGGGCCGCGGGTCCATCCACATCACGCACCAGAAGCTGGCCGACGAGCTCGGCAGCGTGCGGGAGATGGTCACCCGCCTGTTGCGTTCGTTCGAGGATCGTGGCTGGGTCGCGCTGGGCCGGGAGAACATCGTCGTGCGCGATCGCGCCGCGATCAGCGGCCTCGCGCAGGGGTAGATCGCGCGCGGTTCGCAAATGTGCGTCGAGCGCGCGCCACCTCCGCGAGCCTCCGCTCGATCCGGCCGCAGACGAGATCGCACAGCGCATAGACCGACGGATCGGCGATGCGGTAGTACACGGCGGTCCCGCGGCTCTCGCGCTCGACCAGACCCTGCTGCACGAGCATCGACAGGTGCCGAGACACGTTCGCCGCCGTGCAGCTGCACAGCTTCGCGAGCGTGCCGACGTTGCGCTCCCCGTCGCGCAGCAGGTTCAGGATCTGCAGGCGCGTCGGCTCCGACAGCGCCTGGAAATACGCCGACACCTGCTGCAGCGCCGCGAAACTCATGCCCTTCATGTCGTGCGATGGCCTTTTGAACGTTCGGACGCCCGGGAGACGATCCCGGTGCGCCAAGCTTGCTTTATTAGCTAATTAGTTAAATAATACGCACGATCACCATCCCTGTAAAGCCCCCGACGCGACCCGTGAAGAGCCTTCCAACCTGCGCAGCACTTGCGGCGGCCGCGCTGCTCGCGGCTTCGCCCGCAGCTGGCTTCGCGTCGGCCACGCCGGCTCCGCTCGAGAGCGCGCCGGTTACAGTTAGAACGACCGGGCAAGCGGTGGGTTACGACGGTGTCGTTCAGGCCGTTCGCCAGACGCAGATCGCGGCGCAGGTATCGGGTGCGATCGTGACGCTGGACGTGAAGCCTGGCGACACGGTCAAGGCCGGGCAGGTCCTCGTGCGCCTCGACGCGCGGGCAGCGGAACGCGCCGCTTTCGCGAGTGCGGCACAGGTTCGTGCCGCCGACGCCGTACACGAAGTCGCAAGCAGGGATTACGAGCGCAATCGGCAGTTGTTCGAAAAGGGCTACATCAGCAAGGCGGGGCTCGATCGTGCCGAGGCGCAGTTCAAGTCGGCCCAGGCGCAAGCCGCGGCCCAGCTCGCGAGCGCCCAGGCGGCCCGCGCCGAGTCCGACTTCTACGTCGTTCGTGCTCCGTATACGGGTCTGATCGCCGAAGTGCCGGTCGTGCTCGGTGACATGGCAATGCCGGGACGCCGTTTGATGACGCTGTACGATCCCGCGGCCCTTCGCGTGAGCGTTGCCGTCCCGCAAACGCTCGCAGGCGCCGTGACTCTCGACCGGCCCCCGGGCGTGGAACTGCCCGACGTCGTGCAGGGGCGCCTCGACGCCGTCGGCGCACAACTGCTGCCCGCGGTGGACCCGGCGACCCACACCCAGGAACTGCGCCTCGACCTTCCGGCGTCGCTCGCCGGAGTCCGGCCCGGGATGTTCGCGCGGGTGTGGCTCGCCCCACCGGGCTCGGACACGCGCCTCTACGTGCCTGCACGAGCGGTCATGCGACGCGCGGAGTTGAGCGCCGTGTATGTCATCGCCAAAGACGGCGCCCCGCACCTGCGGCAGGTTCGCATCGGCCGCCGCGAGGGCGACAGCATCGAGATCCTGAGTGGCGTGGCCCTCGGCGAGCACGTCGCGCTCGATCCGCAGGCGGCGGCGCGAACGCACTGACATAGGGCGCACCCACGTGTCACCGGGCCTCGGCGTATCGGGTCGCATCGCTGCCTTCTTCCAGGCGGCGCGCATCACGCCGCTGATCGCGCTGGTGGCGCTGCTGCTCGGCGTTTTCGCCGTGGTCGTGACGCCGCGCGAGGAAGAGCCGCAGATCAACGTGACGATGGCCAACGTCATCATCCCGTTCCCGGGCGCCTCGGCGCAGGACGTCGAGCAGATGGTGGCGGCGCCGGCGGAGCAGGTGCTGGCGCAGATCGTCGGCATCGAGCACGTGTTCTCCGTATCGCGTCCAGGCCTCGCCATCGTCACCGTGCAATACAAGGTCGGCGTGCCGCGCATCGATGCGCTCGTGCGCCTGTACGACACGATCGACTCGAACGCCGACTGGCTGCCGAAGGGACTCGGCGTCGGCGCCCCGATCATCAAGCCGAAGGGCATCGACGACGTGCCCATCGTGACGCTCACCTTGTACGGCAAGGACGTCACGGCAGGCGCGTTCGACCTCGAGCGCGTCGCGCACAGCATCGAGGCGGAACTGAAGCGCGTGCCGGGGACGCGTGAGGTGACGACGCTGGGCGGTCCGGGTCGCGCGGTGCTCGTCGAGCTGGATGCATCGCGCATGGCCGCGAACGACGTGACGGTGGCCGACCTGCGGCAGACGCTGCAGTCGGCGAACCTCGGCGCCCCGCTCGGCGACCTGCTCGCCGCCAACCGAGCGATCGCGCTGGAAGCGGGACCGTTCCTGCGCGATGCACGCGACGTCGGCGAGCTCATCGTCGCCGTGCGCGGCGGCAAGCCGGTCTACCTGCAGGAAGTGGCCACGGTGCGCGACGGGCCGCCGCGACCGCAACGCTATGTCTGGCATGTCGTGCCCGGCGCGCAAGGCGGCGAATACGACGCCGTGACGATCACGATCACGAAGAAGCCGGGCGAGAACGCCATCAGCGTCGCGAACGCCGTGATGCGCCGCGTCGAGACGCTGCGCAACGTCGTCATTCCGCATGGGATCGAGGTCGCCGAGACGCGCAACTACGGCGCCACGGCGAACGACAAGGCGCAGAAGCTGATCCAGAAGCTGCTGTTCGCCACGGCGTCGGTGGTGGCGCTGGTGTTCGTCGCCCTCGGGCGCCGCGAAGCGGCGATCGTCGGCAGTGCCGTCATCCTGACGCTGACCGTGACGTTGTTCGCGTCGTGGGCGTGGGGCTTCACGCTCAACCGCGTATCGCTGTTTGCGCTGATCTTCTCCATCGGCATCCTCGTCGACGATGCGATCGTCGTCGTCGAGAACATCCATCGCCACCAGGCGCTCCATCCGAGCAAGCGGCTGATCGATCTTATCCCGGGCGCCGTCGACGAAGTCGGGGGACCGACGATCCTCGCCACGCTGACCGTCATCGCGGCGCTGCTGCCGATGGCGTTCGTCAGCGGATTGATGGGCCCGTACATGAGCCCCATTCCGATCAACGCGAGCATGGGCATGCTGCTTTCGCTCGCGATCGCGTTCATCGTCACGCCCTGGCTCGCGCGGCTGTGGATGAAGGAAGGACCGCACACACCGCATGCGGACAAGGGCCTGAGCGCGCGGCTACACCCGATCTTCGCGCGTGTCTTCCGGCCGTTGCTCGACGCACGGCGCGGCGCGCGCAACCGCTTGATGCTCGGCGGCGCGGTCATCGCACTCGTGATGGTGTCGGTTGCGCTTCCGGTCGTCGGCCTGGTCGTGTTGAAGATGCTGCCGTTCGACAACAAGTCGGAATTCCAGGTGATCGTCGACATGCCGGCCGGCACGCCGGTCGAGCGAACCGCGACCGTGCTGCACGAGCTTGCCGCATTCCTCGTGAAGCGGCCCGAGGTCGTCAACCTTCAGGCTTACGCCGGCACGGCTGCACCGATCAACTTCAACGGCCTGGTGCGCCAGTATTACCTGCGCTCGGGCGGTGATGTCGGCGACCTGCAGGTGAACCTCGTGGACAGGCACTTGCGCAGCGAGCCGAGCCACTCCATCGCGACCAGTGTTCGCCCCGCGCTGCAAGCGATCGGTCGACGCTACGGCGCCAACGTCAAGGTCGTCGAGGTGCCTCCAGGACCGCCGGTGCTCGCTCCCATCGTCGCGGAGGTCTACGGCCCCGACGCGGACGCGCGACGCAGGCTCGCGCTTGCCGTGCGCGAGCGATTCGAAAGCACGCCCGGCGTGGTCGACGTCGACGACAGCAGCATCGCGGCTGCGCCTCGAATGCTCGTGCTCGTGGACCGGCGCAAGGCCGCGCTGCTCGGCGTGGCGCAGGAGGCCGTCGTCGCGACGCTGCGCGCCGGTCTCGGCGGCGAGGCGACCGCTTATCTGCACGACCAGACGAAATATCCCGCTGCCGCCGAGCTGCGGATTCCGGCCGAGCGCCAGGGCGATCTCGACGCGCTGCTGCAACTGGCCGTGCGGGGCGCGGGCGGACAACTCGTCCCCATCCGCGAACTGGTGACTTTAAGCAGCAGCGAGCGCGAGCAGCCGATCTACCACAAGGACCTGCTGCCGGTGAACTACGTCGTTGCCGACATGGCCGGCGACGTCGACAGCCCGCTCTACGGAATGTTCCGGATGCGCACGCCGCTGCGCGCGCTGGCCACGCCGGGCGGCGGCACGCTCGGCGAATACTTCGTGCGGCAGCCCGACGACGCCTTTCGCGACTACGCGATCAAGTGGGACGGCGAATGGCAGATCACGTACGAGACGTTTCGCGACATGGGCGCCGCGTACGCGGTCGGGCTCATCCTCATCTACGTCCTCGTCGTAGCCCAGTTCGGCTCGTACCTCACGCCATTGATCATCATGGCGCCGATCCCGCTGACGATCGTGGGCGTGATGCCCGGCCACGCGCTGCTCGGCGCACAGTTCACCGCCACCAGCATGATCGGGATGATCGCGCTCGCCGGCATCATCGTGCGCAACTCGATCCTCCTCGTCGACTTCATCCGTCTCGAGGTCGCGAAGGGCGTTGCGCTCGACGACGCGGTGATCCGGTCGGCTGCCACGCGCGCACAGCCGATTCTCCTCACGGGCATCGCCGCCATGCTCGGCGCGCTGTTCATCCTCGACG
>Ga0079219_10000111_pt1 | contig 12217 bp, 10 predicted proteins | sample GAControl_FD_77074 | JGI IMG/M metagenome (GOLD analysis project Ga0079219, IMG submission 77074) | Agricultural soil microbial communities from Georgia to study Nitrogen management - GA Control | ecosystem: Environmental > Terrestrial > Soil > Agricultural land | place: USA: Georgia...
GAAACGATCATCTGCATGGCTGGGGACAGCCGTCATTCCCCGATCGCACGCTGCTTTATGTGCGTGGGTTCGATCCAGTGACCGATACATACCACTATCAGGTCAACGAGCATTTCGGCACCACCAGTGGGACGCGGAACGCGTTTCGTGTTCCATTCCAGATTGCGATTCAAGGGCGCCTGACTCTCGGGACGGATCCCGCACGCCAGCAATTCAACAACGTCGTTGGGCGTGGCCCCGGCGGCAGGATGAATCCTGAGGCGCTCAAGGCGCGGATGACGCGTCTTGTGCCGAACGCCTTCCTCGACATCATCGCAATAAACGACTCGGCCAAACTCGAGCTCACGCCCGATCAGATTACCAAACTCCAGGCGGGCGGTGACGCATTCAAAGTGAAATCGGATTCGCTGGTCGAGAAAGTGGCAAACATCCTTGGCGATTCGACGGTCAAGAATCCGGATCCGATGACGGTATTCGCGAAAGTTCAGCCGTCGATCGCGGAGGGACGAAAGCTGGCGGCTCAGGCGATCAACGACGCCAAAGCGATTCTCACTCCCGCGCAGTGGGCGAAAGTGCCCGATAGCATCAAGACACCAGGTTTGCGCCGCGGCGACGGTGAGGGCCGCGGTGAGCGGGGCGGGCCGGGCAACTAGCGTGCACGGGTTGTGCGAGGGTATTCTCCCTCGTTGTCCAACCTTTATGCAACGCGAAAATGAAAGGCCTTTTCCGTCGGCTCGGCTGCCTGGTGCTCATCATCATACTTCTGCTCATAGCGTGGTACTGGTACGCTCGAGTAGAAGCGAAACCCTCGGTGACCGGCGTGAATGCCGCCGCGATAGACATCGCCAAGGGCCCGGCGAACAGCGGTTGGCAATCCTTCACACCGGCTGATGCCGACCGCGGTCGCGCGGCACTGCAGGCATTCGATCGCCCCTCGGGACCGGTATTCGTCAATTTGACTCCAGCCGAAGCCGGTTCCTATCTGCTCGCATCGCTGAACCGCCAGCTCCCCCCGTCTGCCACCAACGCTCAGGCGGCAGTCATCGGCAATCGTTTGTACGTTCGTTCTGAAGTCGCCTGGAAGGATTTCGGAGATTCGCGCGCGCTCGGCTCGATTCGCATGCTGCTCGGCGAGCGTGACAGCGTTCTCATCGGGGGGACGATCAACATGGTTCATCCGGGTCTAGCCGAGTTCAACGTCGAGGAAATGAAGCTCGGCAAATTCGACGTGCCTGGAGCGCTGCGTACCAGGCTCATCGACGAGATCAAGAAGCGTCGACCCATTGCCGGCGTTGCCGCCGACGCTCTACCAGTGACGTTGCCGTCGTACATTTCTGATGTGCGAATCCAGAACGGCAAAATCACCCTGTACAAGAGTGCCCATTGAGCAGGCGAATACTCGTCATCGACGACGAGCAGGGTATTCGAGCTGCGCTGGGACAGCTGCTCGAGTATGAAGGCTACGAAGTGCACGCGGTCTCCAATGCGCAGGAAGGAATAACCGAATTTCAGAAGTGGCGGCCGAATCTGGTCTTTCTCGATGTGAAGATGGCCGGCATGGACGGTATGGAGGCGCTGAAGAAGATCCGTGAGATTGATCCCGCGGCCCTGGTGGTGATGATCAGCGGTCATGCGACGATTCGGACAGCGGTCGAAGCTACGCAAGCCGGCGCGTACGAGATTCTGGAGAAGCCACTCGACACCGATCGCATTCTGGTGATGTTGCGGAACGCATTTTCGAGTCTCGAGCTTCAGGAAGAGAATTCACGGCTCCGTCAGTCGATCGACGCGCCCTTTGAAATCGTCGGAAAGAGCCCGGTGATGCGAGCCCTGATGGATAAGGTCGAGAAAGTTGCGGCAACTCCGGCCCGTGTTCTCATCACTGGCGAAAACGGAACTGGAAAAGAGCTCGTCGCCCGCGCGCTGCACCGCCAATCACCCCGCGCCAGCAAACCATTCGTCGAAGTCAATTGCGCTGCAATCCCCGGCGAGCTGATCGAGAGCGAGCTCTTCGGCCACATGAAAGGCTCCTTCACGGGCGCTGTTGCTGATCGCGCCGGGAAGTTCGAGCAAGCCAACAAGGGCACGCTCTTTCTGGATGAGATCGGCGACATGAGCCTGGCGGCACAGGCGAAAGTCCGTCGCGTACTACAGGACAACGTCATCACGCGGATTGGCGGCTCGAAACCCATTTCCGTTGATGTGCGGGTGATTGCCGCGACGAATAAGACCCTGGAAAGCGAAATTGCGGCCGGGACTTTTCGCGAGGATCTCTACTATCGGTTGAACGTCGTACCAATTCACGTTCCGCCAATTCGCGAACGGCGCGAGGACATTCCGCTGCTGGCACAGTACTTCGCTTCGACGCTTTCCGCGCGCGAGGGAATTCCACCGCGCACGTTTGCGCCGGATGCGCTCGAGCATCTCAGTGGACTTGACTGGCCGGGTAACGTTCGTGAGCTGAAGAACACTGTTGAGCGGCTACTGATCCTTGCGCCCGACCCTCAGATCACCGCCCGTGACATCGATCGTCTGGCCGGCCAGCGGGCGCTGGATGATGCAGGGTTGGCCACGCTGACGCAGTGCCGAACCTTCGAGGAGTTCAAGGAGGCAGCAGAACGTGCCTTCCTGCTGAACAAGCTCCGGGAGTTCGACTGGAACGTATCGGAAACCGCGCGAGCCGTTGAAATGCCGCGCTCAAATCTCTACAAGAAAATCGAGCGGTACTCGCTGTCGCGTGAGCATACCTGAGTGGCGTTTGCGTCCACAACGAAAAAATCGAGATGAAAAAGTTCAACAACTTCATTGGCGGTAAGTGGGTCGCGCCTGAGTCGGGCGAATACTTCGACAACCGGAATCCCGCTGATCGCGGCGATGTGATCGGGAGATTTCCACTCTCCGACCGTCGGGATGTCGAGAAGGCAGTAGAAAGCGCCAAACGCGGATTTGCGCGTTGGCGTCGCACTCCGGCACCGGCGCGGGGTGACGTGCTGCGTACCGTCGGCGACTTGATGACGCGGCGAAAGGAAGAAATTGCAGATGCGATGACGCGCGAGATGGGGAAACCACTTCAGGAGACGCGCGGCGACGTACAGGAGGGAATCGACACCGCCTACTACGCCGCGAGCGAAGGCCGTCGCCTGTTCGGCAAAACGGTTCCGAGCGAGTTGCGGAACAAGTGGGCGATGAGTTATCGCCGACCAATCGGCGTCGCGGGTCTGATTTGCCCATTCAACTTTCCAATGGCGATCCCGACCTGGAAAATGTTTCCCGCGCTCGTCTGCGGTAATGCGGTGATCTTCAAGCCGGCCGAGGATGTGCCACACACCGGAACGCTACTCGTCGAGATTCTGATCGAGGCGGGTCTGCCGCCCGAAGTCGTCCAGCTTGTGCATGGTCGTGGCGAAGACGTCGGCGCTGCGATCGTCGATCACCCATCGATTCCGCTGATCTCATTCACCGGCTCGACGGAGACTGGACGCATCGTGGGTGAGACATGTGGCCGGCTTCACAAGCGTCTCTCGCTCGAGATGGGTGGCAAGAACGCTCAGATCGTGATGGACGACGCTGATCTCGATCTCGCGCTGGAGGGCGCCCTCTGGGGTGCCTTTGGCACGACGGGTCAGCGCTGCACGGCTACCAGTCGGCTGATTCTCCAGAAGAAAATTCACGACAAGTTCGTCGGCATGCTGGAGAACCGCACCAAGTCGCTCAAGCTTGGCGATGGACGCAAGAAGGGCACTGACGTGGGGCCGCTCATTAACGAAGACGCGGTTAGGAAAGTGCAGACCTACGTCGATATCGGTCAGTCCGAAGGAGCAGAGCTCGTTACCGGCGGTGACCGTCCGTCCAAGCTATCGAAAGGAAATTTTTTCAGGCCGACGATCTTCACCGATGTCAAAGCAGGCAGCAGGCTGGAGCAGGAAGAGATCTTCGGCCCCGTCTTGTCGGTCATCCGAGTGAAGGATGCGGATGAGGCGTTCGCCGTAAATAATGACGTGAAGTACGGTCTGTCGTCTTCGATTTATACGCGCGACGTCAACACAGCATTTCGAGCGTTAAACGAGCTCGACAACGGCATCACTTACGTCAACGCCCCAACAATCGGCGCCGAGGCGCATCTGCCGTTCGGCGGCGTCAAGCAGACTGGAAACGGGCACCGCGAAGGCGGCTGGGAAGTTTACGAGTTCTATTCCGAGACCAAAGTCGGTTACGCGGACTTCTCCGGAACGCTGCAGCGGGCTCAGATAGATACCTACTTGGGAACGCCGGACTGACATCGGCGGTATAGACCGACCATGGACGGATACGAAGAAAAACGACGACATGCACTCCAGTTGGCCAACCGAAGAAGGACCGGTGGCGCGCTAGCGTTCCTTGGCCACTGGGCCAAGATCGTCGTCATTTCTCTTGCGCTTTTCATCGTCATCCGGGCCTTCGGCGTAGAGGCGTTCAAGATTGCCAGCGGCAGTATGGAGCACACTCTGTTCGAGGGTGATTTCCTGCTGATCAACAAGCTGGTGTACGGAGCGGGAATTCCGGGCGTCGGCCGCAAGCTTCCCGCACTCCATGCTCCCCGCGATGGCGACGTGATCGTCTTCACCTATCCGGTCGATCCGCGACTCAATTATGTGAAGCGCATTGTTGGCACGCCTGGCGACACCCTCGCGATGCGCGAAGGTCAGCTCGTTCGCAACGGACGTCCAGTGGAGGAGAACTACATCCAGCGCACGCCTGGCGAGCCCGATCAATCGGACGACGATTTCCGCTGGCAGAAAGCGTATCTGGTAGGTAACGCATCGGTCGAAGACTACCGTCCATCCCGTAACAACTGGGGCCCTCTGGTCGTCCCTGCTCATGACTACTTTGTCCTCGGCGATAATCGCGACAATTCGTCCGATTCGAGGTATTGGGGCTTCGTGGCCGACTCTCTTGTGCGCGGCCAGCCGCTGGTGGTCTATTATAGCTACGCGCCTGACACCGGCGACAAGCTGGATTGGTTGACGCGTTTACGGTGGAAGCGCTTCGGAGAGCTGATACACTAGTCCGCAGTTTGCAACAATTGCAAAACGGACTCTGTGCTTCTCTCCGACTACGGGAGAGGGTGACGCTATCGCTATGAAGGTTTCGACGAATCGGAAATCGACCGTCGACGAAGGATCGCTAGATCAGTACCTGCGGGACATTAGCGCCTTTCCCCTCATTAGCCGCGAGATGGAGGTAGAGCTCGCGAAGCGTATCCGCCAGAATGATCAGGAGGCACTCGATACGCTGGTGCGCTCCAATCTGCGGTTCGTCGTCTCCGTCGCCAAGAAATATCAGAATCAGGGCGTTTCGCTGTCCGATCTGATCAACGAGGGCAACCTCGGTCTCATTCGCGCCGCGCACAAATTCGACGAGACGAAGGGCATCAAGTTCATCTCGTACGCAGTGTGGTGGATTCGCCAATCGATTCTTCAGGCCCTCGCCGAGCAGTCGCGTATTGTGCGCGTGCCGCTCAATCGCGCCGGCACGTTGCATCGCATCGGCAAGCGCGCCAGCAGTCTATTGCAGGAGCTCGGTCGTCAGCCAAGCAATACGGAAATCGCTGAAGGCCTCGACATCAGCGAAGACGAAGTAGCCAAGACGATGATGATCTCGCAGGTGCATCTGTCGCTCGATGCACCGATGACGCCCGGCGAGGATAATCGCCTACTCGATTATCTGCCGGACAACATGAATCCGACGCCTGACGAGATCACCTTCGAAAAGGCGCTGTCGGAAGCGATCGAAGAATCGCTCGCATCACTGAAGGAGCGCGAATCGAAGATTCTGCGACTCTACTTCGGCCTAGACGGTGCCGATCCGATGACCCTCGAAGACATCGGTACACTGTTGCAGATCACGCGCGAGCGCGTGCGTCAGATCAAGGAGAAGGCGCTGCTCAAGCTGCGCCACAACTCCCGCCGTCGCTCGCTCGAATCTTTCCTCGGCTAATTCAATGCACCTGACATCCAATCGCCGCGCGATTCATCGCGCGGCGCTGCTTATTGCACTCGCTACGGGCTTCACGCGAAGTGCGCGCGCCCAAAACACCTGGGACAGATACCAGCCCGGAACGTTATCCGACGTGGTGCGCGATGCCGACTCCACCATCCGAAAAGCGATGGACGAAGTTGACTCGGCAAGCCGCGGGAAGGCGGACAACAAAACGCCGAGTGAGCACTTCCTTGGTACTCAATACCCGACGCTTGCTGCGCTTGTGTACACGGGTCAGTCGCGGCCGATCACTCCGATTCCCCAGAGCTTGATCTCGGCTTGGGGGCGCAGCTTCATGCGCGACTCTTCGATGGCCGCGGATTTCCATCGCGAGTATCTGTTCAAGGAAGGAACGACGTCTTTCTGGCTGCCAGTTCAGGACACTGTTGCCACTTTCTTTCCCAAAGAACTGCACCCGGGCCAGCAGGTCAATCTGTACGTGATGCTACTCGCCGGTTACTACGACGCAGGCAAGTTTACCTGGGGCTTTATTGTCAACGAATTCAACGCCAGTCCGGTAGCGCGGGTGCGGACTTTCTAAGCGAGGCGATCAGCTCGCTGTACTAGAATGGCCTGAGCGAGTGGGGTGAGGCACGAAACGCACTCCAACATTCAGTCACCGTTGGCGTGCTGATCTACGGAATCTTCGGACTCATTAGGCCTATGGACTGCTTCGGCGCGGGCGGTGGAGTCTCAGCACTGTGTCCGTGTGGACGATCGCGGTGAGCTACGTGCCCGGTATTGCAGTGATGGCTTACGCCGTGGAGGACGCAATTCTCGCCTCTGCAATGGCCGCGAGCGTTGGCAGTCTGCTGCTCGCCCTCGGCGTTGTCTGGACGACGAAGGTCATGACGAGAGGTAGGCATGAGCGCGGGTGTTGCAGTTAGGTCGGGTGATTCCGCACGGAGGCCAGGATGTCATTGAAAGTCACTTCGTCGGCATTCCAACAGGGCGGGTCGATTCCGCCGAAGTACACCTGCGAGGGCGAAGACATTTCGCCGCCGTTGTCATGGTCAGGAATGCCAGCCAACGCGAAGAGCGTGGCGATGATTGTCGACGATCCTGATGCGCCAGATCCGGCGAAACCGCAGCGGGTGTACGTGCACTGGGTGGTTTACAACATTCCAGCCAAGACCACATCGCTCGCGGAGAACGCGTCAAAGTCCGCGCTCGGCGGCGGCGCGGTGCAGGGAAAAAATGATTGGGGCAACACCGGTTATGGCGGACCGTGCCCGCCGATCGGCCGCCACCGGTATTTCTTCAAGCTCTACGCGCTGGACACTACGCTGACTCTCAAGGACGCAACGAAGGCCGACCTTGAGAAGGCAATGAAGGGGCACATCGTCGATTCGGGCGAGCTGATGGGTACATACCAAAAGGCGAAGAAGTAGCGCGACCGTTTCTGGACACGGAGCTTGAGCTCGGCGATCGCGACAGCAAAAAACGCCCAGTGATTTCACTGGGCGTTTTTGAATGGGTCGGTAAGTGAGACGGTTACCTAGTTACGCCGACACTGATTTCTCTACGTCCCTAGCGTGCAATCTTGCAGCCTTGTGGTTGAACGTTGGTCCAGTTTCGCTGGACCAGGAATGGCTTTCCCGCAACGGTCATGTTCCAATAATCGAGGCTGTTTCTGGTAAGAGTAGAACCGTAGGTATAGGCGCACTTGTCGGCATTCTCTTCTCCCTGCACGTCGTACCACCCCGCGAAGTATGGAGGAATCGTAAGGCTTACCGGATCCGTTGCAGTCTCCTCGGTCTCGTGAGCTAGGGCGCTGACGGTCGCATCCGCCCCCAAATCACCGTTGGGGCCTCTGGTCAGGTAGGTGCAGATGTAGCCACCCTTTGCGGGATGCTGAGTGTTGAAGTCCGCGTCATACGGCATCGCCCCGAATTGCACGATGGGGCCACCGTCATTGAACCAGTACCCAGAGTGGAAGGCGCAGTACTGGAGGTTGTTCTTGGAAAAGCCACCGCCGAGATTCACTCCCGGACCTGTCACGACCATGTAGAGAGTGTTTGGATCGTATTGAAGGCTGCCGTTCGCGAAGCCAGTCTCGATGATGTTAACCATGTCGTCGCCAGTGACCACGTCGTCTTCTTTCGGTGCCTGTCTATTCGGCGCCCAGAACGAAGTGTACTGAAGTGAGTTGTCGACGTAGGTCCGACCGCTTGTGCCTTCCTCGTAGTATGTGCTGTTGATATTCCAATAAGGAGTGCCACCGAGGTTGTTGAGAAACTCACCAACCAGCGACCCATCGGTTTGCCCCGTGCCGGCTGATCCTGGCCGCGGACCATTCGTGTAGATCGTGTGGGCCGAGTAATAAATGAGCGCAATCTTTTGCGTCGGAATAATTCCCCCGCCCCAGTACTGAATGTCCGGCTGAGCGGCGGCGGTTACGGCGGCGTCACTAGAGGATACTGCGGGAACTCCGCCGTTCGCCGTCATCGCTATCGGGCGCTGGACGACCAACGGCGCGATCGTGTGGGAAGTCAGTCCACCAGAAGGAAGAAGATGAGTTTGGTGATAAGCTGCGCCCAACGATAATCTCGGAGATGGCGCAACCTCATCGGGGGCAACCGTATTATCTGCGGAGCAGGCAGCGAGTGCGGCCGCAGCAAACAGCGCGACAACTTGGATCCGACGGTACATAGCTAGTCCTTAGGAAGAGATGTGAGTGGGTGCCGAAGCGTTGGTATGTTCGTTCTCGAAGTCAGTCGAGTCGATGTACCAGTGAATGTCAGGAGGCCGGTCAGATGACCGGCCCTTTTCGATGACTTTCAGGAATCACTGTTTAGGAGCGGAGCCGCTGTCTTGGTCGCCCGCATCTCCATCCCCATGCCGAGTCGCATTGGCGACGTTGATGCGGCCTGCCCCGTAAAACCGATCGGGGCCGGCGGGGCCCAGGTCATCGGCGGTTTCCATGATCGTTCTTTTGATCTCCGTGGTCCGTGACGGATCATTACCAGTGATCAGCAGCGCGGCTAGACCGCTCACGTGCGGAGCTGCCTGACTGGTGCCGATGAACGCGGTGATTCGGTTTCCAGCAGCACAAGGCTGCGTGCCAGGCGCATTCGCTGACGTCCAGCTGGAAATCCAGGTCTTGCTGCAGAACGACCACACCCAGGAGGCGAAATCAATTCCCCAAGGCCAGTTGGAGGAAGTGAAGCCGTGCGCTGCGTCGGCGTTGCCGCCTGGTGCAGCGACATCGATTGAAGTAACGCCGAAGTTCGTGTAAAACGCTGGCTCGTCGGCGTCGCTCGTTGCGAGACGTGGGCCCGTTGCCGAAACGCAAATCACATGTGGTGCATCGCAATAGGTCTGATACGTGTCACCATTGTTATCCAGGTCCTTACCGTCGTTGCCAGCCGATACAACGACGATCATCCGCTTCGATTTGGCGTAGTCGAAAACCTGGTTAATGATGTCGATGATCGCCTGGTTACCAGTGCTGTGGAAACCACCGCCGAGACTCATATTGGCCACGTCTGCGCGGTGATCTGCTGCCCAAAGCACTCCGTTCAGGACCGTACCAAGGGAGCCGACTCCGTTTGAGCCGAGAACCTTTACTCCCATCAACCTAGTCCTCTGGGAGACTCCCGCGAAGGCAAAAGCGTTGCTGCTAACGATGGCCGCTACGTTGGTGCCGTGTCCGTTGTAGTCGGAGATCGGATTTCGGTTGGGAAAGAAATATTTGCTGACAGTATCATCGGCCGGTCTCGCCGGGGAAGTAGGCGTCGCTTTGACAAACGTGCTCATGAATGAGACCGAGCGCGAAAGGTCTACCAGTCCCGCCAGATCCGGGTCGTCGTAGTCGATGCCGGTGTCGAGGATAGCGACTGTAACGGAAGGCTTACCTACGGCTCCGCGCGCCCAGGCTTCGTCTGCTTTGATAGCGCGCATATCCCATTGCCACGAAAAAAGACCCGCGTCGGCTGGATTGACCTTCTTCCCCAACGCGAGTCCAAGCCCGCTGGCATCGGCGTAAATGGGCTCGGCGGGAAGATCGAGACTGATTTGAACGTCAGGCGTGATTTCAGCAACTCCCGGCATCGTTGCGAGTGCTGCGGCGGTCGCTTCGGTCAAACCCGTGACCACCGCGAAACCGGCAGCATCATGTCGCGTCTTGATCTTCCCACCAAGATTCTTAACGCGACCTTCGAACGAAGGATCGATAGCGTTACCGCTCGTTAAAACGAGGTAATCTCCGTCAGCGCTCGATCCATCCACGCTCTTCGAGAACGAAGGGGACGCCGGCGTTTTTGTGGGAGCGACCATATCGGTCGAGCACGCGGCGAGCCCCAAGGCCGCTAAGGAGACGAAGGCTAGGCGAAGATTCATGAAACAGTCCGGTTGGAAAGTGCGGTGGCGCGGGAGGGGTATAAGCTCTGCAGGACGGCCAATTCCGCAAGACTGGGCGGAAAAAGACTGGCAAACATGTGTAGTAACACACGGCTCGTCAAGAAAAATCTCTTGCACCGACGGACATTTTACAAAACGGTCAAATTAGCGAACCAAAACCGGGTTAAACCCATCGCCGGTTAGATTTCCGCCATGCCCCAACAAGCTTCGTTCGATGTAACAACCGGCGTCGATCTCCAGGAAGTCGATAACGCCGTCAATCAGGCGCAGAAGGAGATCTCCCAGCGCTATGACTTCAAGGGATCGCCCGCCACCATCGAACTGAATCGAACCGAAGGCAAAATCGCCCTCACCGCCGAGAACGACTACAAGATGAACGCGCTCTGGGACGTCCTTCAGTCGAAGTTGATTCGCCGCGGTGTCTCGGTGAAAAACCTGGACCCCGGCGAGATCAAGCCGGCCAGCGGTGATACGGTTCGACGTGAAGTAGCGTTGAAGATGAATCTGGACGGCGACACCGCCAAGAAAGTTGCCGCCGCGATCAAGGACGCGAAACTGAAAAAAGTCCAGGCAGCGATCCAGGGGGATCAGGTGCGCGTCACCTCTCCGTCACGTGACGATCTCCAGGAAGCGATGGCACTCCTCCGCTCCAAAGACTTCGGCGTCGAATTGAAGTTTGGCAATTATCGATGACCCGCGTCCCGCATCCCGCAAACCCCATCCCGCTTTGAAGGTCGGCCTCATCACTCTCGGCTGCGACAAGAACACCGTCGATAGCGAGCGCTATCTCGCTCAGCTCGCGGATTACTCGGCCGAGTACACGCCGCAGCTCGAGCAAGCGGACGTGATCATCGTGAATACATGCGGCTTCATCGATGCCGCCAAGAAGGAATCGATCGACGCGATCGTGGAAGCCGCGAGCTACAAGAGCAAGGGCCAGTGCCAGGCGGTCGTTGCCGTCGGCTGCATGATCGAGCGGCATAAGCAGGAGTTGGTCGATGCAATTCCCGAGGTGGATGTCTTTCTCGGCTCCTCCGAGATGCAACGCCTTGTACCGGAGCTGAGCGAGCGTGGCCTGCTTGGACCCGCGACCGACGAATTGCATCCAGGCGTTCGCCTTTACGCCGGAGACCTGCCGCACGTTCGGTATTTGAAGATCAGCGAGGGATGCGATCACGGCTGTGCGTTCTGCGCGATCCCGTTGATGCGTGGAAGGCACCGCTCCTTTGCGCTGGACGAAGTCGTGCGCGAAGCCCAGATGGTCGAGCTACAGGGCGTGCGGGAGCTGAATCTCGTCGCTCAGGATCTCGCCCACTATGGGCGAGATCGCAGGGACGGGGTAAAACTGCCGGAACTGCTCGAGGCACTCGTGAACGAGACGTCGGTGCCGTGGATCAGGATGCTCTATCTCTACTCAGCCGGGATCACCGATCGGCTGCTCGAGGTGGTCGCGCGTCACGATCGAATCCTGCCATATCTCGACATGCCGATTCAGCACGGCTCGGACGAAGTCCTTGCGAGGATGCGCCGGCCGGAGCGCAAGCGGACGATTCGCGAGAAAGTACGGAAGTTCCGCGATGCCATTCCCGATGTGGCGATTCGCACGACCTGCATCGTCGGATTTCCCGGCGAGACCGATGCGCAGTTCGAGGAGCTGCTCGAGTTTCTGCAGGAGATGCAGTTCGAGCGTGTCGGCGCGTTTACGTATTCGCCACAGGAAGGAACGCGCGCAGCGCAATTCGCCGACGACGTGCACGAGGCAATCAAGCGCGAGCGGCTCGAGCGACTGACGGAAGTTCAGCGTGCGATAACCGCGGAGAAATACGAGACTCGAGTA
>Ga0079219_10000112_pt1 | contig 12169 bp, 7 predicted proteins | sample GAControl_FD_77074 | JGI IMG/M metagenome (GOLD analysis project Ga0079219, IMG submission 77074) | Agricultural soil microbial communities from Georgia to study Nitrogen management - GA Control | ecosystem: Environmental > Terrestrial > Soil > Agricultural land | place: USA: Georgia | collected...
CGACCGCGCCGCCGAAGAACACGACGATCAGGCTGCAGATCACGTTGAAGCCCATCGAGAACGACGGCACGCCGTGCTTGTTCACGCGGGAGAAGATGCGCGGGAACTGGCCGTCGATGGACATCTGGTGCAGCGAGCGGGCGCAGCCCATGATGGCGTTCAGCGCCGACAGCGCCAGCGCCACCACCAGCATGATCGTGATCAGCCAGTCCAGCGTGTTGCCGCCGCTCGAGAACACCTTCCCGGCGAACGTCGAGAAGATCGTGGCCGGGTCGACCAGCGCCGGGTTGCTGAGCGCGCTTGCGCCCAGCACCACGATGAAGCTGATCGGGATCATGGTGTAGATGAAGAGGCCGTACAGGCCCTCCAGGTTCATCGCGATCTTGGCGTCGCGCTCGGGGTCACGGCACTCGCCGATGTAGCAGGCCGCGGCCTCCATCGCGATCACGTTCCAGGTCAGCAGGAACGCGTAGGCCAGGTACACGGTCAGCCAGCCCTCGCCGCCGAGCCCGGTGAAGAAGCCGCTGCCGTCCAGCTGATGGAACCCCGACAGCTGGCCCCAGTCCGTCACCGACGGGCGGAAGATGGGCGCGATCGCCAGGAACGTCAGCGGGATCATCGAGAGCAGCCCCAGCACAGTCGCGAACACCGTGCCCAGGCGGATGCCCAGGTAGGCGGGGATGAAGATCAGGATGATGCCGACCACCGAGATCGCGATCGTCCAGTAGGCGATCGGCGTATGGATGGGCGTGAAGCCCTTCTGCGACAGGCCGAACTTGTCCACCAGGTAGAACGACGCCAGGATCATGTTCAGCGGCGCCACCGGGAACCAGCCCAGCCAGTACATCCAGGCCGTGACGCCGTTCACGTGCTTGGCGAACCGCGGCCACTTGTCCTTGTAGGCGACGTACGCGTAGGAGGGCGAGCCGCCTGTGCGCTCGGGCATCATCGCCGAGAGCTCCGCCAGCAGCAGGCACAGGAGGTAGCCGGTGATCGTGATGAAGACGATGAGCGGAATCGATGCAGCACCCAGCGTCGTCACCATCACCGGCGCGATGCCCGTCACCAGGATCGTGCCGGCGAGGCCGATCACGAAGGCTCCCCACCAGTTCGTCTCGCGGCTCAGACCACCACCTTCGTAGTCAGGAGCGCCAGATTCGACTTCCGACATACCGCCTCCCTCCGAGCGTCGTTGTAACCGGTGTTGCGATAGTGAACCACGCCGGGCGGACGCTTGTAAAGACCTGGAGGGAGATTGATCGTAAGCGGTGCTACAGGCCAATCGGCACGTACCGTGCGAGCTGCTTCTGATGGCCCGCGATCACCTGGAAGGCCTGCACCATCTGGCTGCGCGCGAGGGTCGGCAGACCGCGCGGATCGAGCATGTTTCGGGGCTGCTCGCCGCGCTCGACCTGGGCCACCTGCTGCTCGACGCGCAGTTCCAGCAACAGCTCGAACACCTCGCGCAGCTCCGAGCTGGCCTCGCCGCTGAGCTGGCCGGCTGCCTCGGTGGCGGTCAGCCGCTCGAGGGTCGAGGAGACGGTGATGCCAGCGGCGATTGCGTGGAAACGGGCCAGGTTGACGATCGGGATGATGCCCTGCTTCTTCAGGTCGATGCGGCCGTCGTCGTTGGTGATCAGCTTGCCGCGCCGTCCCAGCGGCGGCGTGAAGTCTGTGGCTGTGCGCGCCAGCCGCGCGACGAAGTCCGGGTGGCGGGGCGCCTGCCGCTCGATCGAGACCAGCGGGCGCACGATGTCGAGGCCGCCGGCCACCTGGCGGAAGTCGAACGAGACCGCGGCGCGCACCAGGTGTGAGCGGTCAGGGTGCTCCAGGCAGTCGGCCAGCACCCGCGACCACTCGCTGCTGCTCATCCGCCACTGGCGGTTCCGCGCCATCACGTCGGAGTTGTCGGCGCCGAAGCCGCACCGTTCCAGGTCGTTGTTGATCTCAGCCGCGACCGTCGCAAAGAAGGCGTCGACCTCCTCTCCGCCGGGGTCGTCGTAGGCGAACGCGTTGTCCTGGTCAGAGGCCAGCGTCTGCTCACGGCGGGCGACGCTGCCCAGCGCCATCCAGGCCCACGAGCAGGGCGGCGCCCCGTGGCGCTGGAAGGCAAGCTCAAGCAGCCTCGTGGTGGCGGTGTCGCCGGCGAGTGCCAGCACCCGGCAGGCGTCCACCGACGAGACACCGGCACGGGTCAGCGCAACGATCGTCTGGGGCAGGTAGCTCGCCGCGTCCACCACCTGGTCGGCGGTCTCGGCCTTGCTGATCGCGCGCCGCACGGCGAACGGAGTGCGGCCCTCGAGGTACATGAGGTCGGTGGCGGTGACGATGCCGAGCGGCGTGCCGCGCGAGTCGACGACGGCAGGTGGTGGATGCCGAGGTCGAGCATGTCGATCATGGCGTCGATGGCGAGCCGGTCGGGCGGCACCGTCATCGCACGGTCGACCATCAACTCCGACACGGGCGTGTCGTAAGACAAGCCCGCGGCCACCAGCTTGCGGCGCAGGTCGGAGTCGGTGAGCACGCCCCACGCGCCGTCGAGGTCGACCAGGATGCAGGACACGTCCTTCTCGGCCATCCGCCGGGCGGCCTCGCGAACGGTGTCGGTGGGCGCGCAGATCGGCGCGGGCCGGTGCACGAGATCGCCCAGGTGCGCTGTGCGCACGTCGCCCTGCGCGTGCACCACCTGGCCGGTGCGGATCATGCGCGCACGCAGGGTCGAGGCCACGAACTCGCCGCTCAGGTGCGGCACCGCCTGCTTGGCCGGGATCAGGATCAGCTCGCACTGCTCGCGGGCGCGCACGGTGAAGGCGGGCGCCTGCCCGGTCAGCATCGACGGATGGCCGAACACCTCGCCGACGTCCAGCACGTCGACCACCTCGTCCTCGTGCACCAGCTCGACCGCGCCGCTGCGGACGACGTAGACGCCGCGCGCGACGGCGCCGTCCTCGATCAGGATGGACGCTCCCGGCGGCGCCGACACCACCTCCGCAGCCTCGGCTAGCAGCTCCAGCTCCGCCGGTTCGGCATGGGAGAACGGCTTGTAGCGCCCGAGGAACTCGGCGACGTCGCTCATCGCGCCACCCGCAGCGCAAACCGGGAATACTTCCGCACCATGCCGTCGCCCATCCTATCCCGCCTGGCTCCCGCCGACCTGCTGCGCGAGCGGCTGATCAGCTCGATCGATCTGTCGCCCGACGGCGAGCGGATCGCCTACTGCGAGCGCACGGTGGTCGGCGGCAAGGACCGTTCCAGCCTATGGCTGGTGCCGTTCGGCAGCGGCCGGCCGCGGCGGCTCACGCACGGGGCCTGGAACGACACCGCGCCGCGCTTCTCGCCCGACGGCCGCTCGCTGGCATTCCTCTCTGACCGCGAGAAGGCAGGGGTATCACAGCTGCTGGTGCTGCCGCTCGACGGCGGTGATGCGAGGCCGCTGACCGCCTTCAGGCGGGGCGTGACCGAGGCGGCGTGGATGCCGGACGGCCGCTCGCTGGCGGTGGTGGCGACCGACGACGAGTCATACGACCTGCACGGCGAGCGCAAGGGCGACGAGACGGCGACGGTGCGCGTTCTGCGCCACGTGGACTGGCGGATGGACGGCGACGGCCTGCTCGACCACCGGCGCCACGTCCACGTGGTCACCCTCGGCGGCCGCTCTCGGAGGCTGACCAGGGGCCCGTGGTCGGCATACCACGTGCGCCCCCATCCCGGCGGCAAATCGATCGGCTTCATAGCCGACCGCGGCGGCGACGAGATCCATCCCGATGCGCAGGTGCACGTGGTCGAGGTCAAGAGCGGCCGCGTCCGGCAGCGCTCGAAGCTGCCCGGCGAGGTGATGCGCTTCTCGTTCGACCCGGACGGAACGCCGATCTGCGTCGCGTACGACCGCAACCCGCCCATGGACGAAGACCCGACGCTGGTATGGAGCGTGGCCGGCGACGGCTCAGGCCGGCTGCTGACCGAGGGCATGGAGAACTTTGCCGGCAAGCAGGGCGGCGGCGACGAGCGGCTGACGGTGATCCCGGACGCGGGCCGCGACGTGCCCTGCCGGGTCACCGACGACGGTCTGGTGAAGCTGGTCGACCCGGAGCTGAATCCGACGGCCTATGAGCTGGCCGGGGCCGGCCAGCGGGTGGCGGTGTTGATGTCGCTGAACGAGTACGACGGCGCCGACGTGTACGCGCTGGAGCCGGGGCGCGAGCCGCGGCGGCGAACCGCTGCCGGCGACGCCTGGCTGGCGAGCAGGGCGCGCCCGGTGATGCAGGAGCTGATCGTGAAGGGCCCGGCCGGGCCGATCCGCACGTTCGTGCTGTCGCCGGCCGGCGCAAGGAACCGGCCGATGCCGACCATCCTGCACATCCACGGCGGCCCGACGTGGGCGTGGCCCTATGCGGCCGACGCCACCGACCACATGCTGGCCGGCGCCGGATACCGGGTGGCGCGACCCAACATCCGGGGATCGTGGGACCAGGGGCGCGAGTGGATCGCAGCACTGGACGGGGCATGGGGAGACGTGGACGACGCCGACTGCCATGCCGTGCTCGACCACCTGGTCAAGGCCGGGCTGGCGGACCCCAAGCGGCTGGGCTGCTACGGAAACAGCTACGGCGGGTTCATGGTCAACTGGCTGGTCGGCACAACCGACCGGTTCGCCGCGGCCGTCTCGTCGAACGGCGTCACCAACCAGATCTCGGCCTACGGGAACTGCGACGTCGGCTACGTCTACAACCCCCAGGAGGGCCTGGGCGAGCCGCTCACGCCCGAGGGGGTCGAGTCGCTCTGGCGCCAGTCGCCGCTGCGGCACGTGTCGAACGTGCACACGCCGCTGATGATCCTGCAGGGCGAGAGCGACCTGCGCTGTCCGCCGGCCGACAACGAGCAGTTCTTCATTGCCCTGCGCCGACTGGGCCGCGAGGTCGAGTACGTGCTGTACCCCGACAGCGACCACTCGATGGCCTCGAGCGCACGACCCGACCGCCGCGTCGACCGCATGGAGCGGATCGTGGCGTGGTTCGGAAAGCACCTGTAGCAGGTGCCGGTTCGGCAACGACCTGTGACAGGTCTGTTCGGGACCATCGTCGCGGCCCGATGCGGTGTTTGACTCCAATAATTCCCGGTTTGGCTCAACCGGGCGATTCTGCTGTAACGCCGCCCGTGACAGGCGTCAAGAGTTCGTGCCGGAATGCCCCGGTCGCCGAGTCGGTGTTTGACACCACCCCGTCTGGAAGGCCAGCCCTTGCGAACGTCGCGACCTACACGTGGGCGTATGCCGTGACCGCGCGCTCGCGCGCTCGCGTGGCCCTGGCCAGCGCCGGGCGCATGCGCTCCAGGTGCGCCTCGGCCACGGCGTGGCGCGACAGCATGCTCATGTTCATCTGCGCCAGCGTGGCCGCCGACCGCGCCGCCGCCTCGGCCAGCAGCGAACCGGCCAGCGCGTCGCCTTCCAGGTTCCTGTTGCCTGTCTCGGCGACATTCGCCGCCAGCGTCGCCACCTCCGAGGCCAGCTCCAGCACCTGCATCGGCACGGCGATCGCGCCGGACACCGCCTCGTCCAGGCACGCCGTCCGCTCCTCGCCCTTTTCCATCCGCAGCGCGTCCAGCACCACGCCGTAGGCGCGGCCGTCGGCGTAGGCCAGCCCCGACGCCTGCTCGCGGATCACGTGCGCCCGGTCGCGCACCGCCTCCAGCCCCTGCGCCGAGGCGAACGAGGTCGCCATCTCGACCAGCGCCGCCGCCATCGCACAGGTCAGAGCAGCGGCCGCCCCGCCCCCCGGTGCGGGGGTGCGGGCGGCCAGGTCGTCGAGCAGCTGCGCGACGCTTGCGCTCAGATACGGGTCGTCCCTGTGATCGCTAGAAGAGTCCGACCGTCCTCCCATCCTCGTCGATATCCACGTTGAAGCCGGCCGGGGTCTTTCCCAGCCCCGGCATCTGCATGATGTCGCCGCACAGCGCCGTCAGGAAGCCGGCGCCAGTGTAGGGCCTGATGTCGCGCACGGGGATGCGGAAGCCGGTCGGCGCGTTGGCCAGGGCCGGGTCGGCCGACAGCGACAGGTGCGTCTTGGCCATGCAGATCGAGAGGCCCGTCAGCCCGTCGCGCGTGAACTGCTCGACCTTCTGCTTCGCGGCGGGCAGGAAGTCGACGCCATCCGCTCGGTAGATGCGCTTCGCGATTTTCTCGATCTTGACGTCGATCGGGTCGGAGTCCTCGTACATGAAGTCGAACGTGTTCGGCTGGTCGCAGGCATCGGCGACGGCCTCGGCCATGTCGGCCGCACCGGCGCCGCCCTTGGAGAAGCCCTCGTTCAGCACCGCCGCGTGGGCCCCATGATCGAGCGCCAGCTTCTGCACCAGCGCCACCTCCTCATCGGTGTCGCCGGGGAAGCGGTTGGCGGCCACCACGCAGGGCACGCCGAACTCCTTGGCGTTGAGGATGTGGCGAGCCAGGTTGGCCGAGCCCTGCTCGATCGCGCGCAGGTTGTCGGCGGCCGAGTTGCGGGGGTCGTCCTCGAGACCGGCGTGGTGCTTGAGCGCCTTGGCGGTGGCGACGATCACGACCGCATTGGGCCCGAAACCGCCCGCGCGGCAGACGATGTCCATGAACTTCTCCATGCCCAGGTCGCTGCCGAAGCCGGCCTCGGTCACCAGGTAGTCGCCCAGCTTGCGGCCGGCCAGGTCAGCCACCACCGAGCTGTTGCCGTGGGCGATGTTGCCGAACGGCCCGATGTGCATGAAGCAGGGCTGGCCCTCCAGCGTCTGGATCAGGTTCGGCTTCAGCGCGTCCTTCAGCAGCACCGTCATGGCGCCGGCGCAGCCCATCTGCTCGGCCGTGATCGGTGCCCCCTCGACGTCGTAGGCGACCGTGATCGAGCCGATCCGCTTGCGCAGATCCTGCAGCGAGGTGGCCATGCCCATGATCGCCATCACCTCGGAGGCGGCCACGATGTCGAAGCCGGTCTCGCGCGGGATGCCGTGAGTGGCGCCGCCCAGGCCGGTGATGATGTTGCGCAGGTTGCGGTCGTTCATGTCGACCGCCCGGCGCCAGCTGACGCGGAACGGGTCGATCTTGAGGTCGTTGCCGTAGAAGATGTGGCGGTCGACGAAGGCCGCCAGCATGTTGTTGGCCGCGGCGATGGCGTGGAAGTCGCCGGTGAAGTGGAGGTTCAGATCCTCCATCGGCACCACCTGCGTGAGCCCGCCCCCGGCGGCGCCGCCCTTTATGCCGAAGATCGGTCCCAGCGAGGGCTCGCGCAGGCACAGGATCGGGCGCTTGCCGATCGCGCCGAGGCCCTGCGTCAGCGAGACCGAGGTGGTGGTCTTGCCCTCGCCGGCCTTGGTGGGCGTGATCGCCGAGACGCACACGATCTTGGCGTCGGGCGCCCCCGACAGGCGGTCGATCACGCTGAGGTCGATCTTGGCCTTGTACTTGCCGTACAGATCGACCTCGTCCTCCTCCAGGCCCATCTCCGTGGCGACGTCCATGATCGGCCGCAGGACGGCTTCCTGGGCGATCTCGAGGCTGCTCTTCACCTTTGCTCCTTTGCTGATGTCAGTGCGAGACCGCGGCCGCGCCGCGCTCCGACACAAGATCGTTCTCGTAGAACCGGGCCCACCGGAACGGCTGGATCAGCTCGGGCGTCTTGCCCGTGCCGATCAGGTCGGCGATGGTGAACCCGACGATCGGCGAAGCCTTGAACCCGTACGTGCCCCAGCCGGCGTCGATGATGAACCCCTCCACCTCGGTCAATCCCATGATCGGCGAGTAGTCGGGAGAGACGTCGCAGTAGCCGGTCCACTGCCGCAGGATCTTTGCGTGACCGAGCATCGGCAGCAGCTCGATCATGTGCATCGCCAGGTCCTCGATGAACCGGAAGGTGCTGGTGTTGGAGTAGCCCGAGTAGGGCTCGATCTCCGATCCCATCACGAACTCGCCGCGGTCGGACTGGCTGATGTAGATGTGCAGCGTGCCGGACACGATGATCTTGTCCAGCAGCGGCTTCACCGGCTCGGTCACGCATGCCTGCAGGATGTGCGTGGTCAGAGGAAGCGGCACACCGACCAGGTCGCAGACGAGGGTACTCCAGCCGGCGACGCAGGAAATGACGGTGTCGCAGTGGATCATGCCGCGGTTGGTCTCGACTCCCGTGACCTTGCCGTTCTCGACGTTGATGCCGGTGACGTCGGTGTACTGGTGGATCTCGACGCCCATCTTGTCGGCCTCCTTGCCGTAGCCCCAGACCACCGCGTCGTGGCGGATGACACCGCCGGGCGGGTGGTAGAGCGCGGCCAGGATCGGGAAGGTGGGATGGTCGCTTATGTCCAGCTGCGGGCACAGATCCTTGATCTCGTCGGGGTACACGACCCGCGAGTCGACGCCCACCAGCCGGTTCACCTCGGCCCGCTCCATCATCGTGTTCACCGAGCGGTCGGAGTGGGCCAGCGTCAGGTGCCCGTGCTGGGAGAACAGCATGTTGAAGTTGAGGTCCTGCGAGAGCGACTCGTACAGCTTCACGCTGGCCTCGTAGAAGCGGGCGCCCTCGGGTGTCAGGTAGTTGGAGCGGATGATGGTGGTGTTGCGGCCGGAGGCGCCCGCGCCCATGTAGCTGCGGTCGAGCACGGCGATCTTCTTGATGCCGTGACGCTTCGCCAGGTAGTAGGCCGTGGCCAGGCCGTGCGCTCCGGCGCCGATGATGACGACGTCGTAGCTCGACTTGAGGTCGTGGTCGCGGAAGTAGCGGTGCTTTTTGAGCAGGCCGATCATGCCGCCACCTCGCTGCGCAGGACGGCCGTGGCCGATACCGGGATGATGCCGAGCATCGCCCCCGCGTCGAGCAGCGACTCCCACATGTACTCCCCGAACTCCCAGCCGCAGAGCACCCAGAACCGCGCGTCGTCGTTGAGAACGATCGACCCGCAGCGCATCACCGAGCCGGCCATGCAGGCGCCGGCCGGGAATCGGTGCGGTCGCACGTCCAGCGAGGACGAGCGCATGAACACGTCGCGCACCCGCTCGCCGCCGAGCATCACGCCGGCCCAGCCGCAGGTCATGTCGGTGGCGCAGATCGCCTCCGACTCGGACGCGATGCGGGAACGCAGCTGCTCGACCCGCGGGAACGGGCACAGCACGACCGCGTGCGACGGGGACAGTCGCAGCGTCCAGACGCCGTCCACGTGGCTGGCCCGGCCCAGCTCCAGCCCGGCGCTGAGCCGGTCGATCTCGGCGTGGGGGCCGCGCACGTCGATCTTGCCGTGGTGGGAGATGTCGGCCGCCCAGGCGGGGGCGTCGCCGTTCGACGGGTAGTCGGCCACCCGCCAGCCGTCGCGGTCGTCGAACTCGGCTCCCGCCGCGCGGTGGTTTCGCTCCATCGGCGTGCGCAGGACGACACCCTCGGCCGCCGCCGGCGACAGGAATGCAAACGGATCGGCAACGGTGCTCACGAGCGCAACCTCTCTCCATCGGGGTCGTAGAAGGCCTTGTGCGTGACGGTGGCCGGGATCGTCGACCCCTTCGGGTCGGAGATGTTGATGGCGGTGCCCTCCTCGGACTGCTCGACCGGCAGCCAGGCGATGCCGATCGCCTTGCCCAGCCGGCGTGAGAAGCGGGAGCTGGTGATGCGCCCGGCCGGCTGGCCGTCGGCACCCACCACCTGCGTGCCCTCGATCGGCACGCCGCCGTTCTGGGCCTCCCAGCCGACCAGCGTCAGCCTGTTGCCGCGTCGCTTGTACCACTCGATCGCGTAGCGACCGATCCAGTCGGACTCCTTGTCCAGCTTCACGATCCAGGGCATCCCGGCCTCGAGCGGGTTGGACTCGGCGTTCGTGTCCTGGCCGACGATGATGTGCATCTTCTCGAGCCGCAGCACCCGCTGAGGCTCCAGGCCGAACGGCTTCACGGCATACGGTTCGCCGGCCTCCATCAGCTTCTCCCAGAGGTGCTCGCCGGCCGCGGCGGGCAGGTGCAGCTCGTAGCCGAGCTCGCCCACGAATCCGATCCGCAGCACCAGGCAGGGGACGCCGGCGATCTGGGCGTGCCCGGCGCCCAGGTACGGGAAGGCCTCGTTCGAGAGGTCGAAATCGGTCAGCGTGGACAGCGCCGTCCGCGCGTTGGGGCCGGCCAGGTTGAACGCGGCGATCGTCGAGGTGACGTTGACGATCTCGCAGTCCATCTTCCAGACGGCGTTCCACCAGGTGAACCACTGCTCCATGCCGCCGGCACCCGACGACGTGGTGGTGACGTAGTACTCCTGCTCGGACAGCCGCGCCACGGTGCCGTCGTCGATGATCGAGCCGTCATCGCCGCAGACGATGCCGTAGCGGACGCGGGCCAACTTCATGTCGCCGAACCGGTTCGGGTAGAGCCGCTCCAGGAAGGCGGCGGCTTCGGGCCCGCGCACGATCAGCTTGCCCAGCGTGGAGACGTCGATCAGGCCCAGCGACTCGTGCACGGCGTCCACCTCGCCGTCGCCGTCGCCGTAGTCGTACGGGCGCTTCCAGTCGCCGGCCCACAGCATCTTGCCGCCGTGCTCGGCGTGCCAGTGGTGCGTGGACGTGCGCTTCACCGGCTCATAGCCGCGTGCCGCCAGCAGCGAGAAGCTGGTGGGGTTGTGCGGCGGCCGCGAGGTGGTGACCCCGACCCGCTGGGAATCGGGGTCGAGGCCCAGCTGATCGGCGATCACGAGCCCCGAGTTGCGGTGGCACATGCGCCCCTGGCACGGGCCCATGGTCACGGTCGTGTAGCGCTTGGACAGCTCCAGCGAGCTGAAGCCCTCGTCCAGCGACAGCGCGATGTCCTTGGTGGTGACGTCCTCGCAGAAGCAGACGATCTGCTTGCAGCCGGTCTTCGGCGCCTGCGCCGGCACCGCCCCGGCGGCCGCGGCCGACCCGGCCGCCGCACCCACCACCCGCATGCCCTCCGGCAGCGAGTCTGGCACGTAGCGGCGCTGGTCGCGGTCGTAGCGGATGCCGCCGCCGCCCTGGCTGACGAGCGCCGTCTGACCGACGCTGCCACCCGACATCACCAGCAGGTCGCAGGCCAGGGTGCGGTGCTCGCCGTCGCGCTTCACGACCACGCCGGTGACGGCCGTCGAGCCCCTGGCCTGCCACGGCTGGAAGCCGGCCAGGTACTCGATGCCGGCGTCCTCGATGGTGCTGCCGTCGGCGTCGCGCCGCGAGTCGGCCACGGCCAGCACGTTCACGCCGCCGTCGGCCAGGTCGAGCGCGGCCGCGAGCCCCTCGTCGCTCGATGTCAGCACAACGGCCTGCTCCCACGGCATCAGCCGGAACTGGTTCACCAGCCGCCGTGCTCCGCTGGCCAGCATCACGCCCGGCAGGTCGTTGTTGCCGAACACCAGCGGCTGCTCGATCGAACCGGTGGCGATCACCAGCTCGGCCGGGCGGAAGCGGTGCATGGTGCGACCCTGGTAGACCGGCACCAGCAGGCCCTCGTAGACGCCGCCGGCGTAGGCCGGCTGCAGGATCTCGACGCCGGCGGCGTTCACACGGTCGACCAGCGCCGTCAGGCGTCCGTTGCTGCGCGGCCCGCCCCAGGCCAGCTGGCCGCCCAGCGCGAGGCCCTCCTCGACCAGCGCAACGTGCTTGCCCTGCTCGGCCGCCTCGGCGGCCGCCTCCAGCCCGGCCTCGCCGCCGCCGATCACCAGCACGTCGACGTGGCGGTGCACCTTGTCGAAGCGCTCGGTGCGGCGATGGTCGGGGTCGAGCTTGCCGAGGCCGGCTGCGTTGCGCAGGATCTTCTCGTAGAGCGGCCAGGCCCGCCGCGGGTGGATGAAGGTCTTGTAGTAGAAGCCGACCTGCATGCCGAAGCTGGGCGTCAGCCGTCCCACCAGGTGCAGGAAGTCGCGCCGCAGCGAGGGCCATGCATTCAGGTGCTTCACGTCCATGCCCTGTTCGACCGGAGTCATGCAGGCGCGCACGGTCGGCTGGCCGTCCACCTCGACCAGGCAGTTCGGACACTGCCCGGAGCAGCACATCAGGCCACGCGGGCGGTGGTACTTGAAGGAGCGCGAGAACACGCGCGTGCCGGCCGCGAACAGGGCCGAGGCGATGGTGTCGCCCGCATAGCCGGTGACGGGGCGGCCCTCCCACTGGAAGGTCACCTCCTGCGAGCGGTCGATCAGCTCGCCCTGTCGTTGCGCCAGCCGCCGCTCAGCCACCG
>Ga0079219_10000113_pt1 | contig 12164 bp, 7 predicted proteins | sample GAControl_FD_77074 | JGI IMG/M metagenome (GOLD analysis project Ga0079219, IMG submission 77074) | Agricultural soil microbial communities from Georgia to study Nitrogen management - GA Control | ecosystem: Environmental > Terrestrial > Soil > Agricultural land | place: USA: Georgia | collected...
CCGGGGCAAATCCCTGATCGATTATCGTAAATGCATGGCGCTCAAGCGCCAGGTCATCGAGGAGCTGCTAAGTTGTCTGCAAGCGAAAGATTCGCAACGCCGAAGAAGTTTCAAGCGCTACGCAACCGGTCATGCGACGGCGCGCGATTATGCCGCCTTCCGCGCGGCGGTCGAGCGCCATCGTACGGTCTGGTTCGAATGGCCGGATGCCGCGCGCTCTGGAATGTTGAGCCCCGGCGACTACGACGAACACGCCTATCATTACCATCTCTATGTCCAGTGGCAGTGTGAGGAGCAAAATCGCTGGCTGCGCAACAGCGCAAAAAAACGCGGCGTGTTTCTCTATCTTGACTTTCCGCTCGGCGTCAATCGCGACGGTTACGACGTATGGCGCGAGCGGACCCTATTCGCTTTGAACGCGAGCGGCGGCGCACCGCCAGACAGCTTGTTTCTCAAGGGCCAAAACTGGGGTTTTCCTCCCTTCCATCCGGACGCCATGCGGCGCCAGCGCTATCGTTATTATATCGATTGCTTGCGCCATCACATGGCTTTCGCGGGCATGCTGCGCATCGACCACATCATGGGCTTGCATCGCGCGTTTTGGGTGCCTGACGGGTTCAGTGCCGCCGAAGGTTTATACGTTCATCACCGCGGCGATGAATACTACGCGATCTTGAGCCTCGAATCGCACCGTCATCAGGTACAAATTGTCGGGGAGAATCTCGGCACGGTTCCGTTCTATGTGAACGAGGCCATGGCGCGGCGGAACATTTTCGGCATGCACGTGGGTATTTTTTGTGTGAATGCCTCCGGCGAGCGGGCGCTGGACAGTGTTGCGCCGAATACCGTAGCGAGTCTTAATACGCACGATACCACTCCGTTCATGGGTTTTTGGACGGGCGCAGACATTGAAGATCGGTTTCAGCTGGGTTTGCTGACACAATCTCAAGCCGAGCAGGAGCAGCAATTCCGGGCAGCGCAGCGCCTGGCGCTCCTTGAATTCCTCGAAAACCGCGGCTTATGTAAAGATCATGCGGCTCCCGATGCCGTGCTTAAGGCTTGGCTCGCGTTTCTCGCCCAAAATGATGAAGCCTTTCTGTTGATCAACCTGGAAGATCTTTGGCTCGAGCCGGCGCCGCAAAACACCCCCGGGACCTGGCAAGAGCGGCCCAACTGGCAGCGCAAGGCGCGTTTATCTCTCGAAGCGATTCGCCAGTCGGCCAGTATCTCGCAACTGCTGCAAACCATCAGCGACATTCGTCGCCGAGTGGGCTAAAATAAGTAAAAATCGATTAGGCTTCGCCACTTCAGCGGTTTGCGCTGACGTGCCACCGGGCGTTCTCAAAGTGAGATTGCGCATTCGTCTCTTTTTTAAAGCGACTGCCCCCCATCCAAATGTTTTTGGCGACTCGAACCGTTCGCCAATCTCGACGCCAAGCTGTCCCCAATGAAAATCGCCTTGATTGCGTCGGAGGTTACGCCCTTCGCCAAGACCGGCGGTTTGGCCGACGTACTCGGGAGCCTTTCCATAGTATTGGAGCAGCTTGGCAATGAAGTCTTTGTCATTGCGCCGGCATACAGTTCCGTTCGGCGGGGCGGCTTTGGCTTGCACGACGTCATGCAGTTTTCTGTCCCGGTAGGCGATCGAGCAGTGCCGGCGGAGGTTTTGCAGAGTTTAATTGGGAATCGGGTGACAATTTATTTTATTCGCGCCGACCAGTACTTCGATCGGGAATTTCTTTACAGCACGCCCGCAGGCGATTATCCGGACAATTCGGAGCGCTTCGTCTTTTTTAGCCGCGCAGCATTGGATTTGATGCGCCACTTTCCGGTTGACGTTATCCATTGTCATGACTGGCAAACCGCGTTGATCCCCGTTTATCTCAAGACCCAGGCTGCTCGATACAGTGAGATAACACGGGCTAAGACCGTCTTCACCATTCACAATCTTGGCTTTCAAGGCATTTTTGGCGCTGCCGATTGGCGCCTCTTGGATCTGGATCTCGGTTTATTTACGCCGCAATTTTTGGAATTCTTCGGCAATATTAACTTTCTCAAGGGCGCGCTCATTTTTGCCGATAAGCTTACCACCGTGAGCCCGTCTTACGCGGCCGAAATCTTGACCCCTGAGCAAGGTTTCGGTTTGGAAGGCGTGCTGCGCCAGCGCGCCGGCGATCTTGTCGGTATTCTCAACGGGGTAGACTACCAGTTATGGAATCCCTGGACAGATCGGTTTGTGACGGATCACTACGGTGAAAACAGCCTTAGCCAGAAAAACGCTTGCAAAGAAAAACTCAGGCAAATAGTGGGCCTTCCAAACCGAGAAGATACGCCTATCATCGGCATGATCTCGCGGCTGACGCCGCAAAAGGGCGTTGATCTCGTCGAAGGCACGCTGGATACTCTGATGGCGCGCGGCGTTCAGTTAATCCTGCTGGGCAACGGCGATGTGCGCTATGAGAACCTTTTTCTCGCTTCGATGGCGCGTTTTCCCGATCAAATTGCGGTGCGTATCGGTTTCGACGAACCTTTGGCCCACCACATCGAGGCAGGTGCCGACATTTTCCTGATGCCTTCGCTTTACGAACCCTGCGGTCTCAATCAGATGTTCAGCCTGAAGTATGGTACCATACCGGTGGTGCGTGCAGTCGGCGGTTTGAAGGATACTGTTCAGCAGTGCAACGTCGGCGCAAACTCGGGGACCGGCTTTCTTTTTGAGCCTTATACATCCGACGCATTGCTCGCTGCCATCGATGAATGCCTGGCGGTTTACCGAAACCGCCCGGCCTGGAGTGCTCTGCAGCGCCGCGCGATGGCAATGGATTTTTCCTGGAATCGCTCGGCAAAAAATTACACGGACCTGTATCGGCAACTCGTGAGTTAGGGGGAAAATCAAAAGAGGAAAATGATGTACGTCTTAGGCGTGGTACTCGCGGGTGGACGTGGCGAGCGCCTCTATCCGCTGACACAGCACCGGGCCAAACCCGCCGTGCCCTTCGGCGGCCGCTATCGAATCATTGATTTTGTCCTGTCGAATTTTGTCAATTCCGGCATCTTGTCGATCTATGTTTTGACTCAGTTCAAAGCCCAATCATTGCTCGAGCATCTCGATCGCGGTTGGCGCACCAGCGACTTTCTCGGCGAACACTTCGTCACTCCGGTGCCGGCGCAAATGCGTTCCGGAGAGGATTGGTATCAGGGCACCGCCGATTCAGTTTATCAAAACCTGTATTTGTTGGAGCGTCACAACCCCAAGCTCGTCGCGGTATTTGGCGCCGATCACATCTATCGCATGAACGTGCGCCAGATGATCGACGAGCACCAAAAGAAAAACGCGAATGTTACCGTCGCGGCGCTACCCGTCAAGATTGAAGAAGCGTGCCAGTTTGGCGTGATCGAAATTGACAGCGACTGGCGCATCGTCGATTTCCGTGAAAAACCGAAAGATCCTAAGTCCATTCCCGGTGAGCCCAATTTTGCGCTGGTCTCGATGGGCAATTATCTGTTTAATAACGATACCCTGGTAGACGCGCTCAGCGCCAATGCCGAAAAACCGGAAAGCACGCACGACTTCGGCCGCGACATCCTGCCCGAGCTGATCGGGAACCAGCACGTCTATGCTTACGATTTCCGCAAAAATCGCGTGCCGATTCCCTCGAAGGGCGAAGAGCCGAGTTACTGGCGTGATCTCGGCACCATTGACGCCTATTACGAAGCGAGTATGGATCTTTGCTCCATTGACCCGTCGTTCAATCTCTACAATCGCAGTTGGCCGCTGCGCACCGTTGGCTATTTTGACCCGCCGGCGAAGTTCGTCTTCGATTGGAAAGATCGCCAAGGCATGGCGGTCAACTCCGTGGTCGCGGAAGGAACCATTATTAGCGGCAGTTTCGTGCACAATTGCGTGGTGGGAAGAAACGTGCGCATTCACAGTTACAGTCAAATCGAAGACTCAGTGATCATGGACTGGGTGGAGATCGGCCGCGGCTGCAAAATTCGCCATGCGATCATCGACAAAGCTAATGTGATTCCGTCCGGCACGACAATCGGTTACGACTCGGAAAGCGACCAGCAGCAATATAAAGTTTCGCCCGCTGGCGTGGTCGTATTGGCGCGCGGCCCGCGTAAAACCACCTGGATTATGAATCCATAGGCTCGAACTCCGCCGCTGTCACCGGGCGAATTGAAGATTTGTCCGAGCCCCGGAATCACGCATGAAACGGTTCATCTGTATCCACGGCCATTTTTATCAGCCACCACGAGAGAATCCCTGGCTCGAAGCGGTCGAGCTGCAAGATTCGGCGTCGCCGTATCACGATTGGAACGCCCGGATTACCGCCGAATGCTACGCGCCAAATTCGGTATCGCGAATTCTCGACGACCAGAACCGTATCATTAAGCTGGTCAATAATTATGCGAAGATGAGCTTTAACTTTGGTCCCACCCTGCTCTCCTGGCTGGCGGAAAACTCGCCTGCTGTTTACGAGGCGATCCTCGCGGCCGATCGGGAGAGCGTCAAAAAATTCTCCGGCCATGGCTCGGCCATCGCGCAGCCCTACAATCACATGATTATGCCTCTCGCCAACCGGCGTGATCGCATCACACAGCTTGCCTGGGGCATTCGTGATTTTGAAACCCGCTTCCAGCGTAAACCCGAAGGGATGTGGTTGCCGGAGACCGCAGTCGACCTCGAGACTCTTGAGTTGCTCGCGGATTTTGGCGTGCGCTTTACCATTCTCGCACCGCACCAAGCCGCCCGCACGCGGCGCGTTGGCCAGTCGGAGTGGCTGGAGCTCGAGCATGGAGGCATCAACAGCAATCGGGCCTACCAGCAGCGGCTGCCCTCCGGAAAATCCTTGGCGCTATTCTTCTACAATGGCCCGATCGCCCGCGCCGTGGCTTTCGAGGGTCTGCTCTCGCACGGCGAACGCTTCATCGAAAGATTGTACGACGCCTTTTCGGCGCAAGACGAGCAGGAACAACTGGTTCACATCGCCACCGATGGCGAGAGCTACGGTCACCACCATCGCTTCGGTGACATGGCCTTGGCCTACGTTCTGGACCGTATCGAGGCTGACTCGCAGGTCGCCCTCACCAATTACGGTGAGTTTCTCGCACGACACCCGCCGACTAACGAAGTGGAAATTGTCGAGGAAAGTTCCTGGAGCTGCGCCCACGGCATCGACCGCTGGTGGAGCAGTTGCGGCTGCAACTCCGGGGCGCACCCGACTTGGAACCAACAGTGGCGTACGCCGTTGCGCAATGCGCTCGACTGGTTGCGCGATACCGTCGCGCCGCGATGGGAACAACACGCGGAAAAATTGCTGAAGGATCCCTGGGCCGCGCGAGACGCCTACATCGATGTTGTCAATGATCGATCGGCCCAAAGCGTGAACAATTTTTTCGCGCGCCATGCGGCGCGGCCGTTCGATAGCGATGACGCGGCGACGGCGCTCAAGCTCCTCGAAATGCAGCGTCACGCCATGCTGATGTATACGAGCTGCGGTTGGTTTTTTGATGACATCGCGGGCATCGAGGCGGTGCAAATTCTCCAGTTCGCCGGACGGTCGGTCCAACTCGCACAAAATCTTTTCGGCGATTCTCTGGAGAGCCAATTGACCGAGCGTCTATCGGCGGCGATCAGCAATCTTCCGGAACAGGGCAATGGCGCGCAAATATACGAGCGGCGCGTGCAATCGGCCAAAGTGGATTGGGAAAAGCTCGCTGCTCACTACGCCATTAATAGCGTATTCGAAGAATTTCCGCGGGAAACCACGATCTATTGCTATGACGTGGCCAGTATTCATCGGCAGGTTTTTCCCATCGGGCGGGCGAAACTGGTGTTTGGGCAGACCGAACTCCACTCGAAAATAACCCGGGAGTCGAAGCGCTTGCATTATGGCGTGTTTTATCTCGGCGATCACAACATCAGCGGCGCTGTGACTGAATTTCCGGACGATAAAACCTATCGAGAAACCATCCAGGAGACGCTGGATCGATTCACCCGCGCCGATCTGACCGGAGTGGTTCGGGTGATGGCGCGACGTTTCGGCGACTCGAATTACTCACTGCAATCGTTGTTTCGTGACGAGCAAAGAAAGGTTTTGGCAACCATCCTGGAGAGCAGCTTACTGGAAGCTGAAGCTTTGTATCGCCAGATTTATGAGCAGCGAGCGCCGATCATGCGGTTTCTGACCGATCTCAATATTCCGCTGCCCAAAGGATTTTCCGCTGCCGCCGAGGTGGTCCTGAACAGCGATCTGCGCCGAGCGCTGGAACGAACCGCCATAGACGTTCAACAGGTGATCAAAAAAATCGATACCGCAAAGATCGAAGGCGTGAGCCTCGACAATAATATCCTGGAATTTGCGTTTCGGCACAATTTAGAGCTCACGGGATCGAGGTTTGCCGCCGACCCGTCGCTTGCCGCGCTGCGGGAACTTCGAGATACGGCAGACCTGCTTGAGTATTTCCCGTTCCCAGTGAATCTCTGGACAATTCAGAATATTTTTTATGAACTATTGCAAAAGTGCTACCCGGCCCAGCGCGACGCGCAAGCGCGCGGCGACGAAACGGCGCACGCCTGGGTGAGTTCCTTCGCGGAGCTTGCCCGTAAGCTCGGAATAAAGGTCTCCTGAGATCACGTCAACGAAGGGCCTTCGATGCCATCCGCAAATCCATCGCCTCGTCCCGAAAAACTTCGCGTGCTCGTCGTTGACGACGAGAAAAATATTCGCACGACATTGTCTCTTTGCCTCGAGCAACTTGGCTGTGACGTAACCGCGGTTGCATCGTGCCAGGGCGCTCTCCAGGCAATCGCAAAACACCCGTATGAGTTGGCTTTTCTGGACATCCGCCTTGGTGAAGCCAACGGTCTTGATCTGATTCCCAAGCTGCTAGTCGATTGTCCGAACTTGTCGATTGTCGTAATGACGGCGTACGCGACGATCGACAGCGCAGTCGCAGCGGTGAAACGCGGCGCGGTGGATTACTTGCCCAAGCCCTTTCAACCGGCGCAGATCCGCCATGTCATGGATCAATGCATGCAAGCTCGCGAGTTGCGCCGACAACTGACCGATCTCGAGAATCGGCTCAGCGAAGCGGCACCCGAGGTAGAATTGGAGAGCGACTCGGCCAACGTACGCGTGGTGCTCGAAACCGCAAGGCGTGCCGCGGCTTCGGATGCCGCGATTCTATTGCGCGGCGAGAGCGGCACCGGAAAAACCGTGCTCGCACGGATGATGCATTCGCTCAGTCCCCGCAGCACCCAACCTTTTGTGGTAGTGAACTGCCCAACTCTATCCGAGGAGCTTCTGGCCAGCGAACTGTTCGGCCATAGCCGCGGCGCGTTTACCGGCGCCGTACGCGATCAGCCGGGGAGAGTCGAGGCCGCCGAAGGCGGCACGCTCTTTCTCGACGAGATCGGCGATATCTCGCCTGCATTGCAAGCGAAACTGCTTCGGTTCCTGGAAGCGAAAGAATTCGAGCGCTTGGGCGAAAATCAAACCCGCCGCGCCAACGTGCGAACGATTGCGGCCACCAACCGCGACATCGAAGATCACGTGCGGCGCGGGCTGTTTCGCGAAGATCTGCTCTATCGTTTGAACGTGATCACTCTGCAACTGCCGGCCTTGCGTGAACGGCCGGAAGATATTTTACGACTGGCGCGCCGTTTCCTGTTTTTTTTCGCAAAATCGGCGCGGCGTCGGCCGCAGGAGTTGTCCAAAGCCGCGGAACAAGCTCTTCGATCCTACTCTTGGCCTGGAAATATTCGTGAATTGCGCAATGCCATCGAACGAGCTGCCATTCTGTGGCCAGCGCAAACCATCGAACCGGAGGCTTTTCCCGCGCATATTTCCGGCCAGACCAAAGCCGTTACAGCGCAACTAGGCAGCGATATGACTCTGGAAGCGATCGAACGGGAGCACATTTCCCGTGTCATGGCCCGAACATCCACGCTGGATGAGGCCGCGGCGATTCTTGGCATCGACGCATCGACTTTGTGGCGCAAGCGCAAAAAATACGAGGGATAATCCTCGCGAGCTTTTCCGTTCTAAGCGCTAAACGCGCTCGCCGGGGCGCGGCAACGTGAACCAAAAAGTACTGCCTTGACCGGTTTCGCTTTCGACGCCGATGTCGCCGCCATGCGCCCGCACAATTTCCCGGGCGATATAGAGACCCAAACCGGTTCCCTTGGGACCGTCAGCCGGAACTTGAAAAAATTTCTCAAAAAGTCGGTCGTGGTGTTCCCTCGCGATTCCCGTGCCCGTATCCTTCACGGTGAAGCGCACCATACCATTCGTCACGCTCGCGCCCAATGTCACCGACCCTTCACGCGGGGTGTGGCGTAAGGCGTTGTTGATCAAATTCGAAAATATATGGCCGACCCGCTCGTGATCCGCTAGGACTCTGAGCTCTGGAATCGGAATATCTGCACTCAAACGTATTCCTTTGGCCTCGGCTTCAGCTTTGCATTTTTCGACCGCGCTCTGGGCAAGCATGCCGACAGGCGTTGGCAAGGGATACAGCTCAACTCGGCCCGACTCGATGCGCGACATGTCAAGCAGATCGTCCACCATGGTCTGCAGGCGGTCGCAATCTTCGCGCGCCGCGTGCAGCAACTCAGCCTGTTTTTCCGTCAGCGGGCCGGCGACCTGTTCCGTGCACAGATGCACGGCCATTCGCAAAGAAGTGAGCGGGGTGCGGAACTCGTGAGCGATGGTCGCCACCACATCGTTTTTTAACTCCTCGAACCGGCGCAGACGAGTGACGTCCTGCAAAAACACCGTCGCTCCGACAATCACTCCGCGGGATTCGTAAACCGGCGTCGCGCGCGGCAAAAAATACCGATCGCCCAGCAGTGTTGTGAGTTGAACGGCATCTTCGAATCCCTTCGGCACAAAGGTCCCTTTGCCGCTCAGTACGTGACTGCGCATTCGTTCGAAAACGGTTCGGGTTGCCGGGTCGACATTTTTTAAGGGGTCTTTCCCGCCATCGGCACGCAAGCCCAAAAGCGATTCCGCCGCCTGATTGACGTTCTGAAGATTGCCTTCGATGCCGAAAATCGCCACCGGGTCAGGCAAACTGTCGATGGCTGCCTGCATGCTCAGATGGGCTTGCAGCAACTCCCCCAGCGAGCTCTTGCGATACTCTGCTAAGCGCCCGGCCATGGCATTGAAATCACGGGCCAATTGCGCCAACTCATCATTACCTCGGACGTGCGCACGGGTATCGAACTGACCTTCGCCAATCTTACGGGTCGCTTCGCTGAGCGCGGAAACCGGCTGCAATAGACGCCGAGTGATGACAATCGACACGAACAGACCCAGCGCCAGCGCGGCAAACGCCACCGTCATGGTAATGACGTTCATGCGTTCGGCGGTGCGCCGCACGTCGTCGCTTTTGCGCACCATGGTATCTTGATTGATTGCCAGAATTTCGTCAGCCGCGGTCTTTACCTTGAAAAAGGCCGATTCCAATTCATCGAAATAGAGCTGTTTTGCCTCTTCGGCGCTCGGGCTTTTCTCAAGCCTAGCAAACTTCGCCTGATAGTCGTTCCATGCATTGCGCAGGCCGGCTGTGAATTCCTTCTCGCCGGCTTCGGTAATGTTGCCTTCTTGAACCTTCAGTTCAGCTTCAAAAATCGGTCGGTTTTTTTCCGCCTGTTCCGTGCCCTTCGCACGCTGGCCCGCGGCAATGAACAACGCGCCGCTATCCATGCGCTCGATCGCTTCTTTCATCCGCTGCGCAGCGAGCACGCTCCGATAATTGTCTTTCAAGATGGTCTGTGAATGCGAACCGAGAAACGACACCACGACGACCGAAAAGATCCCAACCACCGTCAGCGCTAGGGCGATCGGCGCCTGGGCAAGCAGGAGTTTTCTGTACAGGTTCATTCTCGTACCTCTCGATCTTCCAGTGACACGATATGGAGATCGAATCCATCCGCCTCTGTGACTAACTTGAAAACCGGCGATTGGCCGAGCAGGCGGCGCCACCACGGCTTATGCGAGCGACCAACCACAATATGGCGCACTCCGTGATCCCCGGCAAATTCGAGTAGAGCGTCCACTGGGTTTTCCGAGCGCAGGCGCACCACCTCGGCACCCAGATCTCGCGCCCGCTGCTCGTCATCCAGGAGATAACGCTGCATGGTCGCATCAATCCGATGATTGGCCTCTTCCTTGGTCTCGATGTGGACGACAAACCAGTCGGTGTTCAAACGCCCGGCAAGACGCGAGCCTTGTCTTAGCAACATGGCGCCATTCGGCGGCGGGCGTGTAGGGAGGCAAACCATCACGCGTTCGCTCGCTGCCGAGCGCCTGCCCGCGTCTCCATTCGTGGCGTTGGCCGGAAATGTGCGGTCGACGCTCTCTGCCACCTCCCGTAGAGCGATCTCTCGCAGCACGGCCAGTTTCTCCGGTTGAAAAAAATTCTCCAGCGCCCATTGGACTTTATCGGGCGCATAGATCTTGCCCGCTTTCAGGCGATCGATCAGATCTTCGACCGCCAGGTCGATATCGACAACCTGGTCCGCGCGCTTCAGTATCGAATCGGGCACCGTTTCGCGGACTATGACACCCGTCGCTTGTTTCACCATTTCGTTAAGGCTTTCGAGATGCTGCACATTAAAGGCGCAGATGACATTGATGCCGGCTTCGAGCAATTCGAGCACGTCCTGATAACGCTTCTTGTTGCGGCAAAACGGCGCGTTCGTATGCGCCAGCTCGTCCACCACGGCAACTTGCGGATGGCGTTTCAGGACCGCATCGAGATCCATTTCCTCGACCACCACCCCACGATACTCGACCCGGTTGCGCGGTACGACTTCGAGACCTTCGATCAACGCCTCGGTATCGAGCCGATCGTGGGGCTCGATAAACGCCAGCACCGCATCCACACCCCGTTTCTTAAGGGCATGCGCTTCCTCGAGCATCTGATACGTCTTGCCCACCCCGGCCGCCGAACCGATGTAGACTTTCAAGCGCCCGCGCTTGGCGCGCTCGACCAATTCGAGAAAATCTTCAGGCCGTTTACGGGACGGATCCATCGAGAGACTCCCGCATTATCGACTGCCCCGCCAATTCTCGTCTAGCCCGAATATGACATCCCTTAATTAATCTTGTTGACCGCAGATTTTTCCTGATTCGCGAGCGGCGTCGCTTTGCCGAATTGTCGATCGAGGGCCAGATTCACCAATAGCACGTTGACGCGCGGTTCGCCCAAAATGCCGAAGGTTCTCTCTTCCACATTCGAATCTACGACGGCCCTCACCCGGTCAGGAGTTACGCCGCGCGCTTTCGCCACTCGCGGTACTTGCCACAACATCGCTGCAGGCGAAAGATGTGGATCGAGCCCGCTGCCGGAGGTAGTGACGAGTTCTCCAGGTATCGCCCCGATGGCGTCGGGATTTTCTGCCTTCAAACGTTTAACATCTTCCTTGATGCGGTCCTGCAACTTCTTCGAGGTCGGTCCGAGATTGGAGCCGGACGAGTTCGCTGCGTCATAGCCTTTTTCCCCGGCGGCGGAAGGCCGTGGCTGAAAGTAGGCGGGATTCGCAAATCCCTGAGCGATCAGTTCCGAGCCTATGACCTGACCTTTTTCGTCCGTCACTAGACTGCCGTCGGCTCGCCACGGAAAAAGCACTTGCGCGAGTCCGGTCATCACGAACGGATAGATGAGTCCCGTTAATACAAGAGTAACAACAGTTGTTCTGACTGCGACAGCAGTTACGCTCTTCATACTTTCTCCTAGACAAGTCCGACCGTTTCCAATACTAAATCGACGAGTTTGATCCCAATAAAAGGCGCGATGACTCCGCCGACTCCATAAATTAATAGCGATCGAGCCAACAACGGACCGGCGCCGATCGGCCGATACTGCACGCCCCGCAAAGCCAGCGGAATGAGCAAGATAATAATGATCGCGTTGAAAATGACGGCCGATAGAATTGCGCTCTGCGGCGACGCCAGGTGCATGATGTTCAAGGGCGCGATTTCAGGGTACACCGTGATGAACATAGCGGGAATGATCGCAAAGTACTTCGCCACGTCGTTAGCAATGGAAAAAGTTGTCAGCACGCCGCGGGTCATGAGCATCTGCTTGCCGATCTCGACAACCTCCAAAAGCTTAGTCGGATTGGAATCGAGATCGACCATGTTGCC
>Ga0079219_10000115_pt1 | contig 12027 bp, 6 predicted proteins | sample GAControl_FD_77074 | JGI IMG/M metagenome (GOLD analysis project Ga0079219, IMG submission 77074) | Agricultural soil microbial communities from Georgia to study Nitrogen management - GA Control | ecosystem: Environmental > Terrestrial > Soil > Agricultural land | place: USA: Georgia | collected...
ATTGAAATAATCGCCACTGACAATTCGATATTCCACTGCATGGTCGATCTTCCCTGGCGCTTCAGACGGGTAGATCGGGAGATTCAAACCTTTTTCAAGTGGAAGGCCGGCGATGGTGCCCACCGCTTCAACGCCGGAAACCGGCTGAAGTTTCTCGATGATGCGGTTTACCAGTTGCGAATTTGAATTGGTAGTTTGGTATTGATCGGCGGCAAGCGAAAGCTGGGCCACCCACACCTGGTGCGGATTGAAGCCCGGATTAACTCTTTCCAGATCCAGGAAACTCCGAAGAAGCAGCAAGGCCATCCCTAGCAGAACAACGGCCAGGGCACTTTCCACTCCTACCAACACTTGAGCCGAACGGGTTTGTCGTAAGCTTGGCGTAGTACCCCGGGGCGCCTGCCGCAACATTTCCTGAATCTTCGTGCCAGTCACTCTGAGCGCGGGAATCAGGCCTACCACGGTTGCCATGAGAAAAGATACTGCTAAACCGAAGAGCAATGCCTGCCGGTTTATTTCAATGGCGCCGGCTTGCAGCAGATCCGCAGGAAGAAATGAGAGAACGACTGGAAGCAACTCCGCCGCAAGAGTGATGCCTAGAGCACCGCCGAATAAAGCCAGCAGCAGACTTTCGATGAAGAATAATTGCAGCAGCCTTAACCGGCTTGAACCCAGAGCAGCCCGAATGGCCAATTCATGAGTGCGACTGAATCCGCGAACAAGGACGAGTATCGCCAAATTCGTACAGGCGGCCAGCAGAACAAGCACGACAGCACCGAATAAGATGCCTAAATTGCGGCGGTACCTGTTCGTACGAAGATATTGCAGTGGCTCCAGGCGAAGCCTGGTATCGGCCGCCGAAATTCCCGGCAAATAGGAAACCGGGTGTGCCTTCAAAAGCAAGTCTAATTCCCGTTCAGCTTCTGGAATAAGTACGCCATTCCTTGGGCTGGCAAGCACTAAATAGTCGCTACCCGCATCAGCATTCGCAGGATTGAGCTGAAGGGGCATCCATACGTCGGCATCGGGATAGGAGCGGAAACCCTGCGGCATGACGCCAATGACTGTGAATGGAGCTCCATTGATCCTAAGGGTACGACCGAGGACTTCAGGGTCTTGATTAAAAACGGACTCCCAAAGGCCATAGCTGAGAACCACAACTCCCGCGGAACCTGCTTGATCCTCTTCGCGACTAAAGGTCCTTCCCAATGCGGGTTCGTCTCCAAGAGTGCGAAAGAAACTTTCGGAGACTCGAAGGGCTGACACGTATCGGGGGGCCTGGATCCCTCCTAGATTGACTCCGATCTCCTGGGGATAAGCTGCAGCTACGTTCTGCAGCGATTGCAAGTGATCCTTCAACAAGAAGAAAACCGCAGCAGAAACCTCACTCTGAGGTTGTATCTGAACGTTGCGCCAACGAGCAATGACAATTCGGCTAGCATTTTTGAATGGCAACGGGCGAAGAATTACGCCATCGACAATGCTGAAAACAATCGCACTGGCTGCGATACCCAATGCGAACGTGCTCACCACAATCCAGAAAAATCCCGGGGCCTTTCGCAGGGAGCGAATCGAATAGCGCACGTCTCGAAGGAACGCCCCCATCAGGCCTCAGTCCTGAATTCAAGGATCTGACGAGGCCTAAGGGTAACAAGTTCGAGCAGAAATTTCTGGTTGTACATCATTTGCAGTATCTGAAAATGAGGACGAGGCGCGCAGAGCCCCCAATCAGGTCATCTTAGCATTTTCATAACCAAGTAAAGCTTCAGCTCAGTCGTCGGTCTAAAACATGTTGGAATAATGGCCCAAAAGCTCCTTCCCAAAAGATCCATAATGAACCCGACCCGGAGTTCGAGTGTCCGCTATTGAACACATTTCGCAGAACCGAACACCCTAAATTCTAAACTCTTCTTAAAGAATCAAGATTTCACAGTTTGGACTCATTCTTGCATTTAAGGCGATGACACCTGCGGTTTAACTGCCGCGGAAATGAATGATTCATGTAATGAAGTTCTGGGCCCAAGTAGATATTCAAAGAGACGTCGCCTGTACGCAAAAGGGCGGAGCTACGTACCCGATAAGAAAGGAGCAGACCTTGGAGCGCCTATACACGGATAAGCACATTCTTAGCGATGCCAGAAAAGCGGATTGGCTTGAGCCCAAATGGCATGTGCTCTTTGTGAAGTCGAATCAGGAAAAAAGGGTCGTGCAACACCTGTCGTCGCGTCAGATCGACCATTTCCTTCCTGCATATGAGTCGGTGCGCCAGCGAAAAGATCGAAAGGTCAAACTACTAAGCCCACTTTTTCCAGGCTATGTGTTCGTCAGGCTGTCCTTAGCCGACCGTCTTAAGGTACTGCTTGTTCCCAACGTAGTGAATCTGGTTGGAACCGGCAAGGCTCCGTCAATTGTTTCAGACGAAGAAATCGATTCTATAAGGCGAGGGATCGCTCACGGTAAAGCAGAACCATATCCTTATCTAAAAGCAGGGGACACGGTCATGATCAAGCAAGGTGTCCTGGCCGGGTTGCAAGGCATTTTAATTCGTGTGGCAAATGGCACTCGTGTTCTGATTCGTCTCGATTCGATTTGCCGCGCATTCGGAGTGGAAGTAGATAGTAGCTGGGTGGAACCAGTAAGAGCTAAACCCATTTTATCGTACGCATGCTGACGGAACATTTGAAGCTCCGGCTACACATTTCTTATCCCGACGCATGAACAATTAAAAAGACGAGTTCAGTCTAAGGAGAAACAGCATGAGCAACGTGGACGAGAGAGATCCGTTCAGCAGCTACAAAGTGGTGGTCAATCATGAGGAACAGTATTCGATCTGGCCAGAACATCGCAACAACCCGCTGGGCTGGCGTGATGCCGGGAAGAGCGGAACAAAGCAGGAATGTCTCGGCCATATCAAAGAGGTATGGAAGGACATGCGCCCGCTGAGCTTGCGCAAAAGAATAGAAGAGTTTGCCAAAAATCCTCCACCGCCTCCATCCCTCGGTCCAAGTGCCCCGCGGGAACAAAGCCTGGTCGACCGCTTGTGTGAAGGGGACCACGAGGTTGCAGTAGGACTTCGCCAGGAGAAAACGCTCAAGCTATTCAAAGAGGCGATTGATCGCGGCTACGTCCATATCAAGTTCACGCAGACAAAGGGCTGCACAGAACTCGGGTTCCGCTTGGACGAGGCGAACTCAGATTTTACGATGGCAGACTTTGAAAATGGAAACGGCACAGTCCACGTTGAAGGGAACCTGACGCTGGACTCTGTAAAAGTCAGATGTATCGCCGATGTCGACCTTAGCGCCTTAGAGGGAAAGGGACGCCTGGTAAGGGTGGAGGCAAAGGAAGCTGCCGTAGCGTAACCCGTCAAAAGGTGGTGGCGTCCAGCCTAGCCGCCTTTGCGGCCCTCAATTTCGGGTTCCGGCAGTTCAGCCGCTCCGGATCCCGGCAGGCAATGAGTTTCCTGATTGTCGATGGTGTTTGTCGTAGAGCAAGGCTTCGAGCAGAAAAATGAATATGTAGGAGAACGTCATGGGTTTTTTATCTGATCTTCGTTATGCGATTCGACAGCTGCGCAAATCTCCAGGAACAACCGCTTTGCTGGTTGTGATGCTGGCTTTCGCAGTCGGTGGGAATACAGCAAAGTTTGTGGTTGTGGACAGTGTGATGTTGCGACCGTTGCCCTACCAGAATGCGGATCGGATGGTGTTCCTCGGTCTAAACACCGGAGAATTCGGACCTACCTCCTGGATGAATTACCGGGATATTCGAGAGCAGGCACAGGGTCTGGAGTCATTAGGCGCCTATACGCTGGATTTAGGAATTATAAGCAGCCGGAGCGGCTTGGTTAGTGTAGTGGCCCCGTCAGTGACCCCAAGCCTATTCAACCTATTGGGCAAGAAGCCGATTTTAGGCCGAACCTTTCTGGAAGAAGAAGGACAAGCGTCAGGTCCACACGTAGCTGTGATTTCGGAAGCTTTGTGGCATGAGATGTTCAGCGCAGATCGGGAAATCATCGGCAAAACTATTACGATCAACGGCCAGGCGCGCGTGGTGGTAGGGGTCATGCCGCAGGATTTTCGTTTTCCAGAGGCTGCGGGAGAAGATATGGGCAAAGGTGTGTGGCTTCCACTACAGCCCAGTACCGAAATGCTTAACACGCGAGGGTACAGCATTATCTATGTTGTCGGGAAGGAAAAGCCCGGGGTCCATACAGCACAGTTGCAACAGGAGCTAGGGGCGATTGCCACGCGCATTCGGCAAGCCGATCCTAACGCGCCCTCCACGCTGGCATTTCTAGCTACTCCTTATAAAACTATGCTGATTTCTTCAGTGCAGGCAGTTTTCACAGCGCTGGTTGTAGCTCTCATGGTAGTGCTGCTCATCGCTTGTGGAAATGTAGCTAGTATGTTGTCTGCCCGATGCATCGGACGGCAACAAGAGTTCACAATCCGCACCGCGCTGGGAGCCCGGCGCAGCCGGATCATACGGCAATTGATTACGGAAGGCGGGATTGTGAGTGCTTTGGGTTCTGGCGTCGGGTTAGCGCTTGCGGGCCTTACGATCTTGGCTGTTCACAAATTACCGCCAGGAACGCTTCCGCGGGGAAATGATATTGGTTTTCGTTGGTCAGTCGGGTTGGTGTTGGTAGCCATAGCCACGGCGATCGCAATTATTTCTTCGCTCGTACCGTCTTTCATCATGATGCGGACCAAGGCCCAGCAGTCTTTGCAGGGGGGACGAACCATTGGACAGAACAGGCTTCAAAACAAAATAGGCGGGGGGCTGGTAACAGGCGAGGTGGCGCTATCAGTGCTGCTTCTGGTGGCCACCGGGCTATTGTTTCGGACATTATGGAAGCTGCAACACACGCAACTTGGATTTGAACCGGCAAGAGTAACGGAATTTACGGCGACTCCTGCAGATACAGCTGGAACGGCAGCCCCGGACCCGGAACATATGCCAGTCTCGATAGCTGTTACGACATATGGTCCGCTACTAGAGCGAATGCGCCACATACCTGGCGTGCAGGAAGCAGCATTGACCAGTGCCCCGCCGTTTTCAGGAATCGAGATACGAATGCGGTTCAGGGTGGTGGGGCAGCCCAAAGACCGCGAGCACGCATATCAAGCACGTCTGGCTGTGGTGAGTGGACAATATGAACGGGCCATGGCAACGCCAGTCATACGAGGCCGTGCCATTAGTGAAGACGATGTTCCGAATGCACCGCTGGTGGCGGTGATCAATGAGACGCTGGCGAAAAAGTATTTTGGAACGAAAGACCCGATAGGACAACAAATCGAGGTCGGAGGGAAGACGGCAGGCCTGCCACTGCCTTATACAATTGTGGGGATTGTTGGCGATGCTGTCGACAAGAGCGTTTCACAGGCACCTCAACCACTGCTCTCATTGCCATATCAACAACTTCCAACCACATCTCTGCTTTATCAGCCGCTACTGAAGACATTGGTATGTTTTGTCGTAAAGACCCGCGCTGATATTGACCTTCCATCCGCGATGCGCTCGGTGTTTCATGAGCAGGGCGCTAACTATGCCTTGGACAATTTCCAGACGCTGCAAGAGGCCATCGATCATAGCAACTTTACTCATCGCATCGGACTGTATCTGGTAAGCGCATTTGCCGGAATGGCCATATTAATGGTGGCAGTAGGGCTTTACGGCGTGCTGAGCCAATATGTTAGTTCCCGGCGGCGCGAACTCGGAATACGAATGGCCCTGGGGGCCAGCCGGCGAGATCTTCTGCTGATGATCTTGCGGCGGGGATCAATGCTTATTCTGGTTGGACTCGGCATCGGAATCGTCCTCTCTCTCTCCGTGGCAAGGCTGGTCAAAAGCTTCCTTTTCGGCGTCGCGCCTATTGATGCAGCCTCCTATTTAGTTGCCATCTTTTTCTTGCTGGCGCTAGGGAACATTGCCGCGCTAACGCCGGCCATCAGCGCGGCGGGCATCGACCCTAGCCGCACGCTCAGAGACGAATAGATCCCGTGTCGCTTCCGTTTAGTGCGATCTAATCGAGGTAGACAACACAATTCCAACCCGCTGGCGCAAGACCAGCCAGCGGTTAATGCCGAACCACAAGCTTCGGCTATTCTGCACACTTCCATATACAAAGGAGATTCCCATGGGTAACACTGCTGCAATAACTTCTGGGTATCATGTCATCGCGCATACCTATGATATGTTCTTCACCAGTCATCGCGAATGGTTTCAGCAAACCCGCGCATCCATCCTGGCTGACATTTTGCCGAGCGCTAAAACTATATGTGATATGGGTTGTGGTACCGGCTACACTGCTATCAGCCTAGCTAAACCAGATACTAAAGTATTTGCAGTCGACATCTCTTCCACAATGTGCCAACTAGCTCGGGCCAATGCCAAAAAGGCCAATGCTCAGATCTCGGTTATTCAGGGCGACATGAAAAGCTTCGAGTTGCCCGAGCCAGCGGACATCGTGCTGGCGGAATATGATGTCCTGAATCATCTGGATGCTAAATCAAGCCTGGCGACCGTAGCAGAAAATGTCAATCGCGCCCTGGCTACGGGAGGGTACTTTTACTTTGATGTCAACACGAGCAAGGTATTTCAAACTCTATGGCCTCAAGTGAAGGCGTTCTCGGAGCAGGAAGATACTGTCTTTGTTCCCCACGGCGGTTATGATGCGGAGCGAGACAAGGGCTGGTTTGTGGCCGATTACTTTATCCGCGAAGGCAGCCACTGGCGCCGGGCGATGGAAAGATTTGAGCAGGTATGGTGGACGCAGGAAGAAATCCAGAAAACGTTTGAAGAGGCTGGTTTCAGAATAGTCCGCGTGGTGGATTCCAATGAAATGAAGTTGAACGGCAAGGGAGTGATGCCGCCTGGATATATCGTATTTTACCTGTTGCAAAAGATCGGCCCCGGCAAGTCAGTGCCTACTGCATGAGATGAGAGCTGCCTAAATTGCTCTCCAGACGACGTGAAAAGCGGCTAGATGCCCACTGCCTAGCCGCGGGAATTTAGAATTTTCTTCCTCTTTATCAGAACCGACGCCAATGGGGAAAGCTTCAACATTAACCAAATTGAATGTTGAGGCGAGATACCCTTTGACGGAAAGTCCTGCCTGACGTCGAGTCAGGAAATTGCTGTGGAGCACCCGCCGATAATGCCAGTGGATATCTACTGTGCGGTGCGCCATCAGATTTTATAGCGGTATATCAGCGGTCTGAATGACCCTTAGGAGCGAGACATGAAGGATTGTCTTCTTATTGGATTCAACGACGCCAACTTCGGAGACTTTTTGAGTATGCTCGATGGCATGGGCAGGCATACAGGTGCGTACCGGGATGTGAACCTGGCATTTGCTGATGTTGGCAACGGGCCGCGCCGTTGTCTCGACCTGCTGAACGACGTGTCGACAGACGCCGGTATTCCTCCCGATTCTCCGTATGAGAATTGTGATTTCGTATGGCCGGTCGTGTTGTATCTGGGCTCTTACATCCATAGGCGCGGATATACGTTCGACTATGTGAATCTCTTTCATCGCGAGAGAGAGAAGTGCCGGGAGAAGCTGAAGCAAACCGAGTTTCGGTGCATTGTGATTACCACGACGCTCTATGTGTCGCCGCACCCGATTCTGGAGATCGTCGAATTCATTCGGGGGCTGGGGATAAAAACGCCCATCGTGATCGGTGGGCCATATCTGTTTAATCAGCACGCGATGCTGTCTCAGGAGGAGATGGCCCCGCTTTTGGAATATCTGGGCGGCGATATCTTTGTCTTCAGTTCCGAGGGCGAGGCGACACTTGTAAAGATCCTCGAACGACTGCGCCAGGGACAGAGCGTCGTTGGTATCCCGAACACAGCGGCCCTGGGAAAAGACGGGACGATCTCGTTCGAGCCGTTGGAGACGGAGCGCAACGTCCTGGAGGCGGAGCCAATCATCTATGATCTGTTTGGTCCCGAAGCGATAGGCGAATTCATATTGACGCGCACGGCAAAGTCCTGTCCGTTTAACTGCGCGTTCTGCGGCTTTCCGGGCCGGGCGGGAGAATACATCTATACGGACCTGACCTTTGTGGAAAACGAACTCAACGCGCTCAAGGACCTTGGTAGCGTAACGACAATCACATTCCTCGACGATACCTTCAATGTTCCGAAGGGCAGATTCAAGGGGATTCTTCGTCTCATGATCGAGCGCAACTACGGATTTAAGTGGCATTCCTTCTACAGGTCCGACCATGGCGACAACGAGACCATCGCGCTCATGGCGGAGGCCGGGTGCGAAGGGGTGTTTCTAGGTATAGAGTCCGGATGCGACAGGATTCTTGCCGCGATGAACAAGGGCGCGCGGAAGAAACATTACTACACAGCCATCGAACAGTTCAGGAAGGTGGGCATCACGACGTACGGTTCTTTCATTATGGGGTATCCCGGCGAGGACCGAGAATCGGCGAAGGAGACAAGGGAATTCATAGAGACGTCGGGCCTGGATTATTACCGCGCACAGCTCTACTACCTTGATCCAGCTACCCCCGTGTGGCGTAACCGGGAGTCGCTCGGGGTCGTTGGAGGCGGGTTTGAGTGGAAGCACCCGACGATGACAAGTGGGGAGGCATGTACGCTGATTGAGAAGATGTTCCTTGAGATCAAAGATCCGGTGTGGCTGCCGCAACACGGATTTGAGGACTGGAGTCTCTATTATCTCAAACGAAAGGGCTTCTCGTCCGAAGACGTGCGGTTATGGGTTGACGGATTTGATCAGCTGGTGAGGCAGAGAATGCAGGGGAGTTCCCGGCCTGAAGAGCGCACACGGGTAATGAACATGTTGAAGGAAATCGCGGTCAGGGCAAGAGAGCGCTCGTCGGCAGGAGGGCGCAAGTGGGCGACAGCAGGAGCGACCCCGTGATGCAACTGCGATTCTGAAATCGGCAGGACAGGTGTGTGCTAGCTTGGTCCCGCCAGGTCACCGCAGGGACCACAGAAGTTGACTGCCGCAACCGCCCCACTATCAGTAACAGCCTCCGATCCACGAGAACATAAACGGAGCCCCTCCTTGATCGCCTTACTCACACCCATCCTAGAAGCCGCAATCCTGCGCGCCACACGTAAGAAACTACTGCCAATGCATACGGCAGATAACTCAGGAAATGTTTTGTACGGAGTCACCCGCAACAGAGGCAATTTATGAAGATACCAGAGAACTTGGACGAGCACTCTTCACCGACGGCAAGAGATATATCTGCGTTCCCGGTGTTAGCAGATCCAGCTCGAAAACTTGAGAAGGCCGCACATTCCAAACTGCCAACCATCGGCCGTCGTGAGCAAAGTGAGCGTTTGGCTTTGTCGTATGCGCAGCAGCGACTGTGGTTTCTGGCGCAGATGGAAGGCGCCAGCGAAGCGTACCACATTTCTTTCGGAGTCCGGGTGAAGGGCCACCTTGATCGCACAGCACTTCGGCGAGCGCTGGACCGCATTATGGCTCGCCATGAAGCTCTCCGCACTAGTTTTAGTGTGATCGATGGGGAGCTGGTGCAGAGGATCGCTTCTGTGGAAGACAGCCATTTCCCTCTGCCTGAGCACGATCTGCGTGGACACAGCAGTGCTCAGGAGGAACTTGATGACCTTATCAGATCGGAAATAGGCGCGGCTTTCGATCTTGAACACGGGCCCTTGATCCGCGGCCGGTTGATCTGTATTTCGGATCATGAGCACGTGCTGCTGCTCACGATGCACCATATCGTGTCCGATGCCTGGTCCATGAACGTATTGGCGAATGAGTTGAGCAAACTATATGGCGCGTTTGTACGTGACGAAGCCGATCCGCTGCCAGAATTGGAGATCCAATTTTCCGACTATGCTCTCTGGCAACGCAAGTGGACCGAGAGCGACGCTCTCCATGAACAGGCCGCTTATTGGAAAGTCGCTCTCACCGGAGTGCCAACTTTACTTGAGTTGCCGACAGACCATCCTCGTCCCGTAGAGCAAAACTTTGCTGGAGCCTTTGTCGAGATTGTTCTGGATGAGCATTTGACAGCCAGATTGAAAGACTTGGGACGGCGCCACCGTACGACACCGTACATGACCTTGTTGGCTGGCTGGTCTGCGTTAATGGCACGGCTTTCCGGACAGGAGGATGTGATCATCGGATCTCCGTCAGCCAACCGCGGCCAAGCGGAAATCGAGAACCTTATCGGGTTCTTTGTCAATACTCTGGCCGTGAGAGTCGATCTGTCTGGCTCGCCAACGGTAGGTGAGCTATTGCAGCGAACCAAGACACAGGTTATAGCCGCACAGCAGTATCAAGACATTCCATTCGAGCGGGTTGTCGAACTGGTTCAGCCGGTGCGCAGCCTATCGCACAGCCCACTTTGCCAGGTGATGTTCACCTGGCAGAACATGCCCCGTGAAACGCTCAAGCTTGGAGACAGCGAAATAGAGTCTCTAGGCGTGTCGCGCCGGCGAAAGGCAAAGTTCGATATCACACTCTACCTGCAGGCTGGTAAGGGTGATATCACCGGCAGAATCGAGTATGCAACTTCGTTATTCGAGCGGGCCACCATCGAGCGATATCGCGGGTACTTTCTGGCCATGCTCGAAGCGATGGTTGCCGATGATACCCAGTGTGTTGATCACGTAAGGTTGCTGACTGGGGAAGAGCGGGAGCAGGTGCTGGAGGAATGGAACGACACGAGCCGGGAAGTAGCGAAGGGAACCTTGGCAGAGCTGTTTGAGCAGCAGGTGGAGCGGGCCCCGGACGGGATAGCAATCCGGCATGGTGAGGTGATGGTAAGTTACCGCAAGCTGGAGGAGAGAGCGAACCGGCTGGCGCATTATCTGCGGGCTCAGGGAGTGAAAGCCGGTGAGGTAGTAGCGGTAGGGGTGCCGCGAAGCGTGGAGTTGGTCGTGGCGTTGGTGGGAGTGCTCAAAGCGGAAGCGGTCTATCTGCCGCTCGATCCAGAATATCCGGCGGAGCGGCGAGGGTTGATGTTGACGGATGCGCAGCCGGTAGGGTTGCTGACGCGGCGCGAGCAGTGGGGAGAGACGCCGGAGAGTGTGAAGTGCTGGGAGTGGTCGGAGGCGATATGGGAGCAACTGCCAAGCGATAGAGTGGAGCGCAGCACCGGCACAGGATCAGAGGCGGCCTACGTCATCTACACCTCGGGTTCGACCGGAATGCCCAAGGGTGTGCTCGTGCCGCACGAGGGAATCGCGTCACTGGTTGAAACGCAAAGGGAGATTTTCGAGATAACGCCGGACTCGCAAGTCCTGCAGTACTCCTCGATGCTCTTTGACGCCATGGTGATGGAGATACTGATGTCACTCTGCGTTGGAGCGAGTCTGGTGATTCCGACTGAAGCGAAATTGGTGGGCGATTCGTTATCTGAGTTTCTGCAGAAGCACGAGATTACTCACTCGTTGTTGACACCAACGCTGCTCAACACGGTAAGTGCCCTACCGGACTCGTTTAGCTCCTTGATTGTAGGCGGGGATACGGTTACGGCGGCGATGGTGGAGCGATGGGGAACGGCACGCAAGATGTTCAATGCCTACGGTCCAACCGAAGGCACGATTTGCGTGAGCATTTCGGCGCCAATGAAGCCGGGGCACCCGGTCACGATCGGACGGCCGATCGCGAACACGCAGATCTACATATTGGACGAGCAAGGAGAGCCGGCGCCAGTGGGGGTGGTTGGGGAGATCTACATAGGCGGAGCGGGGGTAGCGTGCGGGTATTTGCATCGAGAAGAGTTGACAGCAGAACGGTTTGTAGTGGACCCATATGCGCAGGTGGGTGGAGCGAGGATGTACCGGACGGGAGACTTGGGACGATGGCGTGGGAACGGGACGATCGAGTTTTGCGGGCGCAACGATTTCCAGGTGAAGATACGTGGCTATCGAGTGGAGTTGGGCGAAATCGAAGCGCGGCTGCGGGAAGTGAATGGAGTGCGTGAAGCGGTAGTAGTGGCACGCGAGGAAGAGACTGGGGCAAAGCGGCTGGTGGCCTACTACACAGCTGAAGTGAACGTG
>Ga0079219_10000119_pt1 | contig 11985 bp, 9 predicted proteins | sample GAControl_FD_77074 | JGI IMG/M metagenome (GOLD analysis project Ga0079219, IMG submission 77074) | Agricultural soil microbial communities from Georgia to study Nitrogen management - GA Control | ecosystem: Environmental > Terrestrial > Soil > Agricultural land | place: USA: Georgia | collected...
ACGCGCATCACATCATCACGCCGTCGAAGGGCGGCCCGCAGCTGGCGATGAAGGCCGCGCTGCAGAACGTGCAGGCGTCGGAAGTGACGACGTGGGACATGCACGCCACCGCCACGCCGGGCGACGCGACTGAGATCGAGCATTCGCTGGAGATGCTGCATCCCGACGTGATCTTCACCGCGCGCAAGGGGACGTTCGGCCACGGCATGTCCGTCGGCGGCGGCTGGGAGCTGACCGCGCAGCACCTCGGCATGTCGAAGGGGAAGCTCTATCCGATGGCACTGACCGAGGGCGAGCTGCACGCCGACGTGAAAGTACACAGCACCCGCTTCGTGCAGGTCGAAGGGTGCGAAGTGCGCGACGGCTACAGCGGCAAGCTGAGCATGGGCATCGGCGGCATCAACTCGTGCGTGATCAGCCGTCCGTGGGATCCGGATTATGTGGAGGAGCACCTCGCCGAGCCGAGGCTGGCAACGTCGTCCTGATGTGGCCGTAGCCTTGCAGCCCCTGACGCGACAGCTCGATATGCTCGACCGAATGATCCGGCCGGAGGTTGGCAACGTATTCCATCTTCACGCCGTTCGACTGCGATAGCTGCCCCTGCAACGTCCCCGCGTCGCGCGTGAATCGCTCGACGGCGATCGTATCCTTCCCCTTTCGAATGATGAACTGCTGCTGCCCGGAATCCTGCGCGATCGCGCGCTCCGACGCGACGGTAAGCAACAAGAGCATGGCGGCGTGGGGGGCGCGCATGGTTCCTCGTCGTCAGAAGGCCGGGAAGAACGCCATTGTCGGCTTCGTGAGCATGAGCGCTTTCTCATCGAAGGCGAGCAGCATGAACGGCGGCAGTTCGCGAATCTGTTCCGCTGTCAGAATCTCCTTCACCTCACGCATCGCCGCAACCACGCGGTCGAACATCCGGAGCTGGGCTTGATAGACGGTGTCCAGCACCATGCGTCGGTCGTAATCCTTCGGCTGCTTGGCGAGGAACTCGGCGACGGGATCCCATATCGAATCGGTCTGCGCGTTCAGCTTCCGTTGTAGCGCCGTGAGCTGGGCGAGCTGCGGCTTGGTGAGAATCGTCATCGAGTCCTTCGCCGCGAGGAGCTGCGACACTGGATTGAAGACGCTTTGCGTCGCCCGCAGCTTGAGCTGCGCCGGCGTGAGCTTCTCGTTCGGCCGTGACCGTCCCGGCGCCATCGCCTGGTCGACCGCTTGCGTCACGAACAAATGGCCGAGCTGGACGCGCGCGTCGATCGTGATGAGGAAAGGCGCGCGCGCCGCGGTTCTCGTGAGGCGCGTGTCGCCGAAGCGCTGGTTCACCTGATACTTGTACGTACCCTTGGACGCGTCGAAGCCGGCGACCGTCAGCAGCGACGGATCGCTGAAGCTCGACTGTCCCCATCCTTGCAAGTGATTCGGCCCGTGGAGCAGCTCGTCGAGACCCGCGGGGACGTTCGCCATCTGCAGCGTGAGCGACACACGATTCTGCATGCCGAGCTTCTGCGGGTTGAGCGTGATCACCGCGTTGCTCGTTGCCGTCCACGGGCCCTCGCAGCTGTTGCGCGTCGCGATCTTGCCCTCTTGCTGCGTTAGGCAGTCGCGAATGCGCTTGGGCGCCGTCGCGAGCAGCGAGGCCATCCCAGCGCGCACCACGGTGTCGGAGGCGCTGGTGTTGTACACGAACGCACGGTCGTTGACGAAGCCGTCGCCATTGATGTCGCCGGCGACAATGGGTGTGAATGGCGTGCCTGACGAGAAGCGCGAGTAGAAGGACAGTGAGAACAGGTCACGCGCCCGCAAAGTGATCGAGGCGTTGATCTGATGGCGCGCGTCGAGCGAGCTCCGCGCCCACTCGACGTCGAGCGGATTCCCGCCCGTCGTACCGCCGAAGCCTCGGCTCTGCTCGCGCACCGATTGCAGCGCGTAGCTGAGGTTCCAGGTGAAACCGGGGAGGAATTGCAGGGGTGAGAGCGTAAAGATGAGCTGCTTGCTCTCCGAGCGGAGATTCGACGTCAACTCGGTGACGCTCCCGAACTGCTGCTGGAGGCGCGAGTCGCGATTGGTCACCGCGCCCGTCGTCGGGACGATACTCCCCGCCGCCGCGTATACCGGCCGGTTGTCCTCACCGGACAGATAGAATTGCGGCAGGCCGTTGAAGTTGAGATCGAGCGGTGACTGCTGATGGAGGTTGTTCGAGTAGATCCCCTCGAGCCCGACGACGACCCACTTGGTGAAGAAGGGTCCGGAGACCGCGAGGTTGCCACGCCAGCTCCGCTGTGCGGCGAAGTCGGGGGCGATGAGGAATACATTGGGTTGAGTACTCGCGAATGACGACGCGCCGCCGACACATTGCGTCGGGATCGGCGATGGATCGCGCTCGAATGCGGTCCAATCCGGGATCGGAACGGCCGAACCGACGCACTGGATCTGCGTCACCGCGTCGGGAAGGCCCGTCGCGCGCATCGCCGGCGCGATGATTGTCGCCGCGGTACTGTTGCGGAACTCGCCGACACCGCCGCGAATGAAATAGCGCGGCGCACCCGTTATCCCCGCCGTGCCGCGGTTTCCGATACCTAACGAGAAGCCGGCACGCGGGCTGACGTGGAGCTCGCGAGGCGTGTGGTCGGTGCGAACGCCGAAGAGGTTGTCGACGGCCGGATTGTATTCCGGCGCGTCGCCAAAGCTGATCCCCTCGGCGCGCACGCCGTAGACGAGCGACGACCGATCCGTCGGACGCCAGTTGTCGCCGATCGAGACCGCGCTGTTCAACGCGCTCGCCGACACTGGGTGCGACACGAAGGTCCGCGTGAAGCTCGCGGGCTGGTTCGCGCTGACGTCGGCAATCGAGTTGTAGAAGTAGGAGCCGAGTCGATTCGCGTACTGATCCTGCGAGAACGCGTCATCACGGACATTGGCGGTAATGCGCGTGCGGTGGCGTCCGTCTTCCGAGAGCCACGACACCTGATTGAAGACCTCCGCGCCCGAATTGCGCGCGTCGCGCGGGAGCACTGGGTTGCCGCCGAACTGGAGCGAGGTGATCCCTGCGCTCGAGTCCGGGAACTGCGACACGACGAGCACGCGTGCGTCGGGGAGTGTCAGATACGGATCGCTCCGCGTGTCGTTGATGTGCCAGCCGATGCGGAAGTCGTTGAGAATGTTCTTATGGAGGTATGCGGAGAGCGTCCCCGTGACGTCACCGCCCGAAGCGTGCTCCTCGCCACCGTGACCGGGGAGAGCCGTCGCGCCGAGGAAGAGGGCCGACGACGTCGTGTGGCGCGCCGAGACGACGAAATTTCCGACGACGGTTTGCGACTTGATCCAATCGATGCGAGCAAGCAGCGAGCCGTTGTCGCGAACCTTGTTGTTGATCGGCGACGCGGCGATGGGAATGCCATTGCTGCCGAGCGCCGTCATGAGATGCTGCAGGGAGTCCGGCGCGACACCGATGCGTTGTAGCGAGAGCGCGTCGTTCGAGAGCAGCGATTGCACGTCGCTGTTGCGTCGGCCGATCTGGAAGGCGGCGTTGTAGAACAGCTTGTCGTAGATGATCGGGCCGAGGAGGCTGCCGCTGAACTGCCCGTTGCTGTACTGGCTGCCCAGCTGCCGTCCGACCTGATCGGTGAACTGCAGCGGCTGGGCGTCGATCGTTAGGTGCGCGCTGCGCTGGTGGAAGTTTCCGCCGGAGAACGCCGCGATCGCGAGCTGGCCGCCGCTGAAGCCGCCGCGGGAGACGTCAAAGGACGTCGACGTCACGCGTGTGAACGCAATCGCGTCGCGCGGGATGTCGCCGCCGCTAAACTGCATGCCGTTCAGCGTGACGTTGTTCTGATCGCCGGAGAGACCAAGCACGGAGAAGGTCGGCGGGCCACCGTTGGCGTCGGGTATGAGCGAGACGCCGGGCACCGATGCGGCCATCGCTGCGAGGTTGCCCTGATCGGAGAGCGAAACAGCGCCCGGCGCGCCTCCCGTTCCCCGCTCCGACGCCGATTGCTCGTTTGGTATCCCTATGTTCTCGCGCGGCGGGGGGCGACGTCGCGTCTCGCTGACTCGGACCGTCTCGAGCTGTACAGCGGCGCGCTTGAGCACGACGTCGACGACGATTGGTTGCCCATCGGCCGTGCGTCGCGCCGTGATTTTCTGCGGCGCTAACCCGAGCGCGGTGACGGTGACGGTGTACGACGGCGCCGTCGCGTCCAGCTGCAACGCCCAACTGCCTGTCGAATCGGTCCGCGTGTAACGCGACGTCGCGCCGGCGGCCGCTGGGAGAACGCTGACCGTCGCGTTCTTGATCCCGAGCGAATCAGGGCCGCGTACGCGGCCCCTCAGGAGATCTTGCGCGAAGAGATGTGTCGGAGTCGCGGCGACGAGCGCGAGAACGGCAAGGATGCGCGCATTCATAGGAATGCCTTGGCGGTAGGCGGAATGCCCCGTTAGACACGCTGCTTGGGCAATTGGTGTCTACGCGCGCGCAATTCGCTATGTGTCATACCGAGGAGCAAAGCGACGAGGGATCTGAGTGCAAAGCGCCCAGATCCCTCGCTTCGCTCGGGATGACAGAAAGCGATTGAGGCTATCGGCGGCGCTTTTTGGCGGCTGATCGTTTTTTGGTGGCCTTCTTCGCCGCGGGACGTTTCTTCGCGGCGCCGCGCTTCTTCGTTGCCTTTTTCGCCGCAGCCTTCGCCTTTGGTCGCTTCGCAGCTTTCTTCGCCGCCTTTTTCGCGCCCTTCTTGGCACCGCCCTTTTTTGCCGCGGGCTTCGCGGCAGCGGTATCGGCGTGCAACGCGAACGCCGCGCCCTGCGGATCGCCGAGGATCGCGATCGTGCCCCCACCGGGAATCTCCATCGGCGGACGCTGCACCATCGCGCCGTTCTTCACCGCCGTGTCCACTGCCTTCTTCACGTCCTTTACAAAGATGTAAACCAGCCAGAAGGGGCGCATCGACATCATGTCCCCATGGCGGTTGAATATTCCTCCGTACGGCTTGCCGCCCTTGCCGTACATCGAGTACATGTTGCCGCCGCCCATGTCCATCTCGCCGGTCTTCTCCCAACCGAAGAGCTTCTTGTAGAACTCGAAGGCTTTCTGATAATCGGTCGTCATCAGCTCGTGCCACGAAAAGCGGCCGAGGACCGGCGTGCCGTCCCATGCGCCGGAAGGACGCAGGGACTTATAGACGCCGAACGTCGCGCCTTGGGGATCCTGCACGACGGAAAAGCGGCCGACATTCGGAATGTCCGACGGAGGAACTACTACCTTGCCGCCGAGCGACGTCGCGAGCCGCGAGGTTTCGTCGACGTTGCTGCTCTCGACGTACGGCATCCAGTTCGGCGGCACGCCTTGCTGACGCATGTCGGACGTGAGACGGAAGATCCCGGCGAACGGGACACCGCCCGACGTCCACATCGTGTAGTCGTTGTCGAACGGCTGCGTTCCCCAACCAGTGATCGCCGGATAGAACTTGCGCGCAGCATCGGTATCGGGCGTCGTGAGCTCGTACCAAACGAATTGACCGTGCATGGCTGACGGGAGGGCGGGAGGTGGTCGATGAGCAAATCAGAACGCATGAAGAGAAACCGAATTCGGCTCACGCCGCAATCTCACGCAGCGCGCGCAGAGCAGCGTCGATATCCTGGGGCGAATTCATGACACCGGCCGACACGCGCGCATACGAGACCTTGTACGGGGAGCTCGACGTGCGAATGCGCTTCGCCGTCAACCGGTCAGTGACCTGATCAGCGGTTAGTCCGGCGATCTCGAAGCAGGTGATCCCACCAGACAGCGCCGGATCGCGCGGCGTGTGCAGCGTTAGGCGATTGATCTGCGACGCGCCGTCGCGAAATGCGCCATTCAGCTCGGCGATCCGCGTCGCAATGTTGGCGCGGCCGATCGTGCGATGCAGCTCGACGGCCGCCGGGATGGCCAGGACGTGCTCGTACGCGAGAAAGCCGCCCGGCGACATGAAAGCGGCTTTCACAGACGGGAGCGCCTTCCGGTCCTTCCATGCATCCCACGTCTCGGGGCCGTCCGGGTCGAAGGCGGGGATCATCGGCCGAAGGTGCGGCCAGGCGTCGCTCCGGCCCCACAGAAAGCCCGTGCCGCGCGGCGCGAAGAGCCATTTGTGAGTGCCGGACGCGAAGAAGTCCGGACCAAGGCGCGCTGCGTCGACGTCCTGGTTGGCGAAGCCATGCACACCATCGACGATCAGCTGGCAGCGGTCGTCGTCAGCGCGACCGCGGTTCGCGCGCGCCACCGCCGCGGCGATGGCGTCGATCGGTATCTTGACCCCCGTCGACGAATGCACCCAGGTGACGCCGACGGCGCGTGTCTTCGGCCCGATCGCGCGCTCGATCCGCTCGGCTATCTGTGCGCCGCTCGCCGCCGCTGGCCGGTCGTAAAGCGAGATGTAGCGCACCGCGCATCCGGAGCGCATCGCGGCGTAGCGGATCGATTCGTGGTGCGAGTAATGATCGTGCTCGGTGGTAAGAACCTCCTGATCGGCGCGAATGCGCAGTCCGTGGTAGGCGATGGCCAGGGCGCCCGTCGTGTTCGACGTTAGGCAGATCTCGGCCGGCTGTCCGCCGACATAGCCTGCGAGCGTATGCTTCACCTTGTCGAGGGGACGGCCCTCGCTGTCGGTGAACGCGGCGCGCTCGATCCAGAGCGGATCGGAATCGAGCTTCCGCCGGAAGTTGTCGATGGCTTGCGCGACCGGTTTGGGATGCGAGACGAAAAGGAAACTCGCGAGGTGCGTCCAGTCCGGCGCGAGTGGAAAGAGCTCGCGCACTGCGCGCCAGTCGACCTCGCCATTCGGGCCTAGAAGTGCGGGCGGCGCAGGCGGCGGAAGAACTTTCTCGAGGCGGCGCGCCGGCGCGGCGGCGATGCCGGCGGCGAGGGACAGGAGCAGCTGACGGCGATCGAGTGGCATTGGGCCTCCGAGACCGGTGAGGCTGCGACGGGCTGCCACCAAGTTACGCGAGCCGCCGAGGCTTACAACTGCTTCACCAACCGCTCGATCTGCCGCGAGTGCCGGGTGAGGTGGACGACGTGAATGCGGAACGCGTCGCCGAGGTTCATGCTCGGGAAGATGGCCGGCAGCGCCGGCGAACGAAGGCGCAACGCTCGCCAGTCGTGGGAGCTGGCGTCTTCCATGACCTCGAGAAAGCGCACCTCGTTCGTGTGGAAGGCCTCGACAATGCCGTTGCGGGGCGTCGGACCGGGCCTGAACGCAGGCGGACCGCGCTTGATCGATTTCGGCTTTTCGAGCGTCGAGGCGATCATTCCGCCGATAAAGGAAGACTTCCATTCTCGGGCAGGCGCGCCGGCGTCGGGAGATTTCCGCGCCATCAACTCGGCGACCGGCTTCTTGTAGAGTTGGTCAGCCAGGACCAAGTGCTCGAGCACCTGGGCGACGCTCCACCCCTTTGGTTCGGGATGCTCGTTCAACCTGGCCGTGTCGATCGGACGAACGAGCGTGACAATTCGATCGCGCGAGGCAATTTCTTCGTCTCGCAGTTTCTGATAGAGCTCTCGTTGTTGCAGACGCATCGCGAACAATCCCTGAAGCGGTCAAGAGTGTCTGAGAAAACGAGTATGAAGATGCACTCCCTGCGCCGGTTGCGCGTTTGTTTGGCCGCGGCCATGGCGGTAAGTGTTGTCGGTGCGGCCAAGAGTCCGGGCACGCTTCAGGAGTGTGCGCCCGACGTTGCCGCACTCGACCGGTGGTTGCGGCGTGAGGCGGACACGGCCGGATTCTCGGGCGTGGTCCTGATCGAGCGCGCCGGGAAAGCGGTGCTCAATCGGGCCTATGGGCGCGCCAGGCTCGACAACGCCTTCTGGCTCGCGTCGACGACAAAACAGTTCACGGCGGCGGCGATCCTCCGTCTCGTCGACGAGGGGAAGCTCGCCGTCTCCGACTCGCTCTTCCGTTTCTTCTCGTGGGCGCCGCGACGCGCGCGGTCGATCACGGTTGAGCAACTGCTCGCCCACACCTCGGGGATTCCCGCCAGGGGTGCGGCGAATGGACTGGGCGATCGCGAGGCGGCCGCGCGGGCGATTCTCGCCGAGCCGCTCGAGCATGCGCCGGGAACGACGTATCACTACGAGGACGAGGATTACAACTTGCTCGCGGCGATCGTCGAGATCGCCTCCGGCGTTGCCTTCGAGGCATTCGTGGAACGGAGGCTGCTCATTCCCGCCGGCCTCACCCACACGGGCTTCTGCGGCAGGCTCGCGCCTAACGTGAAGATCGCGCCGTCAGCGGGACGCGACGTGCCACCGCCCTGCACCGCTGGGGTCACGCCGGTCGACTGGGCCGATCGCGGTGCGACAGGCCTCGTCGGCACCGCGCCCGACCTCCTCAAGTGGGCGCGCGCCGTTCGCGGCGGACGCATCCTGTCGCCGAGCTCGCGCGAGGAGCTCGAGCGCGGTCACGTGTTCGTACGCAACGAGGAGAACACCGACGTCTATTACTCGTACGGTGCGCGCGTCTACATGCAGGATCGCAAGCGGCGCGAGGTATGGCACTCAGGGTATGACGTGCGCGTCGGCCATAGCAGCACGGTGCGCCTGCTCGATAATGGCTTATCGATCGTCGTGTTATCGAATTCGGGGCTCGATGCGACTGGTCGCCCGTGGGCGGCCGCCGTTGCTCGCGCCGTCGACCAGTGTCGTCGGTGAGCGGGGGCGGGCGGCGGGGCGTAATTGTCATCCTGAGCGAAGCGAAGGATCTAGCGTGTCTTGTGAGTGGCCAGCTTCTACCAATGGACGTTAGATCCTTCGTCGCTGCGCTCCTCAGGATGACAACCTCTCAGTGCACGCCTCAGGCATCCCAGCTACCGCCAGATCGTGCATCCTCGGATTTCGAGCTTCCCGATCCACGCCGGCGAGCCCGTGATTGAATTCCACCTCAGATCGAGCCGTTCGAGCGACGGTAGCTCGGCGATCGAATCCGGCAGCGTGCGCAGGTCGTTGCCACGCAAGTCGAGATCCCGCAACTGCGACAAGGCAGTAATCCCGTCTGGGAGCGCGCGCAGCTTGTTGTTGCGCAGAGTGAGCCGCCGCAGCGAGGCGAGCTTTCCGATCCACTCCGGCAGCTCGCCAAGCTGGTTGCTCGTTAGGTGCAGCTCGCGGAGCTTCGTCAGGCGCGCGAGCGTCGGTGGTAGCTCGCGGAGCGCGTTGTCGTCGAGACGCAACTCCACGAGCGCGGCGATGTCACCGATGCTACTAGGGAGTGACATGAGTCCATCGTGGCTGGCATTGAGATACGCCAGGGATCGCAAGCCCCCAATCGTGTCGGGCAATACACCGAGCTGTTGCTGATCGGAGACATAGAGGTAATACAGGTTGCGCAGCACGCCGAGTGATTGCGGGAGCGACGAGAAGCGATTCCGGTTGGCGTCGAGGACGCGCAGCTCCGTGAGCTCACCGATCCACTCGGGAAGCGTCTGGAGACGATTGTCGTAGACGTACAGCTCGCGCAGCTCGCTCATGCCGCGGATCTCTTCGGGTAGCGCCGTGAGGCCGCGATTAGACACGTCGTAGCGTTCGCTCACGCGGCGCCCGAGAGAAAGGGCTCGATGAGATCGGCAGCGGTGGTCGTCGCGAGCAGGTTGTAATGCGTGGTGTTCGGAATGATCGCGAGCCGATTCTTCGATCGGAGCGATCCGTCGAGCCCTGCATCGCGCTGTCCGCCGCCGAGCAGCTTGTAGAACTCGACGATGTGCTCCGGCCAGTAGGTATCGGCGTCGGCGAAGACGAGCATCGTGGGCACGCGGATCTTCGCGACGTCGGCCGACCAGTCGAAGTCCTGCCGTTGAAGGTCGCCGAGTTTGGTGAAGAGTCGCTCCCAGTCGGCATCGGGATACAGTTTCGCCAGTGGCGACTGCTTCATCATCGCGCCATGGGCAGCCCCCATCTGGTCGAAGATGGCGAGGATCTCCGGGTAGAACGCCTTATGACGGAAGGGGCTGGAGACGACGAGGAGTTTGCGCACCAGAGCCGGATGCCGGATCACGATCTGCAGCGATACGCCGCCGCCTAACGAATAGCCCATGAGGTCGGCCTGCGTGAATCCGAGCTGTCGCAGGAGGCCGGCGATGTCGTCGGCCATCGATTCGTAGCGGAGCGGCCGATCGACGTCGCCAGTCCTCCCGTGGCCTTGGAGATCGACGGCGATGATACGATGGCTCCGGGCGAGCGCCGGCAAGTTCGGCCCGAACATCTCGATCCCCCCGACGCCGCCGTGCAGCAGCACGAGGGGCACGGGCTGGGTTTCAGGGCCGTGCGTCTCGTAATAGATACGCAGACCGTTGACTGTCGCGTAGTGACCGTTCTCGTTCATCGTTGTCGGCGGCGTTGTGGGAATACGAATGATCACGCTAGCCTAATCGAGGCTCGGCGAAACCACCACACTCGTGACTCATGCTCTTTCGGTTCGGCGCTGACGCGGTGCTCGTGCTTCACTTCGCGTTCGTGCTCTTCGTGATATTCGGCGGGGTGCTCGCGCTGCGTTGGCCTCGGCTCGCCTGGGTGCACATCCCGGTCGCCTTGTACGGGGCGACGATCGAGTTCGTCGGCTTCATCTGCCCGCTTACCCCCCTCGAGAACTCACTGCGACGCGCCGGGGGCGAGGCCGGCTACGCTGGGGGCTTCATCGACCACTATATAACGGCGACGCTGTACCCGAGTGGCCTCACGCGCGCCATTCAGCTATGGCTCGGAGCCGGCGTTCTGTTGCTGAACGGGAGCGTCTACGCGCTGTGGTGGAGGAGACGGAAGCGCGCTCGCCTCGGGTTCGAATGACGATGACGTGCCCGGAACTACTCCGCGCGCAAAACGTCGACCGGATCCACTCGGCTCGCTCGCCACGCCGGGACGAACGACGCGAGAATGCCAGTTGCCGTCAGGATCGCGATCACACCGACGAAGCTGGCTGGATCGTTAGGGGCGAGGCCGAAAAGGAGGGCTGACAGCACGCGTGTCGTCGCCAATGCCATGACTATTCCACTCGTTAGGCCGAGCGAGGTGATGAGGGCCCCGTGGCGAACGACGAGCCAGCGGACGTCAGCGGGCTGGGCGCCGAGGGCAATGCGGATCCCCATCTCACGTGCTCTGGTGCGCGCAATCTGCGCCAAGACGCCGTACACCCCCACCGCCGCGAGCAACAAGCCGACGACGGCGAACACCGAGAGTACCGCGGCGAAGAAGCGTGAGCGCGCCATCTCTTGATCACGAAGGACGTCCAATCTTCGCGCCGTGCCGAGGGCGATGTGCGGGTCCATGTCGCGAAGGATCGCCCGCAATGGAGCGACGAGCGACTCCGGATTGCCGTGGGTTCGGAGGAGGACTTCGCCCGTGGTGAAGCCTATGAACTGATCGATCACCGCCGGACCAGGCGGCTGCATGAGTGAACGCTCATGGATGTCTCCGATGACGCCAATGATGGTGTAGAATTTTGGTCCGTGGTCCCATTTCGCAAACGATACCTGCCGACCGATCGGGCTCGTGCCGGCGAAAAACGTCCGCGCGAATTGCTCGTTGACGACGATCCGCGACGGATCGCGGCGATCGTCATCGGTGAAAAACCGCCCCTGGCGGATCGGGATGCCTAACGTGGCTGACCAATCCGGCGTTCCGTACAGATGCGATGCCTCGATCGCCGTCGGTTTCCCGTCGACGATGACCTCGCTGCTCCACCGGTAGGGCTCGAGCGGCGGTGCGCCCAGCGCGGCGTGGGTGACGCCGGGGATCCGGCGCGCGCGGCCGAGGAACTCGGCGTGAAAGGCATTGCGATAGACTGCCGAGTCGTACTGGTGAGAGTAGAGCACGTAGCTCGTCAGTAATACGCCGCGCGCATCGAACCCGAGTTTCACGTCGGCGAGGCGCTTCGCGCTTCCAATAAGAAGCGCCGCGCCGACGGACATGAGCAGCGCCAGAGCCACCTCCGCGGCCGCGAGGCCGGAGGCGAATCGACGAACGACGCC
>Ga0079219_10000120_pt1 | contig 11937 bp, 11 predicted proteins | sample GAControl_FD_77074 | JGI IMG/M metagenome (GOLD analysis project Ga0079219, IMG submission 77074) | Agricultural soil microbial communities from Georgia to study Nitrogen management - GA Control | ecosystem: Environmental > Terrestrial > Soil > Agricultural land | place: USA: Georgia...
CGGTCCGGCTAGCGTGCGGGGTGTGGGCGACGGGCCACCGCCGGCGGTGGCGGACGTGCGGGTGGCCGTGCGTCGGCTGCTGGCCGAGGTGCGGCCGGCCGGCGTGCTGGTCGCGTGCAGCGGCGGCGCCGACTCGGTCGCGCTCGCCGCGGCGACCGCGTTCGAGGCGCCGCGGCTCGACGTGCCGGCCGGGCTGGTGACCGTCGACCACGGCCTGCAGGAGGGATCCGCGGCCTGGGCGGCCGAGACCACCGAGCTCGGTCGGCGGCTCGGGCTCGACCCGGTGCTGGTCCGCCGGGTCGAAGTGGGCGACGCGGGTGGTCCGGAGGCGGCCGCCCGCAGCGCCCGCTACGCCGCCCTCGCCGAGGCCGCCGGCGACCGCGCCGTCCTGCTCGCGCACACCCTCGACGACCAGGCCGAGACCGTGCTGCTCGGGCTCGGCCGCGGCTCCGGGCCGCGGTCGATCGCCGGCATGCGCCCGGTCGACGGCCGCTGGCTGCGCCCGCTGCTCGGGATCCGCCGGGAGACCACCCGCGCCGCCTGCGCGGCCGGGCACCTGCCCTACCGGGACGACCCGCACAACGCCGACCCGCGCTTCACCCGGGTACGGCTGCGCACCGACGTGCTGCCCCGGCTGGAGGAGGCCCTGCACGGCGGCGTCGCCGAGGCGCTGGCCCGCACCGCCGAACTGGTGCGCGACGACCTCGACGCGCTCGACGGCCTTGCCGCCACCCTCACCCCCGCGAGCCCGACCCTGCCGGTCGACGGCCTGGCCGCCCAGCCCCGCGCGATCCGCACCCGGGTGCTGAGGAACTGGGTCGGGATCCCGCTCAACGCGACCCAACTTCGCGCGCTCGACGCCCTGGTCGCGGACTGGCACGGCCAGGGTCCGGTCGCCCTGCCCTCGGGCCGTACGGTCCGGCGCGCGTCTGGCATGCTGCATCTCGCCGGACCTGATCGCTGAGCTGAGGGCAGACCCAGAACGGGGAGCGGTGCACAACTACGACGGCGACATCGACGAGGTCCTGCTGACCGAGCAGCAGATCGCGACCCGAATCCAGGAAGTGGCCGACGAGGTGTCGGCGGACTACTCCGACCGCGAACCGATGCTGGTGGGCGTGCTCAAGGGCGCCGCGATCGTGATGGCCGATTTCGCCCGGGCGCTGAGCCGGCCGGTGACGATGGAATACATGGCGATCTCCTCGTACGGGTCGTCGACGAGCTCGTCCGGGATCGTCCGCATCCTCAAGGACCTCGACCGGGACATCTCCGGCCGGCACGTGCTCGTGGTCGAGGACATCGTCGACTCCGGGCTGACGCTGTCCTGGCTGCTGCGCAACCTCGAGGCCCGGCAGCCCGCATCGCTCGAGGTGATGGCGCTGCTGCGGAAGCCGGACGCGGTCAAGATCGACGTGCCGGTCCGCTATCTCGGCTTCGACATCCCGAACGAGTTCGTGGTCGGCTTCGGGCTCGACTATGCGGAGCGTTACCGGGACCTTCCGTACATCGCCAGGCTCAAGCCCGAGGTCTACACCAGGTAAAGGAACGCTACAGGCCGCTCGACCGTTGCCCCGGACGAGGCCATCGACCCTGGTGGCCTGCGTCTGCGTAGTGCCCGGTGTACCTTTCCTACCAGGGACTGATCGCCGTGCGCGCCGGGTGCGCCCACCAGCAGGAGCGGGAGGACCGGAGCTGCCGGCCACGGCGTCTCCGCTGAGATATGGATCGTCGTCGCATCCTCAAGTCGCCGTGGTTCTGGATCGTCCTCGGCCTGCTGGTCGTGCTCGCCGTGCCGACCCTGTTCCGGGGCAACGGCGGCTACTCGGAGGTCCCGACGTCGGTCGCGCTCGCCCAGCTGGAGAGTGGCAACTACACCACCGCCACGGTCAACGACCGCGAGCAGACCATCGACATCACCTTGAAGAACGAGGTCGACGGGCACGAGAAGATCACCTCGGCGTACCCGACCGGGCTGGTCGACCGGGTCGGCGAGGTGCTCGACCAGAAGAAGCAGCCGTTCGAGACCAAGATCAGCTCGCAGAACATCTTCGTCAGCCTGCTGATCAGCCTGGTGCCGATCCTGCTGGTCGTGTTCCTGCTGTTCTTCATCATGAACTCGGTGCAGGGCGGCGGTTCCCGGGTCATGAACTTCGGGAAGTCCAAGGCGAAGCTGGTCAGCAAGGACACGCCCAAGACGACGTTCGCCGACGTGGCCGGCGCCGACGAGGCGATCGAGGAGCTCCAGGAGATCAAGGAGTTCCTGGAGAACCCGGCCAAGTTCCAGGCGATCGGGGCCAAGATCCCCAAGGGCGTCCTGCTGTACGGGCCGCCCGGCACCGGCAAGACGCTGCTGGCCCGCGCGGTGGCCGGCGAGGCGGGCGTGCCGTTCTACTCGATCTCCGGCTCCGACTTCGTCGAGATGTTCGTCGGCGTCGGCGCCTCCCGGGTGCGCGACCTGTTCGAGCAGGCCAAGTCCAACGCGCCGGCGATCATCTTCGTGGACGAGATCGACGCGGTCGGCCGGCACCGCGGCGCCGGCCTCGGCGGCGGCCACGACGAGCGTGAGCAGACCCTCAACCAGCTGCTGGTCGAGATGGACGGCTTCGACGTCAAGGGCGGGGTCATCCTCATCGCGGCGACCAACCGGCCGGACATCCTCGACCCGGCGCTGCTGCGGCCCGGCCGGTTCGACCGGCAGATCGCAGTCGACCGGCCCGACCTCGAGGGCCGCCGCGCGGTGCTGGCCGTGCACGCCAAGGGCAAGCCGCTGGCCCCGGACATCGAGCTGTCCGTGATCGCCCGTCGCACCCCCGGCTTCACCGGCGCCGACCTCGCCAACGTGATCAACGAGGCGGCCCTGCTGACCGCGCGGCAGAGCGGCAACCTCATCCACATGAAGGCGCTGGAGGAGGCGATCGACCGGGTCATCGCCGGGCCGGAGCGCCGGACCAGGGCGATGAGCGAGAAGGAGAAGAAGGTCACCGCCTACCACGAAGGTGGGCACGCGTTGGTCGCCTGGGCGCTGCCCAACCTCGACCCCGTGCACAAGGTGACGATCCTGCCCCGCGGCCGGTCGCTCGGGCACACGCTCGTGCTGCCGACCGAGGACCGGTACACCCAAATCCGGTCCGAGATCACCGACCAGCTGGTCTACGCGCTCGGCGGCCGGGCTGCCGAGGAGCTTGTCTTCCACGAGCCGACCACCGGCGCCAGCAACGACATCGAGAAGGCCACCGCGCTGGCCCGCGCGATGATCACCGAGTACGGGATGAGCGCCAAGCTCGGGGCGGTGAAATACGGCCAGAAGGACTCCGAGCCGTTCCTCGGCCGCGACTACGGCCACCAGCGGGACTACTCCGAGACGGTCGCCACCGACATCGACAGCGAGGTCAGGCAGCTGATCGAGATGGCGCACGACGAGGCCTGGGAGATCCTGGTCGAATACCGGGACGTCCTCGACGACCTGGTGCTCGAGCTGATGGAGAAGGAGACGCTGGGCAAGGAGGACCTGGCCCGGATCTTCGCCCACGTGGCCAAGCGGCCGCCGCACAACACCTACGCGGGGTTCGGCCGGCGGGCGCCGTCGGACAAGCCGCCGGTGATGACGCCGGCCGAGTTGCGCGCGGTCAGTACCGGCCGCGGCCCGGTCAACGGGGCGGCCGCCGCCCCCGGCATGCCCTCGCCCAGCCCGCGACCGGCACCGGCGCCGGCCCAGTACGGCGCGAACGGCGCCGGCCGGCACGCGACGACGCCGGACGGGCATCCGGCGCAGCCGGGCTATGGACAGCCGCCGTACGGGACCGGCCAGTTCGCCGGCGGTCCCGCCGCTCCGCCGCCGTACCAGGCGCAGCCCGGCGGTCAGCCGCCGCACCAGGCCCAGCCGCATCCGGGTCAGGCCCAGCCGCCCTACGCCGGCGGGCAGCCCGGATACGGGCCGGAGGAGTCGAGCCGCGGGTCCGGTGACAACGGGCAGGCCGGCGGCTACGGCCAGGGCTGGACACCCGGGGACGGCCAGCCGGGATCGCGTTGACCGGGTCGTTCGACGCGGCCGGGGTGGAGCGCGCGGTCCGCGACCTGTTGGTCGCCATCGGCGAGGACCCCGACCGGGACGGCCTGCGGCGTACCCCGGAGCGGGTCGCCCGCGCGTACGCCGAGCAGTTCGGCGGCCTCCACATCGACCCGTCCGACGTCCTGCAGACCACCTTCGACGAGGGCCACGAGGAAATGGTCCTGGTCAAGGACATCGAGATGTATTCGACGTGTGAGCATCACCTGGTCCCGTTCCACGGGGTTGCGCACGTGGGCTACATCCCGAACGTGGACGGGCGGATCACCGGGCTGAGCAAGCTCGCCCGGCTGGTCGACCTGTACGCGAAGCGGCCGCAGGTGCAGGAGCGGCTCACCTCGCAGATCGCCGACGCGCTGGTGCGCCGGCTGGAGCCGCGCGGCGCGATCGTCGTGATCGAGGCCGAGCACCTGTGCATGTCGATGCGCGGCATCCGCAAGCCGGGCGCCCGCACGGTGACCTCCGCGGTCCGCGGCCTGTTCCAGTTCGAGCCGTCCACCCGCGCCGAGGCGATGAGCCTCATCCTGGGTCGATGACCGAACCGACCCGCCGGCCGGAGGCGGCCGGGCTGCCGCACCCGGACCGGTGCGTGGTGATGGGCGTGCTCAACGTGACCCCCGACTCGTTCAGCGACGGCGGCCGGTACGCCGACTTCGACGCTGCGGTCGGGCACGGGCTGGCGATGTGGGCGGCCGGGGCCGACATCGTCGATGTGGGCGGCGAGTCGACCCGGCCGGGCGCCGAGCGGGTCGACGCCGAGGAGGAGACCCGCCGGGTGGTGCCGGCGATCCGGGCGCTGGTCGGCAGCGGCGTCGCGGTCAGCGTGGACACGTCCAGGGCCGCGGTCGCCGAGGCCGCGCTGGACGCCGGGGCCCGGATCGTCAACGACGTCAGCGGCGGGCTGGCCGACCCGGCGATGGCCAAGACGATCGCCGCCGCCGGCGTGCCCTGGGTGCTCATGCACTGGCGCGGGCACAGCCGGGACATGCAGGCGCTGGCCCGATACGACGACGTGGTCCGGGACGTGACCGCCGAGCTGGGCCGGCAGGTCGACACCGCGCTCGCCGCCGGCGTCGCCGCCGGCAACATCGTGCTCGACCCGGGACTCGGGTTCGCCAAGACCGCCGCGCACAACTGGGCGCTGCTGGCCCGGCTGGACGAGCTGACCGCGCTCGGCTTCCCGGTGCTGGTCGGCGCGTCCCGCAAGGCGTTCCTCGGCCGGCTGCTCGCCGGTCCGGACGGCACGCCGGCCCCGGTCGACGCCCGCGAGCACGCGACGGTCGCGACCAGCGTGCTGGCCGCGGTGATGGGCGCCTGGGGGGTGCGGGTGCACGAGGTGGCCCCGACCCTCGACGCGGTGAAGGTCGTCCGCGCGTGGAAGGCGGCCGGCCGTGGCTGACCGGATCACGCTGACCGGGCTGAAGGTCCGCGGGTTCCACGGCGTGTACGAGCACGAGCGCCGGGACGGGCAGGACTTCGTCGTCGACGCGACCCTCTGGCTCGACAGCCGCCCGGCCGCGGCCAGCGACGACCTGGCCGACACCGTCGACTACGGCGGGCTGGCGAACCGGCTCGCCACCGTCGTCGAGGGCGAGCCAGTGAACCTCATCGAGACCCTGGCCGCCCGGCTCTGCGAGCTGTGCATGGCCGACGAGCGGGTGATCGCCGCCGAGGTCACCGTGCACAAGCCGCAGGCGCCGATCGCGCGCGAGTTCGCCGACGTCGCGGTCACCGCCCGGCGGTCCCGCCGATGAGCCCAGGAGGGAGCGAGCGGTGAGCCGGGCCGTGCTGTCGATCGGCTCCAACCTCGGCGACCGGCTGGCGCACCTGCGTTCGGTCGTGGCCGCACTGCACCCGGTCGCGATCAGCCCGGTGTACGAGACCGCACCATGGGGCGGCGTCGAGCAGGACGACTACCTCAACGCGATCGTCCTCGTCGACGACCCCGGCACCGACGCGTACGGCTGGCTGGCCAGGGCGCACGAGCTGGAGCGGGCCGCCGGCCGGACCCGAGAGGTCCGCTGGGGTCCGCGCACGCTCGACGTCGACGTGATCGACGTGGACGGCAGCGACAACGCCGATCCGGAGCTGACGCTGCCGCACCCGCGGGCGCACGAGCGCGCGTTCGTGCTCGTGCCGTGGGCGGACGCCGACCCGGACGCGGTGCTGCCCGGCCAGGGCCGGGTCGCCGAGCTGGTCGCCGGGCTGGCCCCCGCCGACCGGTCCGGCGTGCGCCGGACGGACCTGGAGCTGCGGTGATCGGCCCAACCCGGATCCGTGACCTGATCGCCTACGCGGCTGCGGTCACGCTGATCACCTGGCTGGCGATGCGCCAGTGGTACGGCGATCTCCCGCGGCTGCGCTGGTTCGTCCCGCTGTCGCTGGTCCTGCTGGCGATCGCCGAGGTCCTCGCGGCGAACCAGCTGCGCGACCGGATCCGCCGCCGCCCCGGCGCGCTGCCGGTGCAGCCGCTGGTCGCGGCCCGGATGCTGGCGCTGGCCAAGGCGAGCGCGGTCGTCGGCGCCGTGATGGTCGGGATCTGGGCCGGCCTGCTGGTCTACGTCGTGCCCAGGCTCGGCCAGCTGAACGCGGCCGGCAACGACACCGTCGTGGGCGCGATCGGGGTCGTGGCCGCGGTCGCGCTGACCGCGGCGGCATTGTGGCTCGAGTACTGCTGCCGGACCCCTGCTCCGCCGGACGGGGATCGGCATGCTAGGCCGGACGGATCAGTGGAGTCGTAACTAGTTGTCGTAGCTCCGAAGCGTCCACTGGAACGCGGGACGCAATGCGATCGGACTGTTAGCTTCACAGGGATCACCGGAGGGTCCGAACCGGTCCTGTTAGGGGTGGGATGGGCAGGCACAGTCGGGAGGGTGAGCTGGCATCCGGCGGCGAGCCGGCTGCCGGTGGCCTTGTCGTCGGGCCCTCCGACGAGCACTTCCGTGCGCTCATCGAGCTGTCCCCGGATGCGGTGTTCGTGATCGTCGACGGCTACCACGCCTTCGCCAACTGGCGCGGCCTGCAGATGCTCGGCGCCAGCAAGATCTCCGACCTGCAGACCCGCCCGGCGCTGGACTACATGCACGAGTCGATCCGCGCGGAGGCCGAGCAGCGGCTGGCCGGCATGGTGGCCGGCAACAACCTCGAGTACGTCGAGGAGACGCTGGTCCGGCTGGACGGGCAGGTCGTCCACATCGAGGCGGCCGGCCGGCAGATCTCCTTCGGCGGCCGCAACGGCGCGCTGGTCGTCGCCCGCGACATCAGCGGCCGGCGTACCTCGGAGGCGAAGGTCAAGGCGGCGGAGGAGAAGTTCCGGGCCGCGTTCCAGAACGCGCCGACCGGGATGGCGATCGTCGACAAGGCCGGCATGTTCCTCGACGTGAACGCCGCGCTGGCCCGGTTGTTCGGCCGCCGGGTCGAGACCCTGCACGGCGACCTGATCTGGCACCACTTGCACCCGGAGGACTCCGAGCGGGTCCGGGGCGACTTCGCCCGCGTGGTCGAGGGCACCGAGGACGACGTCTCCGGCACCTTCCGCTACCGCACCGGCGCCGGCAGCGACGGCTGGGTGCACGCGTCGGTGTCCGCGCTGGTCGGCCAGAAGTCCTACATCGTGCACCTGGTCGACGTGACCCAGCAGAAGAACACCGAGTACGACCTGCACCGCAAGGCCACCCACGACCCGCTGACCGGGCTGCCGAACCGCGGGCTGGTGCTGCACAAGCTCGGCGCCGCGCTGCGCTCGCTGCGGGCCGAGCCGGGCCAGGTGCACGTGCTGTTCGCCGACCTCGACGGGTTCAAGCAGGTCAACGACGTGCACGGGCACGCCGTGGGAGACCGGGTGCTGCGCGCGGCGGCGGAGCGGATGCGCGGCGCGCTGCGGCCCACCGACACGATCGGCCGGCTCGGCGGCGACGAGTTCGTCGTGATCCTCAAGAGCCTGCCGCACGAGGTGCCGGCCGAGGAGATCGCGCACCGGCTGGCCCAGGCGGTCGCCGCGCCGGTCGCGTTCGAGGGCGGGATCGTCAACGTGCGGGCGAGCATCGGCCAGGCCTCGACCGACGACCCCGACTTCCCGGCCGCCCGGCTGCTCGGCGCCGCGGACGCGAACATGTACAAGGTCAAGCAGGCGACCCGGAACGCCGAGAGCTACCTGCCGCACCGGTCCACGCCGTCGCTGCGGGCGGTGAAATAGGGGCAAGTCCTCACGGCCTGATGTCCTACCCTGGCGGCGCGTCGTGCGGCGCGCGTGATTGTCTGGTCATCCCGGCGACAGTCGTCGCCGGCCGGGCCCCTGGACGGGACGGGATCCGGGCGCGGCCGCGGAGAGGGTGGTCGAGCACCAGTGAGGTCCGCGTTGCTGGTGGCGCTGGCCGTGCTGCTGGTTGCCGGCTGCACCGGCGACGAGAAGCCGGCGGCGGCCAAGCCGAAGCCCGAGGTCACCGTCGGCGCCGGCCTGTCCGACGAGCAGCAGATCATCGCCCGGATGTACGGGCAGGCGCTGCGCAAGGCCGGCTTCGAGGTGACCATGAAGCTCAACGCCGGCGCCCGCTCCGCGTACGTCCCGGCGCTGGAGCGCGGCGACCTCGACCTGGTGCCCGACTACCTCGCGCCGGTCATGAACTACCTCCGGATCGGGGTGCCGGTGACGCACCGGCCACCGGCCGCGAGCGGTGACGTCGAACACACCGCGTACGTGCTCGACCAGCTACTGGCCCACCAGCCGCTGGGCGTGACCCGGCCCTCGCGGGCCACCGACCAGACCGCGCTGGCGGTGTCCAAGACGCTCGCCGACGACGAGAACCTCACCGACGTCTCCGACCTGCGCCGGCTCAACGGCACGCTGGTGCTCGGCGGCCCGTCCGGCTGCAGCACCGACGCGTACTGCCTGGTCGGTCTGGAGGACCGGTACGGGCTGCGGTTCAAGCGGGTGGACGAGCTCGGCGAGGTCTCCGGCAAGCCGATCTTCGACGCGCTCCGCAAGGGCACCGCGGACGTCGGCTCGGTGCAGTCCTCGGACGGGGAGATCGCCGCCGAGAGCCTGGTCGTGCTGCGCGACGACAAGCTGCTCGAGCCGGCCGGCAACATCATCGCGCTCTACCGCAGCAAGCTGCCGGCCTCGGCCCGGGCGGTCGTCGACAGCGTGAACCGCGCGCTGACCACCGAGAAGCTGCAGGAGCTGAACAAGCGCCAGGACCTGGACGGGCAGGACCCGGACGGGCTGGCCAAGCGGTTCCTGCAGGACGCCCGGTTGATCTGAGCCGGTCCGGCCGCGCACGGGGTCGCCGGCCGGGGCGGGTCCCCTAAGGTTGGCCCGTGGCGCGCTCCAGCTCGGGCGGCCGGGGCGGCCTGCGCACGCTCGCGCTGGTCGCCGCGGTGGCGATCGCGCTCGCCTCCACCGCGGCGGTGGTGCTCAGCGACGACCCGCAGACGCTGCGGCTGGCGGTCGTCGGTGCGCTCTGGGCGTTCGTGCTCGCCGCGTTCGCGGCCCCGCGCCGGCAGGAGCCGGACGCCCCGGCCGGTGATCCCGGCACCGCGCTGGAGCTGCGCCGCACGTACGAGATCGAGCTGGAGAAGGAGGTCGCCGCCCGCCGCGAGTACGAGCTGCAGCTGGAGGTCTACCTGCGCCGGGAGCTGGAGCGCGGGCTGGCCGAGGACGTGGCGGCGCTGCGGGAGGAAGTCGGCCGGATGCGCGGCGAGATGATCGACCGGCTCGACGGTGAGCTGCGGATGGAGCGGATCGAGACCACCCGGCTGATCGGCGGGAGCCTGCGGGCGCTGCAGGACGAGGCCAGGCGGCTGGGGATCGGCCTGCCGGTCCCGCCCGAGCTCGCCGCCGACTACCCGCCCGAGCCGGCCCGCGACGGCCCTGCCGGTTTCGGACCGGCCGACGGCCCGGCCGCCTTCGGGCCGGCCAATGGCCCGGCCGGCTTCGCACCGGCCAATAGCCCGGCCGGCTTCGGCCCGGCCAGTGGCCCGGCCGGCTTCGGACCGGCCAGTGGCCCGGCCGGCTTCGGCCCGGCCGGGTACGGCCCGGCGAATGGAACGGCCGACGGCCCGGCCGGCTTCGGGCCCGCCGACGGCCCGGCCGGCGGCTGGGTCGACGCCGGAGGGCCGAGCGGCCGGTCGAACTACCCGCAGCCGGGCGGGTTCGGGGACCCGGCGCCGCCGTCCGGGCCGGCGTACCGCACCGGTCCGGCGCCGCCGTACCCGGCGCCCGAGCCGGCGCCGCCTGTGTCGTCACCCCGATCCGGTCCGCCGCCGGCGCCGAGAGCGCCCACCGCGGGCGAATCGGTCCCACGCCGCCGGCGTCGCGCCCGCGAGGACGGCGAGGACAACGAGGTGATGTCCCGGCTGCTGGGCCGCTGACCGGTCCCAGCCGGGCCGACTACCATCCGAGGGGTGACTTCCCCGATGCTGGCGTTCACCGGCGTCGGCCGGACCTTCCCCGACGGCACGCACGCGCTGCACGACGTGGACCTCACCGTGGACGCCGGCGAGTTCGTCTCGGTCGTCGGTCCGTCCGGCTGCGGCAAGAGCACCTTGCTGCGACTGGCGTCCGGCCTGGACGAGCCGACGAGCGGGCGGGTCGACGTCGCCTCGAAGCGGCTCGGCTACGTCTTCCAGGACCCGACGCTGCTGCCGTGGCGCACGGTCCGCAGGAACGTCGAGCTGCTGGCCGAGCTCGAGCACCTGCCGAAGGCCGAGCGGCAGGCCAGGGTGACCGAGGCGATCGGCCTGGTCGGGCTGACCGGCTTCGAGAAGCACCGGCCCCGGTCGCTGTCCGGCGGCATGCGGATGCGCACGTCGCTGGCGCGCTCGCTGGTGCTGCAGCCGGACGTGTTCCTGTTCGACGAGCCGTTCGGCGCGCTGGACGAGATGAGCCGGGAACGGCTCAACGACGAGTTGCTGGCGCTGTTCGCGGACCGCGGCTTCGCGGCGCTGTTCATCACCCACTCGGTGGCCGAGGCGGTCTACCTGTCCACCCGGGTCGTGGTGATGTCGCCGCGTCCCGGCCACATCCTCGGCGACGTGTCGGTCCCGTTCGGCTATCCGCGTCAGCCGGACATGCGCTATTCGGAGGAGTTCGCCAAGGTCGCCGGCGAGGTCTCGGACCTGCTCCGGGACGTGCCACGTCGCCCAGCCGGGTGACGGAGGCGCTGACGGCGCGAAATCTATCCTGACGCTTCGCAGTTTCTGGATGCGTCGGTGCGCCTCGGCAGCGGCATGTCCGGCCGTGCTTGGGAATGCACGAAACGGACCCGCCCGCCGCCGGCACGACCCGGTTCCAGCCGTCCGCGACGTGGGTGGCGGTGCCGGCTTCGCCCCCGGCCGGCTCGAAGAACCGCAGGCCGCAGTGGGTGGAATCAGTGCGTGGCCACTCGTTGACGATGCGTGGGCCCACCGCCGGCCGCGGAGGTGCGTCTGGGTGGCTCGCACGCGCGCGGCCTGAACAGCCGAGCGCCCGTCCGGCGAGTCAGGCTAGGTTTCCGCGACGATCACTGTGTGTCATTGCTCCGCAACCCCGATGCAGCTTCAAAGGGAGGTGCTATACGGTGTCTCGACGCGGGGGTCCACCGAGGGGAAGATCGGCAACGCGGAAGGTCTGGTACGCACAGCACCGACAGTGATTGCCGGCGCCAGGGTCGAGGTCCGGGAGGCGTTCGGATGAGCGTGGACACCCGTTTGCCGGAAACGGGTGCGGTAGGGGTTGTCGGCTCCGCCGTCGGCAAGCCACCTCCCCGGCGTCGTCGCCGCAGCCTGCTCCGCACCTGGGTGCCGCCGCTGGTGACGCTCCTGGTGTTCCTCGGGGTCTGGTACTACATCTCCTACGTCGCGCTGGACGCCGATCGCCGGTTCCTGCTGCCGCC
>Ga0079219_10000121_pt1 | contig 11937 bp, 9 predicted proteins | sample GAControl_FD_77074 | JGI IMG/M metagenome (GOLD analysis project Ga0079219, IMG submission 77074) | Agricultural soil microbial communities from Georgia to study Nitrogen management - GA Control | ecosystem: Environmental > Terrestrial > Soil > Agricultural land | place: USA: Georgia | collected...
AAGCGCGGAATTACCGGCGTAATGCAGCTGGATGAAAACGCTGTCGGAGTTCCAGCAGCCACACCCGAGGGGCAAAAGCCCAGCAGGGGATTCTTCTGGCCGTTCTGCTTGGAGAAGCTCCAGTTGCCCGTGTTGTACTCAAAGCCGGTGCCGTGGAAGCTGTTCGTACCGGACTTGGTCACGTAGTTCACAATCGAACCCGTATTGCGTCCGTATTCGGCGCCGAAGTTGTTGGTTACAACCTGTACTTCACCGACCACATCCGGGTTGCTGATGAATACGCTGGGGCCGGCGACTGAATTATCGTTATTGGCCTGGCCATCAATCTGAAAGTTGTTCGAGCGGCCGCGCAAACCATTGTTGGCAATCGCTGCGCCGTTGGTGTTGCTAAAGTTGGTGGCTCCGTTATTGGCAACGCCGGGGACGTAAAGAGCCAGGTTGTCAAAGCCAGCTCCTGCGTTGGGCAGTTGTGAGACCGCCTGGGAGTCAAAAGTCCCGCCCACTTGGGCAGAGGTGGTTTCAATCAGGGGCGCAGCCGCTTCTACCGTAATCGATTCGGTGGAGGCACCGATATTTAACACTTGGCTGCCGACATTGTGGTTCTGTCCGGAGTTAACGTCCACATTGCTCACCTTCAGGCTGGTGAAGTGGCTCGCTTCGACCGTCAGAGTGTAGGTTCCGATTGGGAGGTTAGCAATCAGGAAATAACCTTCGCCGGTTGTCTTCGTTGAGAAACTGGTTCCTGTTTCCGATTGGATAGCCGTGACTTTCGCTCCGGGAACTACGGCCTTTTGAGGGTCATATACCGTGCCTGAAATTGATCCTGTCGAGATTCCCTGAGCCACAGCGGCGGCGCTGAGAATCAGCATGAGAACCAAGACGCCAGACACAACCGCTAAACTGCGCAGTTTTGAATTCATTCTCTTCTCTCCATTTTGGTTGGTGAAAAAATGACAACAGGAAGGCCGGCGCCCCTATACCAGACCCAGTGCCCCCACTGCTGTCCCTGGAAATTCAGAGCGCAATCTTAGTACCATTACCTAAGTAACGTATTATCAAAACTTTACAATTCTTTAGCTCCCGTGAAATACTCAATTACGGATAATTCATTTCACCCCATTTCCAAATTTAGTATTTCTTCACTTAGATAGGCAGCTTTTAAGCTCCGTAGGGCATCGGCGCTGCCCTGAGCACGTTTTTTAAGGCATAAGCTCGATTGCCTTTTCAAACCATGCTTTTATCCTCAACAGAAGCATGCGTTCCCGGATGAAATTTTTTACATTTGCAGGCCTTTTCATGGGTCTCCTGGCAGTAACTCCGTCTTTTGCCGGTGACGCATCCGCTGACCGTGGCGATCTTCGTCCACCAACCCCGGTTCGGCAGCCAGTGTCTCCATACAAGATCCAGGCTGGAATCGATGGCGAGATTTATCCGGTCTTTGCAAACTATGCCTCTTTGCAGCGGCAGGGGGACAGGACTTTCGGCGTGGTATCCGTGACTCTTTCCAACTCTACGGACGCAGTAGAGCTCCGGCGTATCAGCGTGGCAATCCCAGGCTGGAGTGACGACGAGATTCAAACCATTGAGCTTGCTCCCGGAACGACACGCACTTTGGCTTTTGCTCCCGCCTTTCTGCCCCGCCTGTACCAAAACCATGAGATCGTTGCCGCTACGGCTCACGTCTCCATTACAGATACAGCTTCAAGCAGCACCTATGAAACAACCGTGCCCGTCCGGCTTCGCTCCGCGGAAGACATGTTTTGGGGCAACGGATTCAAATACGCGTCCTTCATCGCATCCTGGGTAACGCCGCATGATCGTCTGGTGGAAGATGTGTTGGGACGCGCCAAGCGGCTTACTCCCGACCATCGCCTGCCAGGCTATGAAAGTTGGAAGAGCGCTGCCCAGCAGGAACAGGAAACCTATCGCGAAGCCAGGGCCATTTTTATTGTTTTGCAACGCATGGGACTCTCTTATGTAAAAAGCTCCTCCACGCTGGGCGATCATAAAGGCGTGAGCGAACGAGTACGCATGCCCAGAGTGAGTCTGGCCCAGAGCAGCGCAAACTGCATTGATGCAGCAGTAATGTACGCTTCCCTTTTTGAAAATCTGGGTATGGACGCCACCATTGTCGTAGTGCCAGGGCATGCTTATGCGGGCGTCCGCGTTGCTGAAGGATCGTCTAAGTTTCTTCTAATCGATGTGGCGTTAACGGGAAGAAGTACCTTTGAAGCTGCCGTGGCTTCTGCCCAAAATGGAATGGCCAGTCATCCACCCTCTACGGTTACTCAAGTAATGGTGGAAAAAGCACGGTCCGTCGGCATTTATCCAATGCCTTGATTTTTCAGCAACCTCCGCCGCGATTTCTTCATCCATTGTGAGCTGTAGCGCACTTTCGCACTGAGCGGAAACACTTGACAACAGGCAAGACAAGCTTAAAATAACCGCAATTCGTGAACAGGCATGGGCAGAAGTGCGCCTTGATAACGAATATGAACTCTAGTCAGAATTTCCCTATCTCGAAGCATCCTCCTGAACCAATACCTATGGCGAAACCCTGCAGGCATCCCCGCGTACGCGTTGTCTCGCGCGATGAAGACGCTGAGTTCGTTGAATGCCAGGAATGTGGCGACGTTTTTGAATCGAGTGAGTTCAAAGACATGGCCATTGAAGAGAGCATCAAGCCCGAAGAGGCTTGAGTTTTATCCGAGCGCTGGCGGCTCAATGTGGTTGCAAGACCGAGCGCAGTTTTCTGTCTTTTATACGGAGTAGCTGGTCCCCCGTAATTTTCTTTTCTGATCGCCTTTAAAAAATATTCCCACAATTGGTAAAAGCACTTTACAACATCCCGCCTTCATCGAAGCGCCAGCGATGCCTCAGCGGAGAAATCTGCTCCGGCAAAATCACCTGCCCTGAGCTTGGGAAAAGCCGCGGCGGCAATCATGGCAGCATTGTCTGTGGAAAGCTTTCGTGATGGGAAGTACACGGGCAGCCCGCCCTTTGCTGCTTCCAATGTGAACCGCTCCCGCAGTTCGCTGTTCGCGGCCACGCCGCCAGTAACAAACAATGTGCGTGCGTCGCGTTCTTCCGCCGCCTGCAGCGTCTTGCCGACCAGGTCGTCCACCACGGCCCGCTGAAATGACGCCACCAGATCCAGGGTCTTCTTGTCACAGTGCTTAAGCACGATCTCAGTTGTCGGCTTGCCTATTCCCGCCAGGGCCTGCTGTCTTGCGATAACGGATTCGCGCATTCCTTCCAGCTCCACATAACGCAGCACAGCCGTCTTGATTCCACTGAACGAAAAATCATAGGGCGTCTGCTCGGCTTTCGGTGTGCCACGGTTGCTGTGTTTGATCTGTGATGCCCCAAACTTTACCGCGCGTGGATTACCGTGGCGCGCCAGTGCGTCGATGACCGGCCCTCCTGGATATCCAAGGCCCAGCAGCTTGGCAACTTTGTCATAGGCCTCACCTGCAGCGTCGTCTCGGGTGCGCCCGATGTTTACATAGCTCCAGCCATGCTCACGCTGCTCCGCCAGAAACAGGTGCGTGTGCCCGCCGGAGACCACCAGCGCCAGCAGAGGAAAATCAATCTGGAAATTTCCTTTTTGCTTCTCTTCGAGCAGCACTGCATGAATGTGCCCTTCCAGATGGTTCACCGTAATCAGCGGCTTCTCCAGGGCAAATGCCAGCGCCTTGGCGTAACTGATGCCGACCAGAAGCGCCCCAGCCAGCCCTGGTCCCTGCGTCACTGCTATGGCATCAATTGACTCGTAGTTCTTCCCCGCCTCCGCCAGTGCCTGCCGCACCACTGGAACAATGGCGCGCGGATGTTCCCGCGAAGCCAGCTCCGGCACTACTCCTCCATAGGGCTGGTGTGTGGCGATCTGTGATGACACAACGTTGGAAAGCAGCCGCTCACCATTGCCAATGACCGCAGCCGCGGTTTCGTCACAGGAAGTTTCAATCCCCAGAATATAACTCTCAGGCATACATCTAATATTATTGGATTTGCACGACTGAAGCGCCGCTGGCGCGAAATTATTGAGCCCAGCGTATAAGCGCTGGGTAGGTATCAAAAAGCCGTGGGAGCCCCGGAGGGGCGACACAGATTGAATCTTTCCTCAGAAAAAGCGATGGAAGCCACTCGCATCGCACGCACGCTGCGCGAACATGGCCACTCCGCCTATCTGGTCGGCGGCTGCGTGCGTGATCTGCTCATCAACCGCGAACCTGCTGACTACGATGTCGCGACCTCGGCAACGCCGCATCAGGTCATCAGCATCTTTCCGCAAACCTACGCCGTAGGCGCTCAGTTCGGCGTAGTGCTTGTCCCCGTACAGCGCGATACGGTGGAAGGCGAGCGCGACAACTATGCAATTGAGGTCGCTACCTTCCGCAGTGACGGCGCTTACTCTGACGGCCGCCATCCTGACGAGGTCAGGTTCTCAAAAGACGCGCGCCTTGACGTGCAGCGCCGCGACTTCACCATCAACGGGCTGCTGCTCGATCCTGACACCGCAGAGGTGCTCGACTACGTAGGCGGGCGTGACGATCTGCAGCAAGGCCTGATCCGCGCCATCGGCGAGCCGCACCAGCGATTTACAGAAGACAAGCTGCGCATGCTCCGCGCCGTGCGCTTTGCGGCACGGTTCGGTTACACGATTAACGCCCAGACCTTTGCCGCCATCCGCGAACTCGCACCCCAAATTCATCAGGTAAGCCGCGAACGCGTCCGTGACGAAATTCTTAAAATGCTTACCGAAGGCCGCGCGCGTCAGGCTTTTGAGCTTCTGGACCAGACCAATCTGCTGGAACAGGTTCTGCCCGAGATCAAGAAGATGCAGGGCGTACAGCAACCGCCGCAATATCACCCAGAAGGCGATGTGTGGATTCATACGCTGATGCTGTTGGAAGGACTGTCTGCAGGCTGCTCCAAAACGCTGGCGCTCGGCGCACTACTGCATGATGTAGGCAAGCCGCCGACGTTTCGCGTTGCGCCAGACCGCATCCGCTTTGATGGACATGCTGAGATCGGCACAAAGATGGCGGAAGAAATCTGCCGGCGCTTTCGTTTATCCAATGACGAAACAGACCAGGTCCTGGCGCTTGTCGCGAACCATATGCGCTTTGGCGACATCCAGCGCATGAAGGAATCAACGCTCAAGCGCTTCTTTCGCCTGCCCAGGTTTGAAGAGCATCTGGACCTGCATCGCCTGGACTGCCAGAGCAGCCATCGCGACCTGAGCCTGTATGAATTTGCGAAAGAGAAATTCCACACGCTGCCGGAAGCGCAGATCCGCCCCGAGCCTCTCATCACCGGCAATGATCTGATCGCCGCAGGCTACAAGCCGGGGCCACAGTTCAAAGAGCTGCTGACAGCAGTGGAAGATGCGCAGCTGGATGGGTCGATCAGCACGAAGGAAGAGGCGATGGCGCTGGCGCGGGAGCGCGCAAAAACAACCTGAGCAGCGACTCGATGTTTTTACTCATTTCATCTCATCCATGCATTCATCATTTCATCACAATGCTGACGACATGGCACGTTGAGAAATCACATTCTGGTTGTGATGGACATATCCTCTCAAAAACTTATGTGACACAGGTCACAGTTCCTAACTTCGTACATCAGTAACTTGAATACATTGATGTAAGGAGGACGAAATGAGCCCACAATTAGCTACCATCATGAAACCGGCAGAACTGCCAGCGCTGACATGGGCAACTGGCATTGTGCAACAGATCCTTGTGCAGCCCGGCGAAAAATTCTTTGTCTTCTCTCTCCGGGAAACCAAGGGAACGACTGTGATTCTGCGCATCGCCGATCCACACACCGGCGTTCCAGTTTCCTCAGTAACAAGTGATAATCCGATTTATGATCTTCTGAAAGAAGCTTTCTTCCGGAAGCTCAATGTGGAAGTCGGCTATCGCGACTTCGGTCCCGACCCACAGGCCGGAATCAACAAACTATGCATCGACCGGGTCAGTTTTACCCAGTAAAGGCCGGTCAAAAAATCGCTTAACCTGCTCCCAGGATGGGGCTACCCATCCTGGGAGCTTCATGATTCTTACTGCTTAGCGTCTTGGTAGTGCTGCGGACGCCGTGGTATCTCGCGCCCCCGGCTATCTCTCTCTGTTCAAAATCTCCCGGCCATTGAGCGGTTGGATGTCGCGCGCGTTCGGCATTGGATAACGCCGCTCAAATTCCGCAAGCTGCTCCGGAGAAAACGTGAGCATCGACTTCAATACATAAAAAGTAACGTTCTCCGTGCAGGGAGGAGTAGTGAGTGATCCGTCATAGCGCCAGTAGCCTTTTCCATCTGGGCTGTTATATTCCGCGGGTAGCAGCCCTTCAAGGCTGATCTGGACGTTTTGATTACCAACCGGCGGCGGAAAATGACTGAACAAAATATTCAACAGGGCCGAAGTGCTGTCCTCAGGCTTGCCTTGCCGAATCAGGACCGTTACCACTACGGCACATCCGGGATTTCCAAGCGCGCAGCCGGGCTGGTCCTTGAGATGCACCAGGTGCAGGACCATGGGGAGCCTGCGATTATCAATGGCCTCCTCACTGGGCCGGTGAAAATGAAATTCCTGCAGCTTGAACGTATCATTCCCAATGGTGATCGTACCGACCGGATTGTTGCTGCCCTTGTAATCAACTTTCAGGTTGTACGGGTTATTCGGATAAATCACCAGATTGGTCTTGGCGCTATAGTTGTTAAACTGAATCACGGGCTGCACTGATTCGTGCGTGTTTGAAAAGTTGATGGGGGCTTGCCGCATGGACGTGGGAGCATTACAGGCCCCGCACCAGTTCTTTTGTCCCGATGGGCCGTAGTCATACGTAAAATCGGTGCATTCGTTGGCTGCTTTTTTGTTCTCGGGTGTGCAGGCAGAAGCGGATGACGTGGAAAATCCTGAAAATACCAGCAATACCACGACACAAATACGAGCGTAGAACATCTGTGCCTCCTCAAGACAGGAAGTTCAAACATGAGAAAGGTAAGCCGAGAGGATTGTCAGGCGCTTCCTGCCAGAATACAAGTGCATTGTCCGGCACCACTGCCTGTTGGGGCTCAGGATTTGCGCCCTTGTGTGGATGGGCACAGATCGGGCGCGATTCCGTCTAGAATCCCTGCCCCCGGATCAGGCTGACGGCATCGGGCACAGCAGCGCCCCCGCCGCGCGCTCCGCCGGCCTTTTCTTCAATCTTGTCGCCCTCGCCCGGCGCCAGGAACAGGTTCTCTTCCAGGCCGTGCTGGCGCGTGTACAGATCGTAGTAGCGGCCCTGCAGTGCGAGCAGATCGGCGTGCCTGCCGCGCTCGGCGATCTTGCCGGCTTCCACCACCAGAATCTGGTCCGCCTGGCGGATGGTGGAAAGGCGGTGCGCGATCACAAACGTGGTGCGGCCCTGCATCAGATATTTCAGGCCTTGTTGGATATAGGCCTCAGACTCTGAATCCAGGCTGGATGTGGCTTCATCCAGAATCAGGATTTTTGGATCGGCCAGCACGGCGCGGGCAATGGAGACGCGTTGGCGCTGCCCGCCGGAAAGCTTCACTCCGCGCTCGCCGATGATGGTGTCGTACTTGTAGGCAAAACGCTCGGCGAATTCGTCCACGCGCGCGATGCGGCAAGCCTGCAAAATTTCTTCATCGGTTGCGCCGGGATGGGAGAACGCAATGTTCTCGCGGATGGAACCATCAAACAGAAACGAGTCTTGCAACACCACACCCAGATGGCTGCGGTAGGAATCCAGCCGTACCTTGCTCAAATCAGTGCCATCGATCAACACGCGGCCTGACGTGGGTTTATAGAACGCCGCAGTCAGACCGATAATGGTTGACTTGCCGGAGCCCGACGATCCAACCAGGGCGGTCACGGTTCCCGGCTGCGAATCAAAGTTAATCTCTTCCAGAACCGGCTTGCCCGCTTCGTAGGAAAAATTCACATTCTCAAATTGGATCTTTCCCTCAATCGTGGGCAGCACGATGGTGCGGTCCGGATCCTGGTCTTCACGGCCTTCCGCCAGCACCTCTCGCGTGCGGTCCAGACCCGCAAGCGCCTCTGTGATCTGCGTGCCGATGCTGGCGATCTGCGCCACTGGGGCTATCAGGAACCCGAGAAACATGGTGTAGCTAAAAAGCTGGCCCACGGTCATGTGACCTGCGAGTATCTGGCGCGCCCCCAGATACATGATGATGGAGCTGACCGCTCCCAGCATCACAGTGGAAATCAACCCCATCAATGAAGTCGCGGTAAGAGTTTTTAAAACGTTCTCCAGCAGGCGCTGCACGCCGCCGGCAAAAACGGAAGATTCACGGTCTTCAGCGTGATAGCCCTTCACCACGCGCACGCCGCCCAGCGACTCAGTGAGCCTTCCTGTAACTTCCGCGTTGATTTTGGCACGCTCGCGGAAGATGGGCCGGATCGTCTTGAAGGCCCGCCCCAGCGCCACCATGAGCACTACAAGAAAGCCAATGGCGATTCCGGTCATCTGCGCGTTGAACTTGAGCAGGAATCCCAGGGCAAGCAAGGCGGTAAGTACGCCGCCGCAGAAATCCACCAGCCCTGTGCCGATCAGGTTGCGCACGCCTTCCACGTCACTCATAATGCGCGACACCAGCGCGCCGGTCTTGTTGGCGTCATAGTAATTCAGTGAGAGGCGGCCAACATGCGTCTGCACCTTGCGCCGCAATTCCGTGATCAGGCGCTGGGCTTCCTTGGATAGCAGCTGCGTCAGGGTAAACGACGTGACTCCCTGTACCAGCGTGGCGGCAGCCACGGCTGCAACCAGCAGAAGCAATAAATCCGGACGACGCTTGCCGATCACATCATCGATCAGAAACTTGGGAGCGGCCGGCAGTACCAGCCCGCACACCCTGCCGATCAGCAGCAGGAGGAAGCTGAACGCCAGCAGTCCGCGACGCGGGCGCACCAGCTCCCAGATCATGGGCCAAACCGCTTTCAGCTGCTCTCCGGCAGACTTCTTCTTTGTGTCTGCTTTTGGATCTGTTTTCTTTGCGTCAGCCTTCTTTGTGTCAATCTTCTTTTCGTCAGTCTGTACGGCCAAGAGCTACTCCAATCACAAGGTCGATCTCAACTAGATTACAGGCTCTTGCCCGTGGTTTCCGAATTTTTGTTGTTACCTGCCCAAATGGCTAGTACCCGCCGGTAAGGACAGAAAATCTTATAGGGACTGCGGTTAGCTTCTGCCTCAGCCCCGCAAAGTGCAGGAGCGTAGAATTTCAGAGGCAGAGAGCCGGAGGATAAAGTTTTTCCATAACCTGTAACATTTGCTTCCTTAACGCGCTCTTAATCCTTGAGGTCAGCCATGCCTATGCAATACGAATACACGGCAATTCCTGAAACACTGGTGCCACGCGCCACGGACCCGGTGTTTCAACACCTGCTTGATACCTACGCCAGCGAGACGAACAAGGTAGTGAGCCTGTGGCGGCAGTTCGCCGTGGAGGACATGGCATTTAAACCGGCGGACCGCTCCAGCAGCGTGCTTGACATCATGAAACACCAGCTGCTTTCTGAGCGGCGCTTCTTTGCTGAATTCATTGGGCTGGGTGGTGAGCCCGAACCGGCAAGCCTTCTGCCCCAGGAGCTGACGCCCGCCGGGTTCAGCCGCCGCAATGAAGAGCTTTGCCGCCCGCGCCTGGAGCGCATGGCACATCGCGACCAAAAATGGTGGCTGGAAGTTGTTCCGTTCTTTGATGTGCAGCGCCAGCGCATCTGGGTCTTCTGGCGCCGGGTATTGCATACAACGCACCATCGCACACAACTGAGCGTTTATCTGCGGCTTCTGGGCAAGCCCGTGCCTTCAAGCTATGGGCCAACTGCGGATGTCACCTGGAAAGGCGCCGATCCAACGCGAAGCGTGGAGGCGGCATGAAGGAAATAGCCGTTCAGCGGGCCATGCCGTTGCCGGTCAGCAATATCAGGACCGATGCAACAAAAACTGCCACGAAAACCATCACGCCCCATCGATTTGTCTTGCGTATTTCCATCCCAAAACCGCTCCCGCAATGGCGCAAACTGCGTATCAACTTTTTTTGATGGAAGAGTAAACCACTCGAAAAAGCGCTCGCTTACTGAATCATTCGGCAACAAAAGGCAGGACTTTACTCACACTCCACGCCGCAAACCCAAATCGAGGACTACCCTAATCCCGTCTAGTGAATAGATATTCCTGGAAGGCTGCAGGGTGAAAATTATTTTCGGCGGTAGCGATTGAACTGATGGTCACCGGCACGGCGGCAACTCATCCATTGCCACCACGGAGCATTCTCTTTGGTAAAGCCGGGGTACATAAATGTGGTGGGACGCACATTGAGCTGTTTGACTTGTGCCGCGGGTGAAGGCCCTTGTTCCGGCGGGACCAGCAGCCCGATTTCAACCGGTGAAACCGTTACAAACTTCTCGTCAATCATTCCCGCTCGTGACATGCTTCCGTAGAAAGTGGGGCCGCCTTCGCACAGCAGATGTTCGACGCCCATCTCCTTGCGAAGCATGCTCATCGCCAGCGGCAGATCGATGGTTTTGTCGTGGCCTGCAATGATCACCCGCGCTCTTGCGCTTCGCGTTTGCAGCCGCCCTGCGCCAACCGCGGTGGTGAGAATGGCAGCATCCATCAGATCGCTATCAAAAACGCGATAGGCGCCGGGGTCCACCGTGCCTGAAGCAGTCACAAAGATGACTCTTTCCCGCTTGCGACCCAGTTTCATGCGCAGGTCGCGCAAAGACTCTTCTTCAATGCGATAGACGGGGCCACGGCCGCCGTTCAGCTGCGGCGCGCTGAAAGTCTCTTCCACCAGCGTGTTCACACCCATGATGATGGCATCTGCGTGGGCGCGCAGCAGGTCCATCAGCCAGCGGTCTTCCGCCGACTGCGAAATGTCTGAACCCGCGGCGTGTGCGCCTTTGAAGGAGGCAATGCCGTCAATGGACTGGACAAAGTTGGCGCAGGTCCACGGGCGATCGCCGTGCGCTGGCGGGAAAGACAATTTTCCATAGGGCGCATAGCCGGCATGGTCAATGAGTGAAGGCTCGGCGTCGTCAAACAGGACCTGGAAGTTCCGCACGGCTCCATGCTATCCGCTACAGCGGAAATGGCGCTACTGCAAGGGTAATGTTGTTAAGCGTCTTTTTGCGCGAATGTTTGCAGGTGCGCCAGAAAGGCGCGCTGAACACGGCTTAGATAGCGTCCTTTGAGGGTGACTACGCCAATTGTGCGTGAAGCCCGGTCATCCGCCAGAGAGACGAAAATACAGTCAGGCCGTTGTTCCACGGCCATCTCCGGGACAATGGAGATACCCAGCCCGGCGCCAACCATCGCCAGAATGCTGCTGAACTGGCCGCTCTCAAATACAACGTGAGGGACCACGCGCGCGCGCTTGCAGACTTCAATGGCGGTATCGCGAAAGCAGTGGTCTTCACGCAAAAGGAGAAACGGCTGGTCGCGCAGATCTTTGAGCGTGACCTTGCGCTTTTTTGCCAGTCGATGCGCCCGTGGCAGAATGGCGAAGAGCCGTTCGGTGCGCAGGTTAAAAGTTTCCACGTCATGCCCGCGCATGGGCATTGCCATGATCGCCAGATCAATCTGCCCGGCGCGCAACCGGTCCATCAGCCTTGCCGTAACATCCTCCGCCACGGTCATGGATGCCTGCGGATATTTGCGGGAAAACAACGCCATGGGCAGCGGCAGAAAATACGGCGCGATGGTGGGGATCACGCCGATGCTCACGGGACCGGAGACTGAAGATTGCCGTTCTGCTACCTCGTCCTTGGCAGCCTTCAATTCACCCAGAATTGCGCGGGCGCGAGGCAGAAAAACCTGGCCAAAACCTGTAAGCCGGACGGTGCGGCCCAGGCGGTCAAACAGCCGGACCCCGAGTTCCTCTTCCAGCTTCATGATTTGCTGCGA
>Ga0079219_10000124_pt1 | contig 11925 bp, 15 predicted proteins | sample GAControl_FD_77074 | JGI IMG/M metagenome (GOLD analysis project Ga0079219, IMG submission 77074) | Agricultural soil microbial communities from Georgia to study Nitrogen management - GA Control | ecosystem: Environmental > Terrestrial > Soil > Agricultural land | place: USA: Georgia...
CCTGCCGCAGCTGATGCGCCTGGGGCTCCTGACCAGGCTCGACCGCGCCGCCCTCGCGGCATACTGCGAGGCCTGGTCCGACTTCATTTGGGCAGTGGGGACGCTGGAGAAGGACGGCCGGGTGAGCGTGGCGGGGAACGGCACGTTGATCCCCCATCCCGCCGTCAACATCAAGCGCCAGGCGATGCAGAAGCTGCGCGAGTTCTCGGCCGAGTTCGGCTTCACGCCCGCGGCGCGCGCCCGTCCGCTCGATGCTCCAGAGCAGGAGAGTTCGAAGGATGACAGCGCCCGGTTCTTCGGGCCGCGCCCGGCCCCGACGGGTCGCGACTCCTAACCCGCCCAGCCCCTACTTTTTCGACCGCGAGGCCGCGGAGCATATCTGCGCGTTCTTCGGGCGCTACCTCATCTTCACGAAGGGCGAGCGCGCCGGCGAGCCGTTCGTCCTGGAGGAGTGGCAGAGGAAGATCCTCCGCACCGCCTTCGGCTGGAAGCGCAAGTCGGACGGGCTGCGACGCTACCGCACCGTCTACATCGAGGTCGGGAAGAAGAACGGGAAGTCGGAGCTGGCTGCCGGGGTCGGTCTCTATCTGACGCTCTGCGACAACGAGCCCGGCGCGATGGTCTACAGCGCGGCGGCTGACCGCTCCCAGGCGTCGATCGTCTTCGAGCCGGCCCGCTTCATGTGCGAGCAGAGCCCGGAGCTCAAGGCGCGGACGGAGATCTACACCCATGAGCTTTTCGTGCCCTCGACGATGAGCTACTACCGGGTCCTCAGCGCCGATGTGAAGACGAAGCACGGCATCAACCCCCACGGCATCATCTTCGACGAGCTGCACGCGCAGCCGAACCGGGAGCTCTGGGACACGCTGCGCGGTGGCCGCGTCGCCCGGCGCCAGCCCATGACGTTCGTCCTGACCACGGCCGGCGTCGACAAGAAGACGATCTGCGGCGAGCTCCACGATAAGGCGATCGGCATCCTCCGCGGCACCGCGAAGGATGACACCTTCCTGCCGGTCATCTACGCCGTCGGCGAGAAGGAGGACTGGGAGGACCGCTCCGTCTGGAAAAAGGCGAACCCGAACCTCGGTGTCTCGGTGAAGATGACGGCCCTCGAGGAGGAGTTCGCCGAGGCCAAGCGATCGCCCGCGTTCCAGAACACGTTCCGGCGCTTCCATCTGAATCAGTGGGTTCAGCAGGTCGAGCGGTGGATTGACATCAAGAAGTGGCGGCGCTGCGCCGGCGCCGTCCCCTGGCAGGAGAAGCTCGACCGACTCCTGGGGCGCCCATGCTTCCTCGGGCTCGACCTGTCGACGACCACTGACCTATCGGCGCTGGTGGCACTTTTCGATTCAACGATCCGCGCCGGCGACGACGACTACCCGAGCGAGGAGCAGATCGAGAGCGTCAAGGAGGCGCGCGCCATCCCCAACTTCGAATATGGGGATCCGATCCCGGCCGTCGACGTCGTCCCGTTCTTCTGGTGCCCGGCGGAGGGCATCGAGCAACGATCGCGGAGGGACATGGTTCCCTATGAGGCCTGGCGCGACCAGGGCGCGATCATCGCGACTGAGGGCGACGCGGTCGACCATGGAGCGATCCGGAAGAAGATCCAGGACCTCGGCGCCGTCGTGAGCATCCAGGAGATCGCCGTCGACCCCTACCAGGCGCACAAGCTGGTGACCGAGCTCGAGGCCGAGGACGGTTTCACGGTGCTCCGGATGCCCCAGGGCCGCGGCGCAATGTCACCGGCGGCGAAGGAGCTCGACGTGATGTACCGCCGAGGTCAGATCCGGCACGGCGGCCACCCGGTGCTCGAGTGGAACGCTGACAACGTGGCGCTCGACAAGGACATGTACGACAACTGGAAGCTCAGCAAGAAGAAATCACGCGAGCGCATTGATGGTATAGTGGCTTTCGTGATGTCGCTTTCGCGGATGCTCCTGAGTGAGGGGCGCGTCGAAGATGCGCGAATCGAGGTCCTGGGCGGCTGAAGGGCCCCCGGGACAATTCCTGGGGAGGGCCTCCACCATGAACCAGCTGGCCAAGGCAACCAAGGTCATGACCGCCGTCACCCCGACCGCGGGGGCGGCGGGCACGAGCGCCATCAACGGGACCACGCTCGACTGCTCGGGCTACGACGGCGTCCTCGTCGCCGCGCACTTCGGAGCGATCGTCTCGGGGGCCGTCACTTCGATCAAGGCGCAGCACGGAGACGCCTCGGACATGTCGGACGCCGCGGACATCACCGGATCGTCCGTCACGGTCAACGACACCGACGACGACAAGGTGTTCTACATCGACGTCCGCGTCAAGAAGCGCTATTTGCGCGTCGTCGTCAGCCGCGCCACGCAGAACGCCACGCTGGCGGCCGTCTATGTGCTCTACGACGCGCACAACGTACCCTCCACGCAGGACTCGGCGGTCTCGGGCGTATCCGTCGCGGCGTGACCGAGAAGCCGAAGTCCGAGAAGGGGGCCGTCGCCCCGGCTCGATCCCTGGTGTCTGAGGTAACCATTGGGCTCGGAGTCCTGGCCGTCACGGCCGGCGGTGCTCTGTTCCATCCGGCCCTCGGGCTCATCCTCCTTGGGGTCGGTCTCATCGTGCTCGGGACGCGAGGCAACGAGGGCGGCGGAATCGACGCCCCGGGACTCTAATGCGCTGCGCGGCCTGCCATGCCGGCGAGGGAGGCTGAGCATGGGCCTGTCATTCAGGCGCGCCTTCACGATCTCAACCCGCTCCATCGAGAGTCCGGCCGTCCCATTCACCGCGGCTTCGCTGGCCGATCTCCTTGGCGGCGGGGTATCGAAGTCCGGCATCAGCGTCACCCAGGACCGCGCCCTCGGTCTGACGGCCTTCTGGAACGGCGTGCGCCTCATCTCGGAGTCGATCGCCTCCGTCCCTCTGTGCGTCTATGCGCTCCAGGGCCGGAGCCGCATCAAGGCAGTGGACCATCCGCTGTTCCCGCTCCTGCACGACGAGCCGAACCCGGATATGAGCTCGTTCACCGTCCGCGAGATGGCGCAGGGGCAGCTCACGATCCACGGGAATGCCTACATCGCCATTCGCCGCGACGGCGCCGGGAGGATCCGCGAGCTCTGGCCGCTCGTCAGCCAGCGCGTCGAGCCGAAGCGGGTCAACGGCCAGCTGGTCTACATCGTGACGCTCGACGGCGGGGGTCGGGAGCCCTGGGCCGCGAGCGAAATCCTGCACGTGCCCGGGCTCAGCTTCGATGGCATCAAGGGGAAGTCCGTCATTGCCGCCGCGCGCGAGGCCCTTGGATCCGGCATCGCGATCCAGGACTACGGCTCGACGTTCTTCAGGCATGGCGGCCGGGTCCCCGGCGTCGTCGAGACGCAGCTGCAGAAGATCGACGGCGACACGAAGAAGAACCTCGAGGAGACCTGGCTCTCGGGCCGCGACGACAACTGGCACAAGGTCGCTTTCCTGTCGCGGGGGATGAAGTACGTCGACGCCGGCATCAAGCCGGACGACGCGCAGTGGTTGGAATCGAAGAAGTTCTCCGTCGAGGAGGTCGCGCGGATCCTCAACCTGCCGCCGCACATCCTGAAGCAGATGGACCGGGCGACATTCTCGAACATTGAGCAGCAATCGATCGAGCTCGTCGTCTACTGCCTGCGCCCGACCTACGTCCGCTGGGAGCACGAGCTCAATCGCAAGCTGCTCGCCCCCGAGGAGCGGGGAAAGTACGAGATCGGGTTCAACCTGAACGCGCTGCTCCGCGGCGACAGCGCGGCGCGCGCGGCCTTCTACGCGATGATGCGGCAGTGGGGCGGGTTCTCGGCGAACGACATCATGGAGCTCGAGGACCGTCCCGGCATTGGCGAGCAGGGAGACATCTACCTGACGCCGATCAACATGGCGAATGCGAAGGACCTGGTCGGTGGCGGCGCTCCAATGCCGGCCCCGGCGCCGCCCGGGTATGGCGGCCAGGCGGGCCGGCGAGGGCAGCCGCGGCCGGCGCTGCGGAGCCTGCCGCTCCGGCGCCGGATCCGGAGGGCCCACTACCCGCTGATCGAGGACCGCGCTCGCCAGATCGTCGGCCGGGAGATCAGCGCCGTCGAGAAGATGACCAAGGGCCTGCTCGCGCCCGCGCGCAGCCGCCGCAGCCTCGCGGACCTCCAGAGCGAGATCGATCGGTTCTACGAGGAACACTCGACCTGGGCGGCCCAGCGGATGCAGCCGGTGATCAACAGCTACGCCGAGACCATCGCCGCCGCCATGGCCTCCGAGCTGGGGACGGACCCGGAGGCCGTGACGCCGGCGCAGTTCGAGAAGTTCGTCAAGGATTACATCGGCGCCTTCGGGGTGCGCGAGGCCTCGGAGGGCCGGCTGCAGCTCCTGGCCCTGGTCGACCAATTCAAGGCGCAGAGCGAGGATGCCGTCGCCGAGGCGGTGCAGGAGCGCCTGGATGAGTGGGGCCAGAAGAGGGCGGGGAAGATCGCGGACACGGAGTCGGTGCGGTTCATGGGCGCCGCGGCGAAGGTCCTCTACGCCATCGCGGGCGTCACCGTGCTCCGGTGGGTCGCGAGCGCCGGCGCCTGTCCCTTCTGCCAGGCGATGGATGGGAAGGTCGCCGGCATCCAGCACAACTTCGTCAACGCCGGCCAAGGGGTGGACGGCGGGCCCGATGCCGGCGCCCCCATGAGGCCGTCCGACAATATCGGACACCCGCCACTGCACAACAACTGCGAGTGCGATATCGTGGCGGACTGAAGAGGGAGGCCCGCATGAAGAACTTCGAGACGCGTTTCTTCAAGTCCATGGAGCTGCGGCTGGATGAACCCGCCGGCGGGGCCCCGAAGCTCTCGGGGCACATCGCCGTCTTCAATCAGCTGTCGGAGGACTTTGGCGGGTGGCGCGAGCGGATCGCCCCGGGCGCTTTCGCGGACACCATCGGCCGCGACGACATTCGGGGCCTGTGGAATCACGACAGCGACCTGGTGCTCGGCCGGCTGTCGGCCGGGACGCTCAGCCTGACCGAGGATGCGACCGGGCTCGCCTTCGAGAACACGCCGCCCGACACCACCTGGTTCAAGGACAGGATGGTCAGCCTCCGCCGGAAGGACGTCACCGGCTCGAGCTTCGGGTTCTACACCGACGAGGACGAGTGGACCGAGGCCGACGGCCAGAAGGTGCGCACCCTGAAGAAGGTCACGCTGGTCGAGGTCAGCCCCGGCGTCACCTTTCCGGCCTACCCGCAGACGAACACCGAGGTCGCCCAGCGGTCCCTCCAGGCCTATCTCGAGCGGGAGCGATCGCGCCAGGGGGATGGACAACCCGACCGGGTCGTGGTACAGAATGAGATGTTGAGGCGGGAGCTTCGGCTGAAGGAGCTCTCGCTCGGATAGCAGGCCGACAACCTAAACCCACACCCGACCGCGTTGTGCGGGTCGCCGCGGGCCACCTACCGGGCAGCAGCCCGGCAAGGCGCCAGCAGCGCGGAAGGGCGTGACCCGCCACTGGGGCGAAGTTCCCAGCGGGCCGTCACATTCTGACGCTCGCTGGAGGACTACGCCCATGAATCCCGAAATCATCGCTCTCCGGAAGGCCAACCAGGCCCTCTTCGAGAAGATGTCCGCGCTCTGCAAGAAGGCGAAGGACGAGAACCGCGTCATGAGCGCCGAGGAGAACAGCTCCTGGGACGCCATGGACGCGGAGTTCGAATCCAGGAAGAAGGACATCGCGCGCCTCGAGAAGCTGGCCGAGCGGCAGCGCGAGCTCGGCGAGCTCGACAGCCGCCGGGCGGGCCGCGAGGACAGCGAGGAGGACGGCGAGGGCGGCGAGGAACGCACCAAGAGTCGGACCAAGGCCCTGCGCGCCGCGCTGCGCACCTTCCTCATGGGAGGGCAGCCGGGCGAGCTGGACGAGGAGGCCCGCGCGTTCTTCCAGAAGTACCGGGCGCGCGGCGACGCCGGGGCCCGCGCTCTCGGTCTGACCGGCTCCGCGGGCGGATTCACCATCCCGCAGTCCTTCATGCCCGAGCTCGACATCGCGCTGAAGGACTACTCCGGGGTCGCCCAGGCGGCCCGGATCCTCGACACCCAGGGCGGCGCCGACCTGCCCTGGCCGACGGTCAACGACACGTCGAACGCGGGCCACATCCTGACAGAGGGATCGGCCGCCGCGACGAACGTGGACCCGACGTTCGCCTCGGTCACGCTGAAGGCTTACCTCTACACGTCGGACATCGTCCTGATCGCGAACCAGCTGATCCAGGACAGCGCATTCAACATCGACGAGGAGGTCGGCAGGCTCTGCGGCATCCGGCTCGGCCGGATCCTGAACACCCACTGCACCACGGGGACCGGCAGCTCCCAGCCGAAGGGCATCATCACCGCCGCCACGCTGGGCAAGACCGCCGCGTCGGCGACCGCGGTGACCTACGGCGAGATCGTGGACCTGCTGCACTCGGTGGACCCCGCCTACCGCTCCCAGAAGAGCGCCGGATGGATGATGCACGACAACATCCTGGCGATCCTCAAGAAGCTGCTCGACAGCAACGGCCGGCCGATCTTCATGCCGGCCGGTGACGCTCCCGGCGACGTCGACCGGATCCTCAACAAGCCGGTCTTCATCAACCAAGCGATGGCGAGCGCGATGACAACGGGGCTGAAGACGATCGCGTTCGGCATGCTCGACAAGTACATCATCCGCCGGGTGATGGACGTGACCGTCACCGTGCTCCGCGAGCGCTACGCCGAGTACTTCCAGACCGGCGTGGTCGCCTTCATGCGGTTCGACGGCAACCTGATCGACGCCGGCACCAACCCGGTCAAGTACCTCGCGCAGGCGTAATCCCTTTCCCGGGCGGGCGGGGCCTTCGGGCTCCGCCCGCCTTCCCTGGGAGGAGGTCCATCGTGATCGTGAAGCTCGTCAGTTCCATGGCCGGGGATCGTTTCAGCTTCCGGCCGGGCCAGGTCATCAAATGCTCGGACGCGACCGGCGGCCGCCTCGTCGAGGCCGGACACGCCAAGGAGGCCCAGGCCGGCTCCGAGATCGAGGGCGAGCTGTTCGACGCGCCGGCCGAGGACAAGGCGGCGGGCGATCGCAAGATCGAGAAGGCCGACAGGCCCGCGGCCGAGACGCCCGAGGCGCGGCGCGCGCCGGCGGTGGAACATTGTGCCGGCGAGACGAAGCAGGGGAACCCCTGCGCCAGCACGAAGCTCGTCTCCGGCACCAACTACTGCGAGAAGCACCAGGACCAGGCGAAGAGCTGATCGGGGCCGTCGCCCCTTCAGGAGAGCCTCTTGCCGTATCCCGCACAGGTGGGCGTACCGCTGGTGATCCTCCACCCGGTGCGCGACATCAACGGCAACTATGTCGCCGGTCAGGCGGCGGCGCTCACCAAGGCGCTGCTCGACCCTGACCGGCTGGCGGCGCCGACCGAGCTGGCCGCGACCACGCTCGTCGACCATGCGGTCGCGGGCTGGGTCGTCGCCACCTTCACGCCGACGCGCGCCGGGACCTGGACGCTCAGCCTGTCCAACCCGGATGCGCCCACGGCCGACGGGCGGACCGAGGACTACAGCATCCTCGCCGCCCAGGGCATCGCTGCGTCGGCGACCCTCCTGACGAGCCTGGACCGCGTCCGCCTGCGACTCAACCTCCGGTATGGGACGGGGGACAACCCGCCGGCCATCCTGCCGGGGCAGGCGCACGACCTGGACGCCTACCTGAATATGCTCATCTCGGAGGTCTCAGACGAATACCAGGCGACCGCGGGGCGGACCTTCATCGAGCAGACCTACACCGAGTACCTGGACGGCACGGGGCGGCCGGGCCTGGTGCTCGCCGCCGGGCCACTGGTCTCGGTGACTTCGCTCAACCAGGTGGTCTACCAAGACGATGGCGCCGGCGGCGTGACGGAGGTTCTGACGCTGGTGCCGGCCTACAGCTACGTCCTCGCCGGCCTGCGATCGCAGCCGCGCTACACGGGCCGCGGGCGCCTCGACCGGATCGGCTGGTGCTGGGCGAAGGGCCACCGGAACTATAAGGCCGTCTATGTCGCGGGATTCGCGGCGGTCCCGGAGGCCGTCGTAGGCCTGGCAACCGAGGACGTCGCGACCCGCTGCAACATGCGGAACATCGGCCACCTGCTCTCGAAGTCGCTGATGGACGGGACCATCTCCTACCTGCGCCCGAGCCAGATCCAGGAGATGCGCCAGGACATCCTGGGGGCCTGGCGCGTGGAGGCGGCCTGATGGACTTCGGTCTCGACCTCGAGGGTTTCGATGACACGTCCGGCTTCATGTCGCAGATCGCGCACGAAATGAAGGTCGGGACGCGCGATCGTCTGAAGCAGGCGGCCGGCCTGGTCGCCGAGGCGATGCGCGCCGACAGCCACAGCCGCCGCGTGCGCGCCGCGATCACCTTCGACGTGGATGTCGACTCGCCCACGGAGTGGCAGGCCACGATCGGCCCGCTCCGCCGCCGGGCGTTCTTCGCCAAGTTCCTCGAGTTCGGGACGAGATACGCCCGCCCCTTCCCGTTCGCGGAGCCCGCGCTCCAGCAGACCGAGGAGCGGGTCGTCGACCTGGTCGGCGTGGTGCCGAGCCTGAGATGAGGAGGACCGCATGAAGAGGATGACCGCCGCGCTCGGCCTGCTCCTGACCGTGTTCGCCGTGCCCGCCCTGGCGGGGGACAGCTTCACGTTGAAGGCCTCCGGGGCCCAGACCGGCGCCGCGCAGGGTTCCCTGGTCGAGGCGGGCGCCTACCGCGTCCTGCACATCGCCGTCAACGTCACGGCCGGATCCGGCACCGTCAATCCGTTCCGCATCTGGCTCGAGGGCTCGCCGAACAATGGGACGGACTGGTACGAGATCCCCTGCTACGGCGTCCTCAAGGCCGGGGCGACGGCGCCGGGCGCCGCGAACTCGACCCTGCAGCGCGACATCGTCAACGAGGCCGCCGTCGTGACCTCGCAGAAGTACGTCGCGACCTGCGAGCTCTATTTCACGCAGGTCCGGGCCGCTTGGAACATCGCCGGATCCACGCCATCCGAGACGTTCTCCGTCGTCGCCCTGGGGAAATAGAGGATGGATTCGAAGCTCCAGCAGATCGCGGACGCGCTGATCGCCAAGGCGGTCGCGGCTGGATTCAAGTCGACGGGGCTCCTGACCGACAGCGGGAAGCTGTGGTCGGAGGAGACGAACGCTCCGGCGGCCTACCTGGGCGACATGGGGGAGCGGAACCTCGACGGGCCGACGCGCAGCATCAGCCCGCAGGCAGGGTTCTTCTTCCACACGATCGTGAAGGGGCCGGACAAGCCGACCCGGACGTTCTTCGCGCTCTACAAGGCGCTGAAGGATGCGATCGACAACGACCCAACGCTCGGGGGGCTGGCCACCGGCGGCAGGGAGGGGAACGGCGACCGGGCGCGCATCGCCGGCTACAACGCGTTGAATACGGAGGCGGCCGTCGCGCAGCGGGTGCATGTGGCCGACGTCTTCGTGGAGGTTCCTTACCGGCACGACTACGGGGCCAGCTGATGGAGGGGCGCCGATGAAGACCTTGACCTACCAGGGAACGGGAACGGTGCTCGTCGAGGGCATCGGCGAGGTGTCCGAGGGCGGATCGCTCGAGCTGTCGGACGAACTGGCGGCGCGCCTGCTCGAGGAGCAGCCGCAGAACTGGAAGGCCCAGGGCCAGGAGCGCAGCGCGCGCAGGAAGCCCACGGCGGGAGGTGACTGATGCCTGGCGGATATGGTCGCAACTCATTCCTCGGATGGGCGGAAGAGTCCACCTGGGGCACCCCCGTCGCGGCTTCCAAGTTCGCGGAGATCGTCTCCGAGGACCTGAACCTCATCCGGAAGCGGACGCCGCGCAACGTGGTGCGCGCGCTCGACGACAGGGAGGCCAACTTCTACGACGAGAAGTTCGGCGCGGAAGGATCGGTCACGATCGAGGCGAACTACGTCGGGCTGCTCAGGCTGTTCGAGCACGCCTTCGGCGACTCGTCCGGCGCCACCACCAACCCGGATCCGGCGGTGCGCTGGGAGACGACATTCACGCTGCAGGATGCGCTCAAGGCCGGCAAGGGGCTCTCCCTGCACATCAACACCGACGTCGACAACGGCTCGACGCCGCAGCGCCGCTACACCGGCTTCAAGGTGAACTCCCTCAAGTTCATGTTCGACCCGACGAAGAACGCGCAGATCGAGATCGCCGGGGCGGCCAAGGACTACGCGGTGATCGCAGCAGCGTCGCCGACCCTCCCGGGCCTTGCGACCTATGTCGCCGGGCATCAGACGATCGTCCAGATCGACACCGTCACCAGGAAGATGGACTCCGTCGAGCTGACGCTCGACAACGGCCTCGACCTGGACAAGCGGATCATGGGCAGCAAGAGCATTGACGAACCGATCCGGGGCGACAACCGGCGCCGCGTGTTCGGGACGCTCAAGATGGACGCGATCGCGGCGGACCTCGCGAAGTTCGACGCCGGGACCTACTTCCAGCTCGATGTCATCGCGACCGGGGCGACCCTGGGCAGCGGGAACTACAAGCTGCAGCTGACCTGCCTCAAGTGCCGGCTCGACGGCGATCCCTACCACGTCAAGGGCCCCGGGGTCGTGAAGACCGACGTCCCATTCGTGGCGGACCTGCCGACATCCGGCCAGCGGCTCACGCTTATCATCGACAACAACGAGTCGGCCATCGCCTGAGAGGGAGACCATGGACCAGCAGAGCAACGGAAATCTCACGGCGGCGTCGATTCTGGCGACGCGCCGCCGCCGCGTCGAGACCAGCCTCGGGGGCACCATCACGGTGCGCGGCCTCGGATTCTCGGAGCTCTCGGAGCTCTCCGGGATGCTCGTCGACGTGTCGACCCTTGCCGAAGAGGTCAAGGATCAGAAGCCCGAGAAGCTCGCCAGCAGCCCGAAGGGTCGAGGCCTTCTCGCGGCGATCGAACCGATCGTCAGGGCCGGATGCGTCGAACCAGCCTTCGGGACCGACCCCACCCTCGGTCCGGTGGTGGCCGATCTGCCTCTCGGCGATCAGATGGCGGCGTTCGGCGCCATCCTCGAGCTGTCCGGGCACTCGAAGAAGGCGGGCGAGGAGATCCGCCCTTAGTCGCCGATCAGCGGGCCATGGAGACCCTCGACGCGATCGCCAAGCGGTACGGGGTCCGTCCCAGCCAGGTGATCGGCGAGAGCGACGAGCTCAAGGCCTTCAGCATCGACCTCTGGGCGCACAACTGGGGCGTGCAGGCAGAAGCGGCTCTGATGAGGAAGATGCAGCGACAGGGGAACCGTGGCCGATCGTAGCGTCAGCATCATCATCAAGGCCCGCAACGACGCCGACGCGGCGATGGCCTCGTTCATCGGCAGCCTCACCACCATCAAGGGCGCTGCGCTCGCCGTCGGGACCGTTCTCGCCGGGCTGACGGCGTCCTACTACAAGCTCATCCAGGCCGCCTCCCAGCAGCAGGACGCCGACGTCAAGCTCGCAGTGGCCCTCGCCTCGATCGGCCAGAACACGGCCGCCACCCGCGCCCATCTCGAGGCCTTCGCCGCGCAGATGGAGGACGTCACCACCGTCAACGTTCAGGCGATCCAGGGCGTGCTGGCCCTCTTCGTCCAACTCGGCCACCTGAGCGGGGAGGGGCTCGAGCAGGCGACCCGCGCGGCTCTGAACTACTCCGCGGCGATGGGCTCGGACGTCAACGAGACCGCCGAGCAGATGATCAACGTCCTGGCGCGCGGCAGCGGACGGCTCCGCGGCATCAACACGGACTTCGACGTCGGGACCACCAACGCCGAGAAGTACGCCAGCGTCCTCAAGCAGATGACGGACCTGACGGAGGGCGTCGCCGCGGCGATGGGCCAGACGTTCAGCGCCAGCCTGCGCCGGGTCTCGAACGACTTCGACGACATGCTGCAAGCCGACGGGAAGGTCCTCGTC
>Ga0079219_10000128_pt1 | contig 11807 bp, 11 predicted proteins | sample GAControl_FD_77074 | JGI IMG/M metagenome (GOLD analysis project Ga0079219, IMG submission 77074) | Agricultural soil microbial communities from Georgia to study Nitrogen management - GA Control | ecosystem: Environmental > Terrestrial > Soil > Agricultural land | place: USA: Georgia...
TACAGCGTCACGATCCGGGTCGAGCTCGACGCGCGGCAGGAGCCGCTCGGCAAGCTGACCGCGGTGATCGCCGAGGCCGGCGGCCAGCTGCAGGGCGTCGACCTGGTGCCGGGCGCCGGCGGCGAGGGCAAGCGGGTGCGCGAGTTCACGATCGACGCCCAGGACCGCGAGCACTGGGAGCAGATCCTGCGCGCGATCGGCTCGACCCGCGGCGCCCGCGTGCTCGACTACGTCGACCGCACGATGCAGATGCACCGCGGCGGCAAGATCACGGTCGAGAACAAGTACCCGCTGAAGACACGCGACGACCTCTCGATGGCCTACACGCCCGGCGTCGCCCGCGTCTGCCAGGACATCCACGCCGACCGCGCCAAGGCCTTCGAGTACACGATCAAGAAGAACACGGTGGCCGTCGTCTCCGACGGCAGCGCCGTGCTCGGCCTCGGCAACATCGGGCCCGAGGCGGCGATGCCGGTGATGGAGGGCAAGGCGATGCTGTTCAAGGAGTTCGCCGAAGTCGACGCCTTCCCGATCTGCCTCGACACCCAGGACGCCGAGGAGATCGTCAAGGCCGTCGAACTGATCGCGCCGACCTTCGGCGGCATAAACCTCGAGGACATCTCCGCCCCACGCTGCTTCGAGATCGAGGACCGGCTGAAGGAATCGCTCGACATCCCGGTCTTCCACGACGACCAGCACGGCACCGCGATCGTGACGATGGCGGCGCTCTTCAACGCGCTGAGGATCGTCGAGAAGCCGATCGAGGAGCTGCGCGTGCTGATGGTAGGGCTGGGCGCCGCCGGGGTAGCGGTGACGAAGATGATGCTCGCCTCCGGGGTCACCCACATCGTCGGCTGCGACCGCCAGGGGGCTCTCTCGACCGCTCGCGCCGACTACGCCTCGGGTGGGATGAGCGGGATCAAGCGCTGGTACGCGGAGAATTCGAACCCCGACAAGCTCGAAGGCCAGCCCAACGACGTGATCGAGGGCATGGACCTCTTCATCGGCCTCTCCGGCCCCGGCATCATCGAGGCATCCTCGCTGGGCAAGATGAACGACGACGCGATCGTCTTCGCGATGGCAAACCCCAATCCCGAGGTGATGCCAGAGGACGCCGCCCCCTACGTGCGAATCATGGCCACGGGTCGCTCGGACTACCCGAACCAGATCAACAACGTGCTCGCCTTCCCCGGCGTCTTCCGCGGCGCACTCGACGCCGGCTCGCCCAACATCACCGAGGAGATGAAGCTGGCCGCCGCCAAGGGCATCGCGATGGCGGTCTCCGAGGCCGACCTCTCCGAGGACTACATCATCCCCAGCGTCTTCAACCGCGAAGTGGCGCCGAAGGTCGCCGAAGCGGTGGTCGAGGAGGCGCGCCGCGAGGGCATCGCCCGCCTCAGCGAGGAGACCGGCACCTTCTCCACCGTAGAGGCTCCGTAGCCCATGCGGGTCCTCGTCACGGGCGCCAGCGGCTTCATCGGCGCGGCGCTCTGCGACGCCCTGCTCGTTCGCGGCGACACCGTGGTCGGCCTGACCCGCGACCCGAACGCGGCGCGGCGGACCAACCCAAGCGTCAACTGGCACCCCTGGGAGCCGACCCTGGAACGCCCGCCCGAGGCCGCCTTCGAGGGTGTCGACGGCGTCGTTCACCTGCTTGGGGAGAAGATCAACCAGCGCTGGACCCCGGAGGCGAAGGAGCGGATCATGGAGAGCCGCCGCACCGGCACGCACAACCTGGTCGGCACGATCGCGGCGCTGGAGCGCAGGCCGCGGGTGCTGGTCAGCCAGTCGGCGATCGGCTACTACGGCGACCGCGGCGAGGCAATCTGCGACGAGTCGACCGAGCCAGGCGAGGGCTTCGACGCCGAGGTCGTGCGCGAATGGGAGCGGGCCGCACACGAGGCCGAGGCGACCGGGGTGCGTCTCGTCGTCGTCCGCACCGGCCACGTTCTCGACCCCCGCGGCGGCTTCCTCGGGGCACAGCTGACGCCCTTCAAGCTCGGCCTCGGCGGGCCGTTGGCCGGCGGCGGCCAGTACGTCTCCTGGATCCACGTCGAGGACGAGGTGGGCATCCTGCTCTGGGCGCTGGGGGACGACAAGGTGAGCGGGATAGTCAACGCGACTGCGCCTAATCCGGTGACTAATAGGGCGTTCTCGAAGGCGCTTGGGAAGGCACTTGGGAGGCCGGCTGTGGTGCCAGTGCCTGGGATCACTGTGGATCTGATGTTTGGGAAAGAGTTTGGGAAGGTGCTGCGGGGTGGGCAGCGGGTGCTGCCACGCAGGGCGTTAGATCTCGGGTACGAGTTCAGGCATCCGGAGCTTGATCAGGCGCTCGGTGATTTGTTCTAGGCAGGGAGGGCCGGGCACCCCTTCCAAAAACGCTCGGCGGGAGCCTCGCTGGAGTGTTTTTGGAAGGGGTGCCCGGCCCTTTTGTCTTGACGCAAGGCAAGGCGCCTGGTTAGTCCAGATTCAGCTCATGCCGCAGCTCTTCGCGAAGGGAACCGCCGCCCGATTCGGCGATTAGCTTGAGGAGCTTCGACATCGCGGTGGTTCCGGAGCTTGAGGCGATCCAGGGGAGTTGGGCGGTTTCCAGGATGCGGTGGGTGAAGCGAGCGGCCCTCGGGTCGAAAGCTTCCAGATAAGCCACAGCGCTCGAGTCCTGGGTGGCCTGGCGGGCATTGGCGCCAAGGGTTGCGAGGTTGAGCTTCTTGGCTTCGAAGGGGCTTGGAAGGCAAACAGCTCGCACCCGCACGTCGCCCGCTCGCCCGCCCTGCGCCTGAAGCTCCTGCCTAGCGGCTTCGCACAACGAAGCTTCCACATAAGCAGCGACGGTGGCGCCCTTTGCCACGCCTTCGCTTTCCCCACAGCCAGAAGCTCCCATGAGCAGCGCGCAAGCTGCCACCACGACGGCGCTACATGCTCCGGCGACCTTTGCCTTGCTTCTAGGCCAGGAGGATCCGGTGCCCCCTCCCAAAACACTCAAGCGAGGCTCCCGCCCAGCGTTTTGGGAGGGGGCACCGGATCCTCTCCTGTCTCGCGACTAGCCAAAGAAAACCTCAGCCTCCGAATACAACGCTTCCGGCACGGTCTTCAGCTCCCCCGTCGCTTCCGTCAAATCGACCAGCTGGATGTCGGTCCCGCGCAACGCGGTCATCTTGCCCCACTCCCCCGCATCCACCGCATCAATCGCATGCAACCCAAACCTGGTTGCCAGCACCCGGTCAAACGCCGTCGGAGTCCCCCCACGCTGCACGTGCCCCAGCACCGTCGCCCGCGCCTCCTTGCCGGTGCGCTGCTCGATCTCACCCTCGAGCCAGTGCGCGATCCCGCCCAGCGCGACGTGGCCGAACTGATCGAGCTTCTCGCCCTTGGTCTCCGGCATGCCGCCGACCGGCTGGGCCCCCTCGGCGACGACGAGGATCGGCGCGAACTGGTGCTCGAAGCGGCGGCCGACGAACTCGCAGACGCGGTCGAGGTCGAAGGGCTGCTCGGGGATGAGAATCACGTTGGCGCCACCGGCGAGCCCGGCGTGGAAGGCGATCCAGCCGGCGTGGCGCCCCATCACCTCGGCGATCAGGACGCGGTGATGGCTGTCTGCCGTCGTGTGCAGGCGGTCGATCGCCTCCATCGCGATGTTGACGGCGGTGTCGAAGCCGAAGGTGTAGTCGGTGGCGCTGAGGTCGTTGTCGATCGTCTTCGGTACGCCGACGACGGGCACCCCGTGCTCGGCGTGCAGGCGCGAGGCGGCGCCAAGCGTGTCCTCGCCGCCAATCGCGATCAGGCCGTCGACGCCGTCGGCCTCGAGGTTGGCCGCCAACCGCCGCGGGCCGTCGTCCTCCTTGAACGGGTTGGTGCGCGAGGCACCTAGGATCGTCCCGCCGCGAGGCAGGATCCCGCGAACCTCGGGAACGCCCAGGCGCCTGCTCTCGCGCTCCAGCGGCCCGCGCCAGCCGTCGCGATAACCGACGAACTCGTGCCCGCGGTGTTCGACCCCCTTGCGCACGATCGCGCGAATCACCGCGTTCAGTCCCGGGCAGTCCCCCCCACCGGTCAGCACGCCGATCCGCATGGCCCCAGATTAGCCGTGACGAACCTCGCCCAAACCGCTAGGTTCGCCCCACAATCCCGAACTGCATCAACTTTTCCTTCCAGTAGGTGGAGAAGTTGATGCAGTTCGGTCATGAGCTGAAAGGAGTGGAGGAAATGAGCGAGGCGGAGCTGCAGGCACTGCGGGAGGGACAACGGAGGACGTGGTCCGAGGGCGATTTCTCGGTGGTGGCGGCGATCGTGATGATGGTCTCCGAGGATCTCGTCGAAGCACTCGACGTCGTCCCCGGCGAGCGCGTGCTCGACGTTGCCTGCGGCAGCGGCAATGCGGCTATCGCCGCCGCGCGCCGCACCTGGGGAGGCGTCACCGGAGTCGACTTCGTGCCGGCCCTGTTGGAGAGGGCACGCGAGCGCGCCGCCGCCGAGCGGCTCGACGTCGAGTTCGTCGAAGGCGACGCGGCCGAGCTGCCCTTCGGCGACGCCGAGTTCGACGTCGTCACCTCGGTCTTCGGCGCGATGTTCGCGCCGGACCAGGAGAAGGCCGCCGCCGAGCTACTGCGGGTCACCAGGCCAGGTGGCCGCATCGGCATGGGCAACTGGGTCCCCGACGGCCCCGTCAGCGAAATCTTCGCGATCGTCGCCAAGCATGCGCCGCCGCCCGCCGGTTTCACCCCGCCGGTCCTCTGGGGAACCGAGAACCGCGTGCAGGAGCTGCTTGGCGACGGAGTCACGGACCTGCGCATGGAGCGGCGCGTCTCGCGCCAGCCCTTCCGCTCGCTCGACCACTACCTGGAGATCTTCCGCAGCTACTTCGGTCCGATCAAGCTCGCCTTCGACCGCGTCGGCCCGGACGGCGAAGCGGCCCTCGAGGCCGACCTCCGCGAGCAGCTGGAGAAGTGCAACACGGCCGGCGACCGCGCCTTCGTGCTCGAACCGGAGTATCTGCAGGTGGTCGCGACGCGCGCTTAGGACTGCGGCTTGAGAACGCGGATCGAGGCCCCGATCAAGAGGATGCCGAAGAAGATCAGGCCGGCGACGCCGCCGCCCTGGCCGAGCACGGCGTAGGCCACGGTGGTCGTGGCGAGGGCGAGGAAGAGCGTGATCACCATTCCCATTGCGCCGAGATCCTAGCCGGCGAGGGCGACGCGCGCCTCGCGCAGGAACGAGCCGACCGCCTCCGCGGCGCCGGCGCCATCGTCCGCCTCGCCAGCAGCACGCACCAGCCGACTGCCGATGATCACCCCGTCAGCAATCTCGCCAACCTGGGCCGCCTGAGCGGGGGTGCCAATCCCGAAACCGACGGCGACGGGAACTTCCGCCTCCTCCTTCGTCGCCGCGACCAGCTCGCTCAGCTCTGCTGGGACTGCATCGCGCTCACCTGTAGTGCCCACCGTCGAGACGACATAAACGAACCCCTGCGCCGCGGCGCAGATCCGTGCCCGCCGCTCGGCCGGCGTCGTCGGCGCAACCAGCGGCACCAGTGCAAGCCCCAAGCTCGCAAACGCTTCCCGCACCGGCTCGGCCTCCCCGAGCGGCAGGTCCGGGACGATCGCCCCAGCCGCTCCAACCTCAATCGCGCGGTTGGCGAACTTCTCCGCTCCCCCATGCGCCAGCACCATGTTCGAGTAGACCATGAACACCACCGGGACCCGCCCCGAGATCGCCTCGCAAACCTCCAGCGCCGTCTCCAGAGTCGCTCCGCTTTTCAAGGCCGCCGTAGCCGCCGCGTGAATAGTCGGCCCATCCGCCAACGGATCGGAGAAGGGAATCCCAAGCTCAACAAGATCGGCGGATGCGGCATATGCATTTGCAACCGCGATCGACATCTCCCGATCGGGATACCCAGCCATCATGTAGGGCATCAGTGCCGCCCGGCCTTCGGCCTTTGCCCTCTGGAAAGCGGCCTCGATCTGAGCCGAGCCTTTCGAAGCCGAGTCGGGAGTGAGGGGATGGCTCGACAGAGCCTCCATGCTGTTGCTCTGGCGAGTCATCCCCTCACTCCCCCGCCTCACGCTTCGCAAGCACCTCAGCCAAGTCCTTGTCTCCCCTTCCCGAGAGACAGAGCACGTCGTAGCCCTCGTCGCCGTTGCTGTTCTCGAGGAACCATGCGATGGCATGCGATGACTCAAGCGCCGGGATGATCCCCTCGAGTCTCGACAACTCGGCAAACGCCGCCAACGCCTGCGCATCGGTCACCGAGAAGTAGCTGGCCCTACCGCTGTCCCGCAGCCAGGCATGCTCCGGCCCCACCCCCGGATAGTCGAGCCCGGCCGAAACCGAGTGCGCCTCGAGGATCTGCCCTTCCTCGTCGGCGATCACCGACGAGAGCGAGCCGTGCAGGACGCCGGTGGCGCCAGCGCCGAGCGAGGCACCGTGCCGGCCCGTATCGAGTCCCTCGCCCGCCGCCTCAACCCCGACCAGCGCCACCTCGGCGTCCTCGACAAACGGGGTGAAGATGCCGATCGAGTTGGAGCCACCGCCGACGCAGGCGATCACGCGTGCCGGCAGGGCGCCCTCGGCCGCGAGCGCCTGCTCGCGGGCCTCCTCGCCGATCACCCGCTGCAGGTCACGGACCAGGGCCGGGTAGGGCGCCGGTCCGACTGCCGAGCCGATCACGTAGTGGGTCGTCTCCACGTTGGCGACCCAGTCGCGGATCGCCGCGCTGACCGCCTCCTTCAGCGTCCGCGCTCCCGCCTCGACCGGCACGACCTCGGCGCCGAGCAGACCCATGCGCTCGACGTTGGGCCTCTGGCGGCGGATGTCCTCCGAGCCCATGTAGACGACGCATTCGAGCCCGAACAGCGCGCAGGCGGTGGCGGTCGCGACCCCGTGCTGGCCGGCGCCGGTCTCGGCGATGATCCGCTGCTTGCCCATCCGCTCGGCGAGCAGCGCCTGGCCGATCGCGTTGTTGATCTTGTGGGCGCCGGTGTGAGCGAGGTCCTCGCGCTTCAGGTAGACGCGGCGGCCGGCCCGGGCCGAGAGGCGATCAGCCAGGTAGAGGGGCGTCGGCCTGCCGATGAAGTCGCGGTGCAGCAGGCGCAGGCGCTCGCCGAAGGCCGGGTCCTCCCACGCCTCTCCCCAAGCCGCCGTCAGCTCGTCGAGCGCCGCGATCAGCGTCTCAGGCACGTAGCGGCCCCCATAGGGGCCGAACCTGTCCTCGACCACGCTCATACAGAGCCGACGCTAGCGCCCTTGGCGGCCTCGAAGAAGGCCGCCATCGCGGCGTGGTCCTTGCGGCCCGGCTCGGACTCGACCCCGCTGGCGACGTCGACCGCGTAGGGACGGGTCACCTCGATCGCCTCGGCGACGTTCTCGGGCCGCAGGCCGCCGGCGAGGATCGCCGGCACCTCGGAGCGGTGCTCACGCAGCAGGTTCCAGTCGAAGCTCTCGCCGGTCCCGCCCCAGAGACCCCTGCCCTTCCTGTCGAAGAGGTGGAAGTCGGTCCGGTATGCCTCTGCGCCGTGCACCTCGGCGGCGCTGGAGACATGGATCGCCTTGATCACCTTGACGCCCGTGCGCCTCGCGACCTCGGCGCAGAGCTGCGGCCCCTCGGCGCCATTCAGCTGCACCATCGTCAGCCCGGCTCCCTCGACGGCCTTGGCAACTTCCTCCAGCTCAGGGTTGACGAACACCCCCACCACCTCGCACTTGCGCCGGTAGGCGGCGCAGATAGCCGCCGCCTCCCCAGGCTCGCAGCGACGCGGGCTGCCCTGGAAATGAATCAGCCCGATCGCCCAAGCTCCCAGTCGCACGGCCTCCGCCGCGTCGTCGAGATTGGTGATGCCGCAGATCTTCACCCGCATGCCCTCCAGGGTAAGGGACGTTCGCCGCCGTCCGGGCGCTCCGACGCCGTGCGTCAGAATCGAAACTCGAGCAGTTCCACGGCTCGGGTCGCCGAGAACCTCTTGCGCCCGCCCCGCGCGCTCTCGACCAGAAGGCCGATCTCGACAAGCCGGCGCAGGGCCTTCATCGCCCCCGCATGGGAGACATTGTGCGTACGGGCAACTCGCGACGCGGTCAGGACGGGTGAGCCGATCAGTTCCGCCGTCAGCCTCTCGGACACGCCGACGACACCAGCTTCGCGCGCTTTCTCGACCGCCTCTTCCCGCCAGTCGAGCAGGATCTCGATTCTCTGCCGGAACGCATCAGCCGCCTCGGCGACCCCGCCGGCGAAGAACTCGACCCACGGTCCCCACTCGCCTGTCCGGCTGAGCTCGAGAAGGTGGTCCTGGTATTCGGTCCCCCGAGCCTCCAGCCAGGGCGAGACAACGAGGATGGGCTCGCGTAGAACGCCATCACGCATCAGCTGCAGCACGACGACCAGACGCCCGATGCGGCCGTTCCCATCCGAGAAAGGATGCAGTGTCTCGAACTGGTAGTGACCGAGGGCCGCACGCACCACCGGCGGCAACGGCGTCTCGCTCCGCATCCAATCGACCAGCTGATCGACGCCGGCCACTAGCTGGTCGCCCGGCGGAGGAGGCACGAAGCGAGCATCGAGCACCGACGAGCCAGCTGCTCCGACCACGACCTGCCTGCTCCTCACCGAGCCAGCGTCGCTGAGCTCGCTCGGCGTTCCCCACACGAGCGTCCGCTGCAGCTCGGCCAGTAGCCTGGTCGTGACCGGGCGCGAGGCGATCCACTCGAAGGCCTGCTCCGCCGCCGCCACGTAGTTGAGGATCTCCCAGACCTCGAGTGGGAGGCTGGACCTCTCCTCGAGCTCAGGCTCCATGACCTCTTCGAAGGGCGCAAAGGTGCCCTCGAGGGCGCTGGTGCTCTGGGCCTCGCGCCGCAGGGCCGCATTGCGCAGCAGACGTGGCTCGGGCATCTGTTGACTCGCCTCGTCGAGACGACCCAGTGCCGCTTCCGCATGAGCCACGGTCGTCCAGACCTGCGATGGCAAAGAAATCTCTGCGGGCAGGGGCTCTGGCAGGAAGGCCTGGTGCGTGAACTCCTCAGCCGTGCTCTGGTCGAAGCCCGCAATAGGGACGAGCTGGCCTATCGGGCTGTATTCGATCGCCTTGATGTCCATGTCCGGTCCGGTCCAGTCCAACCGGTCACGCGTAATCGGTTTGATCCAACTATACCCTACTCTGAGTTGGATGGACTACCGGAAGTAGAACTGGAGTTGGAACTGCGAAGGACCTTCCAACTCGATCGGCTCGTGAGTTGGAGGCTCGGAGCTACCGGGGGTGCTATTCGGAGCTCTGCGACCCGCCGTCAGGCGACGCCGGACGGTTGCCCAGCGTGACCGTGACCTGCTTGGCTTCGTCGCCGCGCTGGATCGTCAGTTCCATCTTGTCGCCGGGGTGGGCGCTGTTGACCGCGTCGACGACTTCTTCCATCGAGTCGATCGGCTTGCCGTCGACTTCGGTGATGATGTCGCCGCCGAGCTTGAAGCGGGCGCCTTCGATCGTCGCTTCGGTCGAGCCGCCTTCGATGCCCGCCTTGTCGGCCGGCCCGCCTTTGACGACTTCGGCGACCAGCACGCCCTTGCTGGCGGGCAGGTTGACCGCCTTGGCCAGCGCCGGCGTGATCGTGCCGCCGCTGATCCCGAGGTAGGCGTGTTCGACCTTGCCGTTCTGCTCGATTTCGTTGGCGACTTCGCGCGCCGTGTTGATCGGGATCGCGAAGCCGATGCCGACGTTGCCGTCGCCGCCACCGCCCGTCGCGATCTGGGAGTTGATCCCGATCACTTCACCGGAGGCATTGATCAGCGGGCCGCCCGAGTTGCCGGGGTTGATCGCCGCGTCGGTCTGGATCACGTGCGAGATCGAGAAGCCGTTGGGGGCTTCGATCTGGCGCTGAAGAGCGGAGACGATGCCGCTGGTCACCGTGCGATCGAGGCCGAACGGGTTGCCGATCGCGACCACCGGGTCGCCGACCCGGACCTTGGTCGAGTCGCCGAGCGTCAGCGGGTCGAGCTGATCGGCGGGCGCTTCCACCTTGAGCAGGGCGATGTCGCTGGCCGGATCGGTGCCGACCACTTCGGCGGTGTGGGTCGCGTCGGAGGAGCCGAGCTTGACCGTGATCTTGCTCGCCCCTTCGACCACGTGGTTGTTGGTGAGGATGTGCCCGTCGCCGTCGATCACGAAGCCCGAGCCGGTGGCGATGCCGCCGCCGCTCGATTCTTCTTCGCCAAACGGGCTGAAGGGCGAGGGTGTGGCTTCTTCGGGCGCCAGGGTCGATTCGATGAAGGCAACCCCCTGCCCGTCATGGCGGTAGATCTGGTTGACGGTATTGGTGTCTCCACTTTCCTTGTTGTCGACGGGGGTGCTGAGCGGCGCCGGTATCGTCGTCGCGGTCGTCGTCTTCGAGTCGATCCACCCGGCGGAGATGGCGATGGCGAAGAAGGCGGCGACGACCGCGCCGCCCAGCAGGGCCGAGGCAAAAGGAGTGCGAAGGGTTCGTCTCATCGCGGGGAACTGTAGGGGGGCTGTCTCATGCGTTCCTAAACGGGCCGCAAAAGACGCCTAAATTCGCCGCTCAGGGCAGCGGGTGCTCCCGCGTGCCCTCTTCCCCTCCGGTCAGCTCGCGCACCTTGGCCTCGGCGTCGCCGGCGCCCATCAGGGCACTGCCGATCAGGACCGCGTCGACGCCGACGCGCTCCAGCTCCTCCAGCTCGGCCCGCTCGGAGATGCCGCTCTCGGCGACGACCGTCTTGCCGGCCGGCACGTCGGTGATCAGCTCATAGGTGGTCGCGACGTCGACCGTGCCCTGGTCGAGATCGCGGTTGTTGATCCCGATCACGTCGACGTCCAGCTCCAGGGCCCGCTGCAGCTCCTCGGTGTCGTGGACCTCGACCAGGCAGTCGAGGTCGAGCTCGCGAGCCCGGTCGTGCATCTCGCGCAGCTCCTCGTCGTCGAGCGCCCGGACGATCAGGAGCACCGCGTCGGCGCCGTTCACGGCCGCCTCGTAGAGCTGGTACGGATCGACGATGAAGTCCTTGCGCAGGATCGGCAGGTCGCAGGCGGCCATCGCCTCGCGCAGGTCCTCCAGCGAGCCGCCGAAGTGACGCTCGTCGGTGAGCACCGAAAGCGCGGCGGCACCCCCCCGCTCGTAGGCCTGGACCTGGGCCGTCACCTCGGCCGCGGCCGAGATGTCCCCGGCGCTGGGGGAGCGGCGCTTGAACTCCGCGATCAGCGAAAGGCCCGGACGCACCAGCGCCTCGCTGAAGGGCCGGTCCTCGCCGCGCGCCGACAGCCGCGACTCCAGGTCCCCCTGCGGGATCCTGTCGCGACGTTCCTCCACCCCTTCGCGGGCCACCGAGATCAGCTGCTCGATCATTGCCACTGGACAGAGGAAGCCTAGAGGCTTGACGCGGGTTAAGCCTCTTAGACGGCGGGCGCGGCGGTCGCCGCGACCAGCCGCTCGAGCAGCTCGCGTGCCGCGCCCGAGGCAATGGCAAGTCCCGCCTTCTCGACGCCCTCGGCGAGGCTGCCGGCGGCGCCACCGACGTAGATCGCCGCGCCCGCGTTGAGCAGGGCGAGGTCGCGCCGCGGGCCGCCCTCGCCGGCCAGCACCGCCCGTGCCGCCGCCGCGTTCTCCTCCGGCGTGCCGCCGGCGACGTCCTCCAGCTCGGCGACCGGGAAGCCGAAGTCGGCGGGCTCGACGTAGTGCTCCTCGGTGCGACCATCGGCGACCTCGATCACGCGGGTGCGGGAGGCGATCGAGAGCTCGTCGAGGCCGTCCTCGGCGGCGACGACCATCGCTCGCTCGCTGCCCAGCCCGACCAGGGCCTCGGCGATCGTCTCCTGGTA
>Ga0079219_10000129_pt1 | contig 11785 bp, 12 predicted proteins | sample GAControl_FD_77074 | JGI IMG/M metagenome (GOLD analysis project Ga0079219, IMG submission 77074) | Agricultural soil microbial communities from Georgia to study Nitrogen management - GA Control | ecosystem: Environmental > Terrestrial > Soil > Agricultural land | place: USA: Georgia...
CTGCGCGGTGTTTGGCGGATTCGCGATGCTGTTTTCGATGGGGGACGGGGGCTTTTCGACGACCGCGACGCTCTGGGGCGGCGGCATCAGTGCGGCTGCCGGACTGCTGGTTCCGATCTGGTTTTTGTGGTTAGGGTGGCAGCTTCGCCAAGCCCGAGCTCGACGGCGGTTGCGCTGAACGCGTGCGTTGCGCAGCCGTGGTCGGCCCCGACCGGTGTTGCGTCGGGGCCGACCACCGAACGGATCGGCTACTTCTTCACGCGGTCGGGGTTGGTGCCGGGCCCGCACGCCATGCCGGGGTTCAGCACGTGCGGGTCGAGACCGAGCTTGACATCCTGCCCGAACGACTGCGAGCGGCCGCCCGGGCCGTTCGGCGCGATCCTGCGGTCGAGGCTGAGAGGCGCGGTGGGATCGTCGTTTTGCCCGGAGAACACGCAGATCGAGTTGGCGTGCGCCGGCCCGGCGGTTGGCTTGCCGTTGCCGGTGATCTCACCGGCGCTCGCGGCACTCGCGCTCGCGCCGACGAATACGGCGGCGCTGATCGCCACCACGAGCAATGTCCTGGTACGAATCACGTTGGAGCCCTCCCCTTGGGTCGTGTCAGCGCCAGGAATGGCGCGCCGACCAGCCTAGTAATCTGGAAAGTTGAAGTCAAGCTGAGACCGCGGTTCGAGCCCTGGTTCGGTGTGCCGCTATCCGGACATGCTGTCCGCCTTGTGGTAGGCTCGCAGGCCGATGCCAGCCGCAGACCGCAACGGGTCGCTCGGTGTGATCGGGAAGGCCACCTCCCTGCTCGACGAACTGGCTGGAAACGGGGAACTGTCGGCGGCAGGGCTGAGCGAGAGGCTCGGCGAACCACGCACGACGGTCTACCGGCTGATCCGTGCGTTGGAGCAGGCGGAGTTGGTCGAGCCGGCCGACCGGGCCGGCAGGTACCGGCTCGGCCTGAAGCTGTTCCGGCTGGGCGGCGTCGTGGTCGCCCGCTTCGACGAGCGTCAGGCCGCGCTGCCGCACATGGAGGCGTTGCACGCGACCACCGGCGAGACGGTGTTCCTGTGTATCCGCCGCGGCCTCGAGGCCGTCTGCATCGAGCGGCTGGAAGGCTCGCGCGCGGTGTCGCTGGCGCTCACGCTGGGCGGCGCGCTGCCGCTACACGCAGGGGCGGCGCCGCGCGTGCTGTTGGCCGAGCACGAGCGCACCGCCTGGCAGGAGTACTACGAGGCGGCCGCCGGGCTGCCCCCACTCGCCCCTCCGCTGCCCTCCCGCGCGGAGGAGCTGTTCGACGAGCTGGAGACCGTCCGCCGCCGGGGGTTCGCGATCTCGGACGAGGACGTCACGGTCGGCATCGCCGCGATCGGCGCGCCGATTCGGAATCACCGCGGCGCGGTCACGGCGGCGCTCTCGATCAGCGGTGTGCGCCCGGCCATCCTCGGGGCGAACCGGGCACGCATGACCGGACTCGTGGTCGACGCCGCCGCGGCCGTCTCCGCGTCCCTGGGCTTCACGCCGGCCGTAGCGGGGAGCCGTGCATGAGCGACCGTCCGCCGACCATCGACCTGTCCGAGGGGCGGCCGTTCGATGCGCTCGGCGCCCCGGTGCGGCGCCTGATCCACCCGAACACGGTCGGCTCGGTCGGGCTCGGCGTCTCTATCTGCGACATGCCCCCGGGGTCGCGCGTACAGCGCCACCGGCACGACTATGAAGAGGCCTACTTCGTGATCAGCGGGCACGGGACCATGTACCTCGAGGGCGTGGGCGATGTCGGCCTACGCCCCGACCTGCTCGTCTACGTCGCCCCTGGCCGCGTCCACGGCCAGGTCAACGACGGCGATCAGCCGCTGCGGATTCTCTGCTCCCTGGCCCCGCCGCCGGTGGAGGGGCAGGTACCGGAGCTGCTCGATGGAGACACGGCTTGAGCGAGGCGGCCATCGACGTGCGAGCGCTCCGCGACCAGGCCCTGTTCCTGCGCGAGGAAACGGTGCGCCTGATCGCGATCGCCAAGACCGGCCACTTCGCCTCCTCCTTCTCGTGCGCCGAGATCCTGGCCGTCCTCTACGGCGACGCGCTGCGGCTGCGGCGAGGCGATCCAAACTGGCCGGGACGCGACCGTTTCCTGCTCGGCAAGGGACACGCGGCCGTGGCGCTCTACCCGTTGCTGGCCGGTCTCGACTTCTTCCCGGCCGAGCAGCTGGACACGTATACCCGCCTCGGTAGCCCCTTCGGCGACCACCCCGACATGCGCCGCATCCCCGGCGTCGACTTCAGCTCCGGCTCGCTCGGCCATGCGCTCTCGGCCGGCCTCGGCATGGCGCTGGCAGCCCGCGTGCAGCACCACGACTACCACGTCTACGTGCTGCTGGGCGACGGCGAGCTGCACGAGGGGCAGGTGTGGGAGGCGGCGATGGCGGCCGCGCACCACCGCGCCGCGAATCTGATCGCGATCGTCGACCGCAACGACTACTGCTTGGACGGACGCGTCGATGATGTGATCGGCATCGAGCCGGTGGCCGGGAAGTGGTCGGCGTTCGGCTGGTCAGTGGTCGAGGTCGACGGGCACGACGTGGAGGCGCTCGCCTCCACCTTCCGGCGCCTGTCGTCCGAGCAGCGGGACTGCCCGGCGGTGGTGATCGCGCACACGGTCAAGGGCAAGGGCGTCGGGTTCATGGAGCGCGAGCCCGGGTGGCATCTGGGCTATCTCGACCCGGCCGACGAGCAGCGGGTGCTGGCCGAGCTGCGAGGCGGAAGATGACCGAGTCGCCGTCGCTGCATCATGGCACCTGGCAGCTGCAGTCGCTGATCGACCAGGCACCGGTGCTGCGCGCGCTGGCCGACACGCTGGCCGACCTGGCCGACGGGGACGCTCCGGTGGTCGTCTGCACGGCCGACCTCAAGCACTCGAACGGCCTCGTCCGCTTCGAGCGGCGGCACCCCGATCGCTTCTTCCAGTTCGGCATCTCCGAGCAGAACATGGTGTCGGCCGCCGCCGGCATGGCTGCGTCCGGGCTGGAGCCGTACGCCGCCACGTTCGCCTCGTTCCTGGCGCTGCTGTGCGCCGAGCAGATCCGTACCGACATCGCCTACACCGGCCTGCGGGTGCGGCTGATCGGCCACCACGCCGGCATCAGTCTCGGCTTCTACGGCACCTCGCACCACGCCACCGAGGACCTGGCGGTGATCCGGTCGATGGCGGGTATGACGGTGATCGCGCCCGCCGATAGGGCGGCGCTGGCCGCGCTCGTGCGCGCCGCCGCCGACTGGCCGGGGCCGATCTACTTCCGCATCGGCCGCGGCCGCGAGCCGGACGTGTACACGCCGGAGCAGGTGGACCGGATGGCGATCGGCGCGGCCGTCGAGCACCGGCTCGGCCGCGACCTGACCATCATCGCCACCGGCTCCTCGGTGCACCCCAGCCTGGAGGCGGCGGCCGCCCTGCGGGCGGATCGCCTCGACGTTGGCGTGATCGACATGCACACCGTGAAGCCGCTCGACCACGCGGCGATCGCCCGCGCGGCCGCCCACAGCACGCGGCTGATGACGGTCGAGGAGCACAACGTGCTGGGCGGCCTCGGCGGCGCCGTCGCGGAGGCGCTCGCCGACGCCGGCGCGGCGGTGTCGCTGCTGCGCCACGGCATGCTCGACGAGTACGGGCTGATCGGCCCACCCACCCACCTGTACCGCCACCACCGCCTCGATGCCGCCGGCATCGCGGCCACGGCGGCCGAGTTCCTTGGCGTTCGATCGGCCGAGAACGCTGATGGTATCGTCGGCGCCTCCGAGGGGCGAGTCGCCCCGGAGGGCGCCATTCGCGACGGCTGACCATGCGGTAGTACCGAGAGGAGAGCCCCCCATGTCCGGAGACAACGACCCTATCCACCGCGGGTACACGCGCAAACAGATCGTGCACGGGGCGATTGGCGCCGGCGCCGCGTTCACCGCCGCGCCGCTGCTCGCCGCCTGTGGCGGCGGCTCGTCGTCGCCGTCCTCCTCGGCCGGCGGCGGCGCCGGCTCACCCAAGCCCGGCGGCGACTTGCGGGTGGGCATGCTGGGCGGCTCCTCGTCGGACACGCTGGACGCCGGACGGATCGTCACCGAGCCGGACACGATCCGGGCGATGGCGCTTTACAGCGGGCTGGTACGGCTGGCCAACAGCGGCAAATCGGTCGAGATGGACCTGGCCGAGGAGGTGACGCCGAGCGCTGACGCCAAGCAGTGGACGGTGCGGTTGAAGCAGGGCCTGACCTTCCACAACGGCAAGCCGGTGACTCCGGACGACGTGATCTTCTCGCTGAAGCGGATCGTCAACCCCAAGAGCCCTGGCAACGGCGCCAGTGCCCTCGAGCCGCTCGACGTGAACGCGATCAAGGTGATGGACTCGCGCACGCTGGTGCTGCCGATGAAGGTGCCCTACGCGTCGTTCCTCGACCAGATCTGCAACATCTTCAACTTCCCGATCATCCCCAGCGACTACGACCCCAAGAACCCGGTCGGCACCGGGCCGTTCAAGTACCAGAGCTTCACGCCCGGCCAGCGCACGGTGTTCACCAAGTTCGCCGACTACTACCAGAGTGGGCTGCCCTACCTCGACTCGGTCACGATCATCGACTCGTTCGCGTCCGACACGGCCGCCTTCAACGCGCTCCAGGGCGGTGAGGTGGACGTGTTCTCGACTGCGCCCCTGAACCTGGCCAAGCAGGTCGAGGGCAACTCGGCGCTGACGGCGCTGGTGTCGCTGCCGGGCCAGTGGACGCCGTTCACTATGCGGGTCGATAAGCCGCCGTTCACCGACAACGACGTACGCCTGGCGATGCGCTACATCGTCGATCGCCAGCAGTTGATCGACCTCTCACTGGACGGCCTGGGCGCGATCGGGAACGACGTCTTCTCGCAGTGGGATCCCGACTACGACCCGTCGCTGAAGCGTGACCAGGATCTCGAGCAGGCGAAGTCGCTACTGAAGAAGGCGGGCCAGGAGGGCCTCACCGTCGAGCTCAACACCGCCGACTTCGCGGTTGGCGTGCTGCAGGCCGCGCAGGTGTTCGCCGAGCAAGCCAAGGGCGCCGGCGTGACGGTCAAGGTCAACCAGGTGCCGGTGGGCACGTTCTACGGGCCCAACTACCTGCAGTGGACGTTCGCACAGGACTTCTGGGGCTACAGCCCCTACCTGAGCCAGGTCGCGCAGGGGTCGCTGACCACCTCGCCGTTCAACGAGACGCACTGGAACGACCCCGAATACGTGTCGCTGTACAAGCAGGCGAACGCCACCACCGACGATTCGAAGCGCAAGGACCTGGTCTACGCCATGCAGAAGATCGACTTCGACCGCGGCGGCTACATCATCGCCGCTTACAACAAGCTGCTCGACATCACCACCTCGCGCGTGCACGGCTTCGAGCCGGCCGGCACCGGCATCGTGCTGGGCAACGCCGACTGGGCCCACGCCTGGATGAGCTAGGAAAGGGCGCCCGTGTACTACTACATCGAGTACGTCGAGCCGAAGCCCGGCGTCCCCCAGCAGCGGTTCCAGGAGGTGGTGACGATGGCGTCTGACCGCTGGGCCGAGCAGCACCCCGACGACGAGCTGGTGCTGAACATCGGCCGCACCTGGCGGCTGGGCCCGCGGCCCGGCCTCTACCTGACCATCTGGCGGGTGCGCGACCTGGCCATCCTGCACCGCTGGGAAGGCGAGTTCCAGACGGCACAGATCCAGCAGGAGCACAGCGAGTTTACCGAGGTGGCGACGATCGTCGATGCCGGCCTCTACGCCGACCTCGGCCACGAGGTCTGGTAGTGCAGGTTGAGCCGCGCCGCGAGCCCGACCGGTTCGGCCGGCTCGACGGCCGGGTGGCCGTGGTCACGGGCGCGGGCAGCGGCATCGGCCGCGCCATCACGATCGAGCTGGTGGCGGCCGGCGCGCACGTGCTGGCCACCTCGCGCAGCGAGGCGTCGGCAGCAGAGACGGCGGCGCTGGCCGCCCTCAAGGAGGACGACGCCTGTGACGCAATCGGCATGGACGTCACCAGAGAGGCGGAGCGCCGGCGACTGGCCGACCGGCTGCTGTCCGGGCCTGGTCGCGTCGACGTGCTGGTGACGAACGCCGGCATCGACCTCGACCATGAGCCGGCGGTGAACGACCTCGGCGACGACGAGTGGGACCGGGTGCTCGAGACCAACCTCTCTTCCGTGTTCCGGCTCGTCCGCGATCTGCTGCCGATGATGGGGGCGGGAGCGTCGATCGTCACCATCGGCTCCGCCACCTCCTTGATCGGGCGGGCCTACGCGGCCGCCTACGTCGCCTCCAAGGGCGGCTTGCTGCAGCTGACCCGGGCGCTGGCGGTCGAGCTCGCGCCGCGCGGGGTGCGCGCCAACTGCGTCTGCCCTGGCAACATCGACACGCCGCTCACCGATCGCTTTGCGGCAACGGCGGACGACCCGGCGGCGGCTCTCGCCGCCTACGCGGCCGAGGCGCCTATGGGCCGGCTGGGGTCGGCTGAGGAAGTCGCCCGCTGCGTGCGCTTCCTGGCCTCGGACGCGTCGTCGTTCGTGACCGGATCCGCGCTCGTCGTCGACGGCGGGATGACCGTCAGCTAGCCGCATGAGCAGCGTGCCGGCCAGCCAGAGCGAGCAACGGAGCGATAGTCGCGCCCGGTGGTCCGACAGCATCGTGCTACGGACGATCGTGCGGCGGCTGCTGCTCGGCCTGCTGACCCTGTTCCTGGTCTCAGTGGTGGTGTTCGCCGCCACCCAGCTGCTGCCGGGAGACGCGGCCCGGGCGGTGCTCGGCCGCGACGCTACGCCGGATCGACTCGCCGCCTTCCGGCGCGAGTTCCACCTCAACGAGTCGTGGCTGCAGCAGTACTGGTCGTGGCTGTCGAACCTGCTGACGGGCAACCCCGGCACCTCGATCGCGAACGGGCTGCCGGTCTGGTCGGGTGTCGAGCCGCGGATCGTCAACTCGCTCTATCTGCTGATCGTGGTCGCGCTGGTCGGCATCCCGCTCTCGATCGCGCTGGGCGTGTGGGCCGCGCTTCGCCGCGACCGCCTGTTCGACCACGCCACCTCCACGATCACCCTGGCCGCGGCGGCGCTGCCCGAGTTCGTGGTGGCAATCGCGCTGATCATCCTGTTCGCCACAATCGTGCTGCAGGTGCTGCCTCCGGTGTCGCTGGTGGCGCCGGGCACCAGCGTGTGGTCGCACCCGACCGTGCTGGTGCTTCCGGTGGCCACGCTAACGATCGCGGTGGTGCCCTACATCTACCGGATGTGCCGGGGGGCGATGATCGAGGTGCTGGAGAGCGAGTACATCGAGATGGCCCGGCTGAAAGGCACGCCGCGCCGGGTGCTGCTGCTGCGCCACGCCTTGCCCAACGCGCTGGCACCGACCGTGCAGGCGATCGCCCTCACCTTCGCCTACCTGGCCGGCGGGGTGGTCGTCGTCGAGTACATCTTCGGCTACCCCGGCATCGGCCAGGGGCTGGTCAATGCGGTCAGCGCCCGCGACCTGCCCACAATTCAGCTGATCGTGCTGATCCTGGCCGCGTTCTACGTGCTCGTGAACATCATCGCCGACGTGGTCGTGATCCTGGTCACCCCGAAGCTGCGGACGTCGTCGTGACGACGCAACCTGAGACGGCACCAGCCACCCCACGGCGGTCGCGGGGGTTGTGGCTCGACGTGCTGGCGCGAACGTGCCGTTCGCGGCGCGGACTGGTCGGGCTGGCGCTGGTGACCCCGGTCGTGCTGATCGCGGTGCTCGGACCCTTCCTGGCACCCAAGTCGCCCACAGCATTCGTCGGCCTGCCCTACGCCGGACCCAGCTCGGAGGCCTGGCTGGGCACCGACGGCATCGGCCGCGACGTGCTGTCGCGGGTGTTGTGGGGAGGTCGCGAGATCCTGGCGTTGGCCGTGCTGGCAACGGTGATCGGGATCGTGGTGGGAACCGCACTGGGCACCACCGCCGGCTACGTCAAGGGGGCGCTGGACGAGGCGATCATGCGTACCCTGGACGTGGCGCTGGCATTCCCGCAGATCATTCTGGCGCTGCTCCTGGTCAGCATCATCGGCCCCGAGCTGTGGCTGGTCTGCCTGGCGGTGGCGGCGATCCATGCGCCGCAGGTTGCGCGCGTGGCCCGGGCGGCCACGCTGCGCACGGTTGAGCAGGATCACGTCAAGTACGCCGAGGCGTTCGGCATCCCCCGCCGCCGGGTGATCCTGGGCGAGGTGGTGCCGAACATCATCAGCCCCGTGATGGTTGAGGCGGGGCTGCGGTTGACGTACTCGATCGCGATCATCGCCTCGCTCAGCTTCCTCGGCTTCGGCCTGCAGCCGCCGTCGGCCGACTGGGGGCTGATGGTGAACGAGAACCGGATCGGCATCCAGCAGAACCCCTGGCCGGTGGTCACTCCGATCGTGCTGATCGCGATCCTCACGGTCGGCGTCAACATGTTCAGCGACGCGGTCGCCCGCTCCGCGCTCGGGATCGAGGCGCCGATCGCGCCGCCGTCCATGAGCGGCTCCGACGACGTGCTCGGCGGCGCCGAGCACGTCGCGACGGAGGTGCCGGCGTCGTGACCCCGGAGCCCGTGCTGTCGGTCGAACGGCTGGTGATCGAGGTGGCGCGGACGGGCGCGCGGGTGGTCGACGACGTCTCGCTGACGGTGGGGCCGGGCGAGGTGTTGGGCCTGGCCGGCGAATCCGGCTGCGGCAAGACGACCCTGTCGCTGGCGCTGCTCGGCTACACCCGCCGCGGCCTGGCCGCCTCCTCCGGCCGCGTCCGCGTCGGCGACCGCTCGCTGCTGGAGATGGGCGAGGAAGCGCTGGAGCACGAGCGCGGCTCGCTGGTCACCTACGTCCCACAGGATCCCGCCTCGGCGCTCAACCCGGCGCTTCGGGTCGGCACCCAGCTCGAGGAGGTGATCAGCTTCCACCGCCGCAACGAGGACCGGGCCGGCCGGCGCGTGTTGGTCACCAAGGTGCTGGAGGATGTCGGGCTGCCGACGACGCGGTCGCTGCTCGAGTCCTATCCGCACCAGCTGTCCGGCGGCCAGCAGCAGCGAATCGCGATCGCGATGGCGATCGTGAACCGGCCGCGGCTGATCGTGATGGACGAGCCGACCACCGGCCTCGACGTCACCACCCAGGCGCGCGTGCTGCAGACGATCCGCGACGTCTGCCGGGAGCACGGCGGCGGAGTGGTGTATGTGACGCACGACCTGGCCGTCGTCTCCAGCCTGGCCATCCGGGTCGCCGTCATGTACGCCGGCCGGCTGGCCGAGGTCGGTCCCGCCGACCAGGTGCTGCAGCGACCGGCCCACCCGTACGTGCACGGTCTGCTGCAGGCGGTGCCGGACATCGAGGGTCGCCGCGAGCTGACCGGCATCCCCGGTCAGGCACCGGATCCCGGCCGGCGGCTGGAGCAGTGTCTGTTCGCGCCGCGCTGCCCGCTGGCGGTGGCGGAATGCCGGCAGGCGATCCCGCCGCCGGTGGCGGTCGGGGAGGGCCACCGTGCGTGGTGCATCCGCGTGGCCGAGCAGGCCGGCGCCCCCGTGGCCGGCCCCGGGGTCGCGCCGCGCGAGGTGGCAGCCGACGGTAGCGGGGCGCTGCTGGCGATCGACGACCTGAACGCGGGCTACGGATCGCGGCCGGTGCTGCACGGCATCTCGCTGTCGATCCCGACCGGCGCCAGCCTGGCGCTGGTGGGGGAGTCCGGGTCGGGGAAGACGACGCTCGCACGCTGCATCGCCGGCCTGCACACCGGGTACACGGGGACGATCTCGCTGGCCGGCGCCCAGCTCGCCAGGGCTGCGCGGGCGCGTCCTGCCGCCGCCCGCGAGGCGATCCAGTATGTGTTCCAGAACCCCTACTCGTCGCTCAACCCGCGGCGCTCGATCGAGGAGTCGATCGCCCAGCCGCTGCACTACACCGAGGAGCACCCCGACCGCGCCGAGATCGACCGCCGTGTCGGCCGCGCGCTGGACAGCGTGTCGCTGAGCGCGGCCGTCCGCCGCCGCTACCCGCACGAGCTGTCCGGCGGCCAGCGCCAGCGGGTTGCGATCGCCCGCGCGCTGATCGTGGAGCCGCGGCTGCTGGTCTGTGACGAGGTCACATCCGCCCTCGACGTGTCCGTGCAGGCGGTGGTCATCGAGCTGCTCGACGAGCTACGACGCCGCCGCGGCCTGAGCATGCTGTTCGTCACGCACAACCTCGCGCTGGTGCACAGCGTGGCCGACGAGATCGCGGTGATCGAGGAGGGCCGGATCCTGGAGCGGGGCCCGGTCGAGCGGGTGCTGGCCAGACCGACCAGCGAGGCGACCCGAGCCCTTGTCGCAAACGTGCCCCGGCTGGCGCCCGTCGCGTCCGGCGCCGGATGAGCGGCGCCGCGCTCGGCATCGACGTCGGCCTGACCGGAGCGCGGGCCGCCCTGGTGGCGGCGGACGGCCGCATCGTCGCCCGCAGCCGGACGCTGGGCTCAGCGACGGAGGATCCGCGCGGCTGGTACCAGCAGCTGCGGCAGGCCGTCGCCGAGGTGCGCGATCAGGCACCGGACGCCCGCACCGCCGTCATGACGGTGGCCGGCGCCGGCTGCCGTCCGGTACTGGTCGACGAGCAGCTGCAGCCGCTGCTGCCGGCGCGACTGGCGGCGCACGATGACCGCACCGCGGCGCAGCGGGCGCAGCTGGCACAGAAGCTTGGGGTGCCGGCTGGGGAGCTGGCTGACCACGCGGCGCCGACGCTGCTGTGGTGGCGCGAGCACGAACCGGACGCGTTCCGGCGCGCCGCGCTCGCGGTTGACACAACCGGACTGCTGGTCGGCCGACTGACCGGCGAACCGACCATCGACCGCATCACCGCGGCCGACTACCTGGTGCCGGGTGGCGAGCAGATCGTCCCGATCCCGGAGCCGCGGGAACCGGACGCGATCGCGGGCGAGCTGACGGCGCAGGCGGCCGTCGAGCTGGGGCTCGAGCCGGGCATCCCGGTCACCGTCGGCACCTACGACTCGTACGTCGACATCGACGCCCTCAGTGGGCGCTCGAGCGAGGGCAGCCTGCTGCTGGGGACGACGATGGTGCTGGCGACGGAGACCGACCTCGAGCCGGGCGCCGCCGGTGAGCTGCGCGTGGTCGAGGCTGTCCGCGGGCGGCTGCTCGGCGGCTGGACGTCGGCGGCGGGCGCGTCGATCGACTGGGCGCGTGACCGCTTCCGGAGCGGCGACCTGTCCGCGCTGGCGCCCGGATCGGGCGGCCTGCTGGCGCTCCCCTACCTCGCCGGCGAGCGAACCCCCGTCTGGGATGCCGAGGCCCGTGGGGCGATCGTTGGCCTCACCGCCGCAACCTCATCCGCCGAGCTGGAGCGCGCGATCATGGACGGCGTTGCGCTGTCCGGCCGCGACATCGCCGAGCGGCTGCGGGAGGCCGGCCACGACCCCGGCCGCTGGCGGGCCGGCGGCGGCGGCATCCACCACTCCGCCTGGCTGCAGTCCGCCAGCGACGCCCTGCGCGCGCCGATCGACGCGCACGACATCACCGGCGGCGTGGCCGCCGCCGTGTTCGGGCTGCGGTCACTCGGCGCCGATCCGGCCGTGCCGGTGGTGCGCACCGTCGAGCCCGACCCGGCCCGAGCCGACCGCTACGACCGCCTCTACCAGCTCTACCGTCGGCTCAATCCGCAGCTGGTCGAGACGATGCACGCGCTGGGCCGGCTCGACCGGGGTCACCAGTGACTGCCGAGCGCCACCGTGATCGCCTCGCCGTTGACCCCGCTGGCGTCGTCCGAGGCCAGGAACCGC